>Ga0194129_10008859_pt1 | contig 11482 bp, 9 predicted proteins | sample TA2KigCa35mmetaG_FD_150862 | JGI IMG/M metagenome (GOLD analysis project Ga0194129, IMG submission 150862) | Freshwater microbial communities from Lake Tanganyika, Tanzania - TA2015038 Kigoma Deep Cast 35m | ecosystem: Environmental > Aquatic > Freshwater > Lake | place: Tanzania: Lake... | reverse complement strand
TTATTGGCCGTGATAAGCTTCTTGATTTTGAGCAGTTCTCGCTTCGGGTCCGCATTGGCGGTCAGCTTCTGGGCGATTTTGAGACTTAGTTTTTTGCTCATGGGATTGGTTATGGCTGTGTGTTCTCACGCACGACGACTACACCGGCAGCGGCTTTGACCATCGCAAGACCCGGTGCAAGCGACCAAGTCAAAAGCCGATCAGGGACATGTCCCGGCGCAGAGCTACTTCGGCATCCTGTTCAAAACGGGCAAAGGGTGGTGAAATACGAGGTTGAGAGATGAAGTGATATCGTCTTTACTGTTCTTAACAATAACCAATAAAAATTATGGGACTCGACTCTTTTCTTAGCTCCACAAAATCTTTTTACTCTGGCGATACGGTCACGAAACCTGACACACGCAACGAATCGCTTGCTTTTGAAAAAATTCGCAAGGCAATAAATGTGCCACTGAATCTGTTCGACAAACATTCTCCGAGTATAAAAGTTTCTTGTGCTGTCGCATACTGGCGCAAAGCGAACGCCATTCATGCGTGGTTTGTTCGTGAGTGTCAGGATGGAGAGGACGATTGCCGAATCTCCTACGTTCCTCGTGAAAAGCTAGAGACGTTGCGTGATTTGTGCGTTGAGATTACCAATCAAAAGTCTCTTGCAAACAAGCGGAAGATGGCTAAGAAAAATTTACCAACTCAACCAGGATTCTTTTTCGGCAGCACGGAATATAATGAATGGTATTGGGCAAATTTGGAATATACGGCAGAAACTCTCACGAAGATTCTGGAATCAGCCGAGTTGAAAGACCATGAGTTTTCTTATTTTGGAAGCTGGTGAGACGGCGGGCATACGACGCAATCAGGCGGAGGCGGCTTGGGCTTCGGTTCGTGCCGGCGAGTGAGTTTTTTCGGACGGGACTCGCTTAGCCAACAGCAGAAACCTTGCGACTTGACTCTTGGCGGGAAATATTGATCTTGGATTTTTGCTGGTGAGATCCAGTAAAGAGACAGGGTCGACGACATGCGGTATGTCATTTTGGACGCTGCGGAATCACGCGAAGAGCTTTACTTGATTAGGAAGGCCCACATGCCCAAGGGAATTGTCGTCACACACAACAGTAAGGTGTCGTCCTTCCAGATCGAGAAGGTCGAGCGGGCGAAAATCTACGGCGTGCGGCGGCGACTCGCCGTGGATCAAAAAGGCCGCACGTGCGCCCGGGCGGCGCTCACCGATGATGGGCAAGTGTTGCTCCGCGCTGGCATGACCGCCCAAGGATGGTTCGATACCGACGGCCGACAGGTCGATCAGAAAGACATCGCGGCCGAAGACGAGAATGGCAAGCCGCTGGAGTTGATTCCCAGCACTTTGGGCGTCGAGCAGCGGCTCGAGGGGCCGATCGCTGCCACCGAAGTGCTCGATCTGTCGCTCACCGCGGTCTACCGGATTGCGCCCGAGCAGCTAGACGAGTCGCTTTCAAAGTCGCTCGCCGATGGACAGTTCTGGCGGTTTCCGTTCAACTACCGTCCCGACTACCGCAGCGAGACCGGATACCTCGTGCAGAATGCCGATGGCATCTTTGCCTTGGTCGGCGTGCCCGCGCCGGCCGAGTTCCTCGAGCCTCAGGCCCCACCGCCGCTGGGGGACGATGACGACGCCAATGACCTCGACTTCGAAATGATGTGATGCGCACAATCCACTTTGCCGATGCCAACGGGCGGGACAGCCACGTGTCATTCGTGACCGTGCGGGCCCCGGCGCCGCCCCTGCGGGTGGCCGCCGGCAAGCTCGTCGCCATGCGACGGTTCGTCGTGGCTGGCGAGGACAACACCCACGAGGCCCTCGCGGTCGGCCACGGCAGCGACTACGGCAAGGCGCTCATCGAGGGTGATCCGGAGGTCGATCTCGAACTTGTCGGCCGGCCGATCACGACCACAAGCATGGTCTACCTCGACGGCGACGGCGAGGTGCTGCGGTTCGCCCCCGAGATCTTCGAGGCCATCTACGGCCCGGACGGGGCCGAGAAGGAGCGGCGGCCGCCACAAGACAAGCCGCCGAACATCGACGAGGAGATCCCGCTGCGGTTCACGAAGAACCGGCTCAAACGGGCCGCCGCGGTCCGCCGGTTCGCATTCCTCCGCTCGATCCAGCTTTGGCACACCGACGGGCTGACCTACGACTTCCTCCACGGGCTCGCCAAGTCGCTCGACGAGGCGGACGAACTGGTACTCCTAGGCGGGGGTGAGAGCGGCCGCGACCCGATCGTCTTTCAGACCAACGGGCTGCCGTGGCGCGGGTTTCTCGAGGGGCGGGTGGACGGGGTGAAGTATCAGCTGCTTCTGCGGCTCTCGAACCTCGAACTCAAGAAGTCGGACGCATGAGCGACACGCTGCTAGATGACTTGGCCACGCGGTACAAGAAGGGGGTCGCCAGCCGCTACCGGGCGATCGGCCCCGATGAGATCGGCAGCATTCCGCGGGGCCGCTGTTTCGCCAGCCCCAAGATCGACGGCGAGTTGTGGTTTGCGGAACTGGCCGACGGGCGGGCCACGCTCTTCACCCGCAACGGCCGTCGGATCGCAGACTCGCCGGCCGTGACGGCGCTCACGGCCGCCGCCGGGCGGGCGAAGGCGCGGATGGTGATCGCCGGAGAGCTCCACGTCCGCGACGGTTCGCCGCGGCCGCGGGTGGGCGACGTCGCGGCGGCGCTCGCGGCAGGCAAGCACGAGCGGCTCGCGTTTCGCGCGTTCGATGTTCTGGAGCTCGGCGATGGACCACCGGTGGCATACGAGGACAGGCTCGCCGCCCTGCGGGAGGTCTTCGCGGGCTCGGGCGACGAGGCTGCCGGCGTGATGCCGACCGAGGACATGACCGACCCCGCGGGGCTGGCCGAGTTCGTCACCGAGTGGGTGACCAGCGGCAAGGCCGAGGGGCTCGTGGTGCGAAGCTCTTCGGGCGAGATCTTCAAGGTCAAGCCCTCGTTCACCATCGACGCAGTCATCTGCGGCTTCACTACCCGGGCGAATGAGCCCGATCAGGCCCGGTCGCTCCTCATAGGGCTCGTGCGGCCCGACGGCGCGGTGCTGCTCGTAGGCTCCTGCGGCAACATGCCGGGCGAGCAGGTGCGGCGGGAGGTGCTCAAGACGCTCCTTGACCACGAGTGCGAAAGCCGCTTTCGCCATGCGAGCAATGAGGGAAGCCTCTATCGCTTCGTGCGGCCGCAAGTGGTCGTGGAAGTGACGTGCACCGACCTGCAGTTCGAGGATTCTTCAGGCAACCACATCCGCAAGTGGGTGATCCGCCACGAGGAGGAAACCTGGCATCCGGTGATCGACGCCAACTCCGTGAGCCTGATCCATCCGGTCATTAGCCGGATCCGCTCCGACAAGCTCGCCGACGGGCTCGATGCCCGCGTGAGCCAACTCGAGGAGCGGGTGATCGCCGCAGCTTTCGCCGAGCGGATCGCGCCGCGGGTGCTGCCGCAGAGCACAATGGTGCGGCGGGAGGTTTGGACGAAGGCCTCGAAGACGGGCACATCCGTGCGTAAGCTGCTCGTGTGGCGGACGGGCAAGGAGGCGCAGTGGTCAGGCTGGCCGGCTTGGATCGTGCACTTCACCGACTACAGCCCCGATCGCAAGACGCCGCTCGAGCGGACCTTTCGCACGGCGCTCACGGAGGACGACGCGCTGGCGGTGGCGGCCGAGATGGTGACCGATAACATCAAGAAAGGCTGGGAGCCGGCTGCGACCGGTCATTCGCCTCGACGGCCGCGGTTGGAACAGACAGCCCAGACGACAGGTGACAGCGGTGCACGCGACGAAGCGCGGACTGCGCCAGAAGACGCAACACCCCCGAAGGCCAAAGAGGCTGCGAAAAAGGTCTCGAAAAAAGTCGCTAAGTCAAAGAAGGTCGAGTAGACGATTCATCCTTCGGATGACGAAGTTGGTGTCCAGCAGCGCCTCCTCCAGCCGACCAGGGGCTGAGGGATGTTGGCCGACTGACCAGAGCCCTCGCGAACTCCATGCGGAAGGTTCCCGGGCATGCTCATGCTCGAACGTCTGCGCGTCCCAGCGGTCCGTGACCACGGCCATCCGGCGCAGGATGCGCTGGCAGCAGCTGACGTGCTCTTTCATGCGCATCATGACCCAACGGCGGCATTCCACCTCGCGCGTGGATGCATTGGTCCTATGATACCGAGACGATGCCCGTCCCCGAACCTGCTGATTTTTCCAACAGAATGGCGTGCTCAATCTTGCCCTCGAAAGCGTCGTCATGCGACACCAGTAGGAGTTGGCTCAGGCCGGCGGCTTCTTGGGCTTGGAGGATGGCATCTGCGAGCTTGTGACGGCTGTCCGCGTCCACGCCATTCGTGGGCTCATCAAAAATGCAGAATCGGAGCCCGCTGAATTCCTCAATCATGGCCAGGGTCATTGCGAGGGCGAGCTTGGTTTGTTCGCCACCTGACAGCATGGCGAAGCGGCGGTCTCCCGGTGTGACTCGCAGGCTGTAACGTTCCGCATCCCATTCGAGTTCGATGGGGTCAGTGTTAATCTGGTTGAAGACGCCCTGCGCCCTCGTAGCGATGCGTTTGCACAAATGCTGAGCGACGGCCGGGGCGGTATCCCGCAAAGTTCTGCGCGCGAGTTCAGTAACGGAGATCGCGGCTTCACACCGGCCAATTTCTGCGGAAACCCGCTCGCGCTCCTTGCAAGCCTCCTCCCATTCTGTGAACCGCTTTGCCTCCGCTGTGAGTTTTTCATTGTCGGCCACCAGGCTAACCTGCAACGAGGTTGCTAGATCATGCTTCATTTGATGATTTGCCCGGGCAGTTTTCAGTTTCTCTGGATCAAAATCCTGTTCCGCTTTCTGCATTGCTGCCGTCACCGACAATAGCGTTTGTTGTGCGGCGAACTCTTCGCCAAGCAACTGGGTCAGTCGTGTTTGGCGTATTGGCAAATCATCAGCCACTTTCTTGGCGCCCAAGTAGCGCTCATGACCAACGCGATTGGCATCGCGTTTCGATTGCTCACGTTTGAGATCGGCATCCACATTGACAAAGGGTTCCAGATCACCGTCTAGCCTCTCAATTTGTGTGGCTAACCTTTTTACCTCGTTATCATGCTGCTTGGCTTCGGTCTCTTTTGTTGCCGCTTTTTGCGATAACCCCTGAATCTCCTTATTGAGCCGAATCAGTTGTTCAGAATCTTGACCGAGAGTGGATTCCCGTGCATTGCGGGCCTTCGCTTCCTCATGGAATGCCTTGATGCGCAGTTTTATCACGCCGCTTGTGTTCTCCCACCATGCTTTCGCCTCGGCGGCAAAGGTTGCTATTTGCTCTTGGAGATTCACAACCTCAGCCGAATCAATTTTGTTGGATGAAAGCTTCGAAGCTGCGGGCAAGGCGGTCAGATTGGGCGCCCATCCCAACAACCATTCATAAGCCGCCACAACTTCGTCCGAGGTCAAACCTTTAAGCCCGTCACGGTAGCTTGCAACGGCTTCAATTAACTCGGTTTCCATTCCGGATATCTTCCCGTGTGCAATTCTGAGCTCTCCCAGCACCTGTTCTTTCTTCTGATATGCTTTTCGTTTTTCCTTCGCTTCCTTTTCCAACACCGTGATGGCCTTTTTCTGCTTGTCCAAATCCGCTTGCACTTTTGTTGGATCAAACTGACGGCATTTTTCTTTTAGGAACGGACAAATGCCGCCCCCAATTTCTTCGAGCTGTTCTTTGAGCGTCGAATGCCGCTGTTCGGCCTTGGTCAATTTCGCTTCGGCGTCCTTTAACGTCTTGGCGGCTACTGATTCGGCTTTCTCGGCCGACTTCAACTTGGCGCCGTCCCATCCGGAAATTGCCTTGGTCAGGCGCGCTATGGTGACCGCGCCGCGGTTCTGTGACTTGGTCAAACTCTCGAGTCGGTCAATCCATCCGCCAATCGTGTCCCGATGCTCCTCCGCCCCCTCTGCCTGTTTGGCAGAGTTCTTGAAATTGATCGCCGAAGCTTCCAGGGCCTTTTTCAAAGGAGTGATCTTCCCAGCTAGATCTTCAGCCTCCTTTTGCTTCACTCCGACTTGCAAGCCGAACTCCTTGACCTGCTCACGTGCGGCCACTGACTTGCCTAGCTGATCATCGCGCCCTCGCTCGGCGTTGTCACGTTGTAGCTTTAAGCTGTCGCGTTTCTCTCTGGAAAGCTCCAATTGGCCAAGGGTCCGGACGGCTTCGACATGTGCCTGGTGTGCTGCCTCATTATCCGCCAAAAGCTGGACAGCGGTTTTGGCTGCATCGAGCTGTTGCGCGGCGGCCTCGCGAAGGGTCTTGGCGTGACCAGCCTTTTGATCTGCTGAATTCAGGGCGTTCCTCAACAACTCGACCGCCTTGCCCGAGCTCTCCAATTGGTCTTTCAGCGTTAACGCCGCATCACGATCCTTCGCCGCCTCGGTCAGAGCGGTCGTCATTGCTTGCACCTTCTGCTGCGCGCCCGCGAGCCTTTCCTGACTGTTCGCCCGTTCGTTGATCCGTTCGGTGATGCCCGCCTGTTTCGTCAGATGTTCCCTACGCTGGGCCTCAAATGTATCCACCGCACCCTTTAGACGGTCGAAACAGTTGCGAAAAACGTCCACTTCCATCAGCGGTTCGAAATAACGTTTCGCTTCGGTGGGCTTGGAGTCAAATGGCCAGGTCAATCGGCCTTGTTTCACCCCCACCAACTTGCAAAAAATCTCGGACAGGTGGTCTGCGTCCGGAAACTTCAATAGTCGGCACAGAAATGCAGACACTTCCTGGTCGCCCTCGGCGCAAATGCTTTGGTCGCTTAACTGAATCACTTTGGAGCGTCGCCTGGTTTGCTTTCCGACCGCACGTTCAATGCGATACGAGTCGCCCTCGCAACTGAACGTCACATCGATTTCTCCCTCCTTGGCTCCGTAGCTGAGCAAATATGTTTCGGTTTGGAAATTCTCCTCGAACTGTGGTTCGGTCAGGAACAGCGCATAGCCAATGCTCTCGATCAATGTTGTCTTGCCGTGTCCATTGCGGCCGGCCACGCGGTTGACGCCATTCTCGAAGCCTATCGTAACTCCGGTTCCGCTCGGGCCTTCGCCGTAGGACTTGATGTTTCTAAGGCGAATGGAGTGGATAATCATTGGACATCCTCCGTGGTCGCAACCGATTCTGCGGAAATCTGCGGCGGCAGGGGGGTGGCACTGGCTGCACGAACTTTTTCTATCAGCGGAGAAATGCCAATCTGGCTGGCTATCGCTTCGCCCGTCTGCCCTCCACGCACGAGTTCCTTCAGTTCATAAAACAAGTCGGCGAATGCCTGACGGTCTTCCTGCAATCCCCAGAGTGGCTGTTCATACACCAACTGCAAGATGGCCCGGCGCTCCAGTTCATCCCGCGGCAATAGATCCGTTCCTGCCGATCCTCCGGGCGCGAAGCCACTCCCGATATTCAGGCGCGTCGTGTCGATTGAAACCGCGAAGACGCCGGCTTGTCCGGCGATTTCCAACGCCGCTTTGGTCAGGTCCAGGGCGATGCGGTTGAGATTCAAACTTCCCGCGAGCATGAGTTCGATCACGGCGGTCTTGTCGGGATTGCCTTCCTTGATGGCCTTCCCCGCCGCCGACAGGAACGCATCAGCACCGTTCTTCGTCTTGCTGCCAAAGGCCGTGCAATCCAGTTCCACCCGCAAACACGGCCGCCGGGGATTCGAGCGGATTTCCAAAAAAATCGGCTGGTCAGGACGGTTGGGGTCGATTTCCAGCACGGCATAGCCGCGCCCGACCGGTTTGCCATCCTTCCCTAGGGAATAACTCGCCTCCCGCAGATCGCAATTCTCGGGAGAACCAGGATTGCAGGCCCAACCGCCATAAAGCATGGGCTTGTGGATGTGCCCCAACGCGAGGTAGCAAACCTTGTCTTTCAGCACTTGGAGGTCTTCCTTGCTGAAGCCACCTCCTTCTCCCACAAAATATTCGGGCCCCGCATGCAGGAGCAGCACGTGTGTTTTCCCGGCCGGTATTTCACCAATGATCTGCCGGACCTTGTTCGGAGTTGCTGCACCGAGATAACCGGCACCCACGAAGCGCACTCCGTTGATTTCCACCCACGCGCCAGTGCGTGACACGGGGTTCCATTCGTTCAACCGAACACCCTCGGCATGAAACTCGGGGCGAAGCAGTATCAGCAAGTTGTCGTCCGACAAAAAACTCACCCAGGTCGGCACCTTGGTGTTCACGAATTGTTTGTCGTGATTCCCCTCGATGGCGATCACTGGAATGCCCGCGCTCTTGAGGAGATGCAGAACATCCTGAGCCTGGCGCAGGTGGGAAGGTTCCACTTGCGGGCGGTCAAACAAATCGCCCGCCAGAAGAAATACATCCGCCTTCTCGCGGATGGCTTCCTCGGCAATAAACCGAAACGCCGTCACGATGTCATCATCCGGCAGGCGTCCGTCCAGTCGCCGTCGCCCCAAATGAATGTCAGCCGCGTGGTAAAGCTTCATAAGCGCATTGCTTCGGTGGATGGTAAAGCCGGGGAGGTGGGGCGCGCTATGTAATTGCGCTGGCCATCACCCCCGCGTCCGAACGCAGCCGGTCTGCGTGACTCAATTCCACGCCGCGAGGGTTTCCGGTGGTAGGCTAAAGGAGAAACTCAAACTGCCGACGGTGACTTGGCGGCAACCCCTAACGACCCCGCCAGTCAGAGGGTTGCTCTGGCCATTTCCGGGGTGTCGGCCTTGCTCTCAATCACTTTTGTTTAGCCAAGCGCTTGCGGGCCCGCTCCACCGCTTTTTCTGCCTTGCCATCGAGGTAAAGGTCTCCCTCGTGCTGGGCCAACGCCTGCGCGGCGGCATCGCTCAGGCTCGTTAGGCCATTGAGCCAAAGGTTTCCCTCGAGCTGGGCCAGCGCCTGCGCGGCGGCCTCGCTCAGGCTCGGTAGGCCAACGAGCACAAGGGTTCCCTTGTGCTTGGCCAACGTCTGCACGGCGGCATCGCTCAGGCTCGTTAGGCTAATGAGGTAAAGGGTTCCCTTGTGCTTGGCCAACGCCTGCGCGGCAGCATCGCTCAGGCTCGTCAGGCTACTGAGGCTAAGGTCTCCCTTGTGCTTGGCCAACGCCTGCGCGGCGGCATCGCTTAGGCTCGTTAGGCCACTGAGTTTAAGCCATCCCATGTGCTTGGCCAACGCCTGCGCAGCGGCATCGCTCAGGCTCGTTAGGCCACCGAGGCTAAGGTCTCCCTTGTGCTGGGCCAACGCTTGCGCGGCGGCATCGTCCATGGATGTGTAATCCTCCAAACTTACTCCATCGGGGTCATTGAGAAACTTCTGGGCGATTTCAAGGGTTAGTATCTCGCTCATGGGATTGGTTATGGCTGTGTGTTCTCGTCTGGTTACTTCGGTTCGCTGTGCTATAACAGATTGGCGGCACTCCGCAAGGCCCGAGAGAATTGCTTTTGCCAACCGGATGGCCCCCGGTGTAATGGCGCGGAGTGAACTCGCGCAAACAAGCCAGCCTTGCGCCCGCTGTATGGCCAGCTGGTCTGCGTGACTCAATTCCACGCCGCGAGGGTGTCCGGTGATAGGGTGCGGCTGAAGGAGAAATTGAAACTGCCGACGGTGACTTGGCGCCAACCCCTAACGACCCCGCTAGTCAGAGGGTTGCTCTGGCCATTTCCGGGGTGTCGGCCTTGCTCTCAATCACTTTTGTTTAGCCAAGCGCTTGCGGGCCCGCTCCACCGCCTCTTCCGCCTCGTAACGGAGGCCAAGGCCTCCCTCGTGCCGGGCCAACGCCTGCGCGGCGGCATCGCTCAGGCTCGTCAGGCCATTGAGGTAAAGGTATCCTCCCTTGTGCTGGGCCAACGCCTGCGCGGCGGCCTCGCTCAGGCTCGTTAGGCCACTGAGGACAAGTTGTTCCTCGAGCTTGCCCAACCCCTGCGCGGCGGCCTCGCTCAGGCTCGTTAGGCCAGGGAGGTCAAGTCCTCCCTTGTGCTTGCCCAACGCCTGCGCGGCGGCCTCGCTCAGGCTCGTTAGGCCAGTGAGCCAAAGGCGTCCCTTGTGCTGGGCCAACCCCTGCGCGGCGGCCTCGCTCAGGCTCGTTAGGCCATCGAGGAGAAGGCGGCATCCCTCGTACTTGCCCAACGCCTGCGCGGCGGCATCGCTCAGGCTCGTTAGGCCTTCGAGGTAAAGGTCTCCCTCGTGCTGGGCCAACGCCTGCGCGGCGGCCTCGCTCAGGCTCGTTAGGCCATTGAGGTGAAGTCCTCCCTTGTGCTGGGCCAACGCCTGCGCGGCGGCCTCGCTCAGGCTCGTTAGGCCTTCGAGGAAAAGGTCTCCCTTTTGCTGGGCCAACGCCTGCGCGGCGGCCTCGCTCAGGCTCGTTAGGCCAAACTGCCAAGTTCGCGAGATCTTGTCAAAGACTACCTTCCGCCACTTGCCGTCCTTTACCTGACCGGCTATCTCCAAAAGCAGGTTGATGACGCGGTCATCTCCCAGTTTTCCCAGTTGGACAACTTTTCTCTCCCCCAACAAAGGCAACCAAGTGGTCTCATTATCAAGTTCCAGGGTTCGCACCAGTTCAACGGCAAACACGAAGCTGTCGGCATTATTGGCCTCGATAAACTTCTTGATTTTGAGCAGTTCTCGCTTCGTGTCCGCATTGGCCAACGAGCGCTTGCGTTTGCGAGCCCGCTTCACCGCTTCCCCCACCTCCCAATCGAGGTAAAGGCCGTGCGGGCACAGGTCTCCCTCGTGCTGGGCCAACGCCTGCGCGGTGGCCTCGCTCAGGCTCGTTAGGCCGGAGAGGTTAAGGCGTCCCTTGTGCTGGGCCAACGCCTGCGCGGCGGCCTCGCTCAGGCTCGTTAGGCCAGAGAGGTCAAGTTCTCCCCCGTGCTGGGCCAACGCCTGCGCGGCGGCCTCGTCAATGGAGGTATAATAATTCGAACCATGGCAAATCGCCTGCGCGATTTCAAGGGTTAGTATCTTGCTCATGGGATTGGTTATGGCTGTGTGTTCTCGTCTGGTTGATTCGGTTCACTAAGAAGAAACCAGTTGGCGGCACTCCGCAAGGCCAGAGAGAATTGCTTTTGCCAACCGGATGGCCCCCGGGGTAATGGCGCGGAGTGAACCCGCGCAAACAAGCCTTCTTTGCGCCCGCTGTATGGCCAGCCGGTCTGCGTGACTGAATTCCACGCCGCGAGGGTGTCTGGTGGTAGGGGGCGGCTGAAGGAGAAATTGAAACTGCCGACGGTGACTTGGCGCCAACCCCTAACGACCCCGCCAGTCAGAGGGTTGCTCTGGCTAGTTCCGGGGTGTCGGCCTTGCTCTCAATCACTTTTGTTTAGCCAAGCGCTTGCGGGCCAGCTTCACCGCTTCTTCCGCCTTGCCATTGAGCCAAAGGCCTCCCTTGTGCTGGGTTAACGCCTGCGCGGCAGCATCGCTCAGGCTCGTCAGGCCTTCGAGGCTAAGGTCTCCCTTGTGCTTGGCCAACGCCTGCGCG
>Ga0194129_10008858_pt1 | contig 11483 bp, 13 predicted proteins | sample TA2KigCa35mmetaG_FD_150862 | JGI IMG/M metagenome (GOLD analysis project Ga0194129, IMG submission 150862) | Freshwater microbial communities from Lake Tanganyika, Tanzania - TA2015038 Kigoma Deep Cast 35m | ecosystem: Environmental > Aquatic > Freshwater > Lake | place: Tanzania: Lake... | reverse complement strand
GCGCTTTGGCAATGTGCTGGGCTCCTCAGGCTCGGTGGTGCCCCTGTTTCGCCAGCAGATCGCTGCTGGCGGGCCGATCACCCTGACTCATCCGCAGATCATCCGCTACTTCATGACCATCCCCGAGGCGGCCCAGCTGGTGTTGCAGGCGGCGGTGCTGGCCGAAGGCGGTGATCTGTTTTTGCTGGATATGGGCGAGCCAGTGCGCATCATCGACCTGGCGCGCCAGATGATCCAGCTCAGCGGCTTGACCCTGCGCGACGACCACAACCCCGACGGCGAAATCGCCATCGAATGCACCGGGCTGCGTCCCGGCGAAAAGCTCTACGAAGAACTGCTGATCGAAGCCGACTCCGAACCCACAACCCACCCCCTCATCTACCGCGCCCGCGAAGCCGCCCTGCCCCCCGAAGCCCTGTGGCCCCAGCTCGATGCCCTCGAGGCCGCCCTGCACGCACGGGATGAGCCCGCGGCCCTGGCTCTGCTGGCCCAGCTGGTGCCCGAGTGGCAGCGGGGGCAGCCAGAGGGTGCGGGGGAGGCCTGATGCGCCCAGTTGGCCTGCCGCAGCGCTCAGGCCGAGGCATGGAGGGTTGCGAGCATCCTGAGCCAGTCGGCCTTGTGAGCACTGCTCGACAAGGAGAGCGGTTGCCTGGGGTCCACTGGGCGGCACGTGGCGCCGAGCCCTGGTCAGCCTTGGTACAGGTGTATTGTTTTCCATGGGCTATTGGGGCTGGCTACGGTGGTGTTGGGATTTGACCGTCAAGGCTGGATCACGGTTTTTGCCGCCCTGCTCCTCGCTCTGATCACCCTGCTTACGAGTTACAGCCATGTCGACGTCCTGGGAGCCGCTTCCTTCGATTTACCGCAGCAAGCAGGAATTCCTTGCATCGCTGCCGCCCTGGCGACGGCTGTTGCAGAAGCTCAATTGGCATCCAACGATCGACATAAGCGTTCGGCAGTACGCAATCGAGCAGAGGATTCTGCAAATGAGGAAAGAAGACGAGCAGATGAGGAAAGAAGACGAGCGGCTCGCCGAGCTCAACAGCAAGCTCGATGCAATCTTGTTCAGCTCAGACATCAGCTCGACCCCTCCGAGCTCAACACCAGGCGAGTGCGAGACGTGATTTCCCTGCTTGAGGAGTACGGCGGATCGGTCTGAGTTGCCTCTGCCCAGCGCACCGCCCTTGGAGGCAGGAAGGTGCTCTGACAGCGCTTGCAAGTTTTGTCCGTTTTGGCCCTTGCGAGACACCATATGTGGTGTCTCGTCATGCTGAGCAATCGGCTGCCAGGCATGCTTCAGCCCCCCCTCTCCACTGCGCTTGGTTGTTTGAGCTCCGATGCCCTTTGCCACTTGGTCTTGCGGCAGGGTTGATTCTGAGCCAAATGCATACATTTTTTATTGATCTTTATATGTCTTTATGGGCATAAAGCACTGCGGCTATGGTCTTTGCTGCGCCTGTGCCATAGGCTTTTGAGGCGCCGCCTGAAGGGATCGAGCCACCTTCCTGTTCGGCCCAGTGGTCCTGCATGGGTTTCCTGCCTTTCTGTTGCTCATTGTCTTGCCGTCACTGTGTATCCAGCGTCCCTCAGAAAGGTTCCACGGCAGCCTGATCGCTCCCCCCATCGGCTGGTGCTCGAGCCCAACCGCATCGAGAAGCAATACTGGAAAGACCTGTGGCGCTACCGGGAGTTGTTTGCGATCCTGGCCTGGCGAGACGTCACCGTGCGCTACAAGCAGACCTTCATCGGCGTGGCGTGGGCGCTGATCCGTCCGTTCCTCACGATGATGGTGTTCACGGTGATCTTCGGGCGCTTGGCCAAGCTGCCCAGCGAGGGCGCTGCGCCCTATGCGGTACTGGTGTTTGCTGGGATGCTGCCCTGGCAGTTTTTCTCCACGGCGCTCAGCAGTTGCTCCGACAGTCTGATCACCAATGCCAACCTGCTGACCAAGGTGTATTTCCCGCGCCTCATCGTGCCGGCCTCGGCGGTGATCACAAGCTTTGTGGATTTCCTGCTCTCATTTCTCATTCTGGCCGCTTTGATGGTGTGGTTTCAGTGGTGGCCGAGCTGGCGACTCCTCACCTTGCCGCTTTGGGTGGCCGTGGCCTTTGCGGCCAGTATGGGCGCAGGGTTGTGGTTGGCCAGCCTCAACGTGCAATACCGCGACTTTCGCTATGTGGTGCCGTTCCTTGTGCAGTTTGGGCTGTACGTGAGCCCTGTTGGATTCTCGAGCGCGATTGTGCCGGCTAAATGGCAGTTGTTGTATGCCCTCAATCCAATGGTGGGAGTGATCGAAGGTTTCCGCTGGGCGATCATTGGCGGGGGGTCGTTTATCAATCCGCTCGGCTTTTGGCTTTCGATGGGAATCGTGGCGCTGATGCTGATCACGGGGATCCGTCAGTTCCGGCGGATGGAGAAGCGCTTCGCGGATGTGATCTGAGATGGCCGATTCCGATATCGTGATCCGGGTGGAGGGCCTGGGCAAGAAGTACTCCCTCCACCATGAGACAAGTGAGCGCTATACAGCCCTGAGGGATGTGGTGGCGCGTCAGGTGAAGGTAGCCGGCCGTCTGCTGAACCCCTTTACGCTGGCTGGGCAATGCCGTAAAGCTCACACTCAGGTGGCGGCAGAGCGAGCCCAGCGCGAGGAAGAGTTCTGGGCCCTCAAGGATGTGAGCTTTGAGATCAGACGCGGCGAGCGTGTGGGGATCATCGGTCGTAATGGTGCCGGTAAGAGCACCCTGCTCAAGATCCTCAGCCGAATCACCGAACCCACCACTGGCCGCGTCGAAATCTGCGGCCGTGTGGCCAGCCTGCTGGAGGTGGGTACGGGCTTTCACCCTGAGCTCACGGGCCGTGAGAATATCTTTCTTAATGGCGCCATCCTGGGGATGACGCGGCGGGAGATCCGCAGCAAGTTTGATGAAATTGTTGACTTTGCTGAGGTTGAGAAGTTTCTCGATACCCCAGTGAAGCGCTACTCCAGCGGCATGTATGTTCGCCTGGCATTTGCCGTTGCGGCACACCTGGAGCCTGAGATTCTGGTGGTGGATGAAGTGCTTGCTGTCGGCGATGCCAGCTTTCAAAAAAAGTGCCTGGGCAAGATGGAAGATGTAGCTGATCGTGAGGGTCGGACAGTACTGTTTGTCAGCCATCAGATGCAGATGATTGTCAGCTTGTGCAGCCGCTGTGTACTGTTTAGCAGTGGCAGTCTTGTTGATGACGGTGCTCCGGCTTCGGTCATATTGAATTATCAGGATGTAGGTTCCGGAGGAGCAGCTTTTGTGGATTATCTACGTGCTGGGAAACCACCTGGAAATGAGATGGCGCGATTGCTTCAAGGTTGGATTCAGGATCGTGATCAACGCTTGGCATCTGAAGTAGCCATACAGCACCCATTTTCTATTCATATGGTATATGAAATTCTTGTGCATGTGCCTGGAGAGCCTTTCCCGAATATTCATGTCTTTGATTCTCGAGGAAACTGTGCTTTTGTCTCTGCGGCACGGGTCAACAGATTTCAATTAGTAAGTCCAGGTATTTATCATGCCATCTGTACGGTTCCGGCTAATTTGTTTAATGATGGTTGTTACACCGTAAGCCTAGCTCTTACTTTCGCTCATTCAGGGATTCAGGTTGGCTTTAAAGACCGCCAGGCATTGAATTTTACTGTTGTTGATCCTATTGATAATGTGCCAACACGAGAAACGGGTTATGCTGGGGCTATACCAGGTGTGCTTCGTCCAAGTTTGGATTGGGTAGTGCAGTCTCAGGCGAAACCTTCGCCAATTCCGCAACTGCAATGAAAGCCGTCATATTGGCCGGGGGGTTGGGCACTCGCCTTAGCGAAGAGACCCACTTAAAGCCGAAGCCGATGGTCGAAGTCGGGGGCAAGCCAATTCTTTGGCACATACTAAAGATATATAGCCACTTCGGTATTCAAGAGTTTGTAATCTGCTGCGGTTATAAGGGTTATTTGATCAAGGAATATTTTGCAAATTACTTTCTGCACACTAGCGATGTCACTTTCCATATGGACTGCGATAACAAGATGGAAGTGCACCACCGTAAAAGCGAGCCATGGAAGGTTACCCTTGTTGATACGGGAGACCAGAGCCAGACGGGTGGAAGACTTGCACGGGTGCGGCCTTACCTCAGCAGTGGCAGTTTCTGCTTTACTTATGGCGATGGTGTCGCAGATGTTGATATCGGAGCGTTGATTGATCATCACCATCGCCAAGGCCGACAGGCCACTCTCACTGCAGTGCAGCCGCCCGGTCGCTATGGCGCTTTGCACCTGGAAGCAGCTGCAGTCATGCAGTTCCAGGAAAAACCGGATGGCGATAATGCGTGGATCAATGGAGGGTTCTTTGTTCTGGAGCCGTGTGTATTGGATCGCATCACAGGCGATGGCACCAGCTGGGAAGCCGACGTGTTGCCTCAGCTTGCGTCCGCAGGCCAGCTGAGTGCCTATCGACACCATGGTTTCTGGCAGCCGATGGACACCCTTCGCGATCGTTCCCGCCTGGAGGATCTCTGGGCCAGGGGAGAAGCTCCCTGGAAGTTGTGGTGAGTGATCACCACAATGCCTTCTGGCGGGGCCGGCGTGTGCTCATCACCGGGCATACGGGCTTCAAGGGCTGCTGGTTGAGCCTGTGGCTGCTGACTCTCGGGGCTGAGGTTTGGGGCTACGCGCTGGCTCCAGAGCCAGGGCGATCTCTATTTGACGACCTTCAACTCGCTGATGCGCCGCGATACCCCGCTGGGGCCCAGCTGCACCATCAATTGGCAGACCTGCGCGATCTCGAGACTGTGCAGCAGGCAGTGGAGCAGGCACAACCAGAGGTGGTCCTGCACCTGGCCGCTCAGCCACTGGTGCGGCGCAGTTACCGCGACCCTCTGGGCACATGGACCACCAACGTTTTGGGTTCGTTGCATCTCCTGGAAGCCCTCAGAGGGCTCCGCCATCGCTGCGCCGTAGTGATGGTGACCACCGACAAGGTGTATGCCAACCGCGAGTGGGATTTTGGCTACCGCGAGCATGATCGATTGGGCGGTCATGACCCCTACAGCGCCAGCAAAGCCGCAGCTGAGCTGGCGATAGCCAGCTGGCGTGCCAGTTTTTGCGGCACTGCTGCGCATCAGACGCCACACCTGGCCATTGCCACAGCCCGTGCTGGCAATGTGATCGGCGGAGGTGACTGGGCAGAAGATCGCATCCTGTCAGACGCTATGCGTGCTCTGGCCCTCGGGGATCCAATTCCTGTGCGCAACCCTCGAGCAACCCGGCCCTGGCAGCACGTCTTGGAACCGCTGGGAGCTTACTTGCTTCTCGCCGAGAAGCTCGCCACAACCCATGACCTCGTGAATCCTTACACCAGCTCCTTCAATTTCGGTCCTGCCCTCGATTCCAATCGCAGCGTGGGTGAGCTGGTGCAGGAGGCTCTGCGGCATTGGGATGGGAGCTGGACCGATCTCTCCGACCCTCACGCACCCCATGAGGCAGGTCGTCTGCACCTTCAGATCGATAAGGCGCACCATCAGCTCGGCTGGCAGCCTCGTTGGGATTTCGCCACCACCGTGGCTCGCACCGTGACTTGGTATCGAGCCGTGCACGAGGGTGCTAGTCCGCTCGCCTGCTGCCTGGCTGATCTGGAGATCTATCAGGATCACTCAGCTCATGGCCACTGAAGCCCGCCCTACTCCCATCGCCGGAGTGCTGGAGATGCTGGGCCAGCCCTTCAACGATCGACGTGGTGCCTTCCTGAATGCCTTTCGCGCCCAGGACCCTGCATTCGCCGAGGTCTGGGGTGATCGCCGTATCACGCAGGTCAACCTCAGCCGCACTGAGGCTGTGGGGGTGGTGCGCGGCCTGCACCTGCAAGTGCGGCCCCATAGTGAGGCCAAACTGGTGCGTTGCCTGCGCGGCCGCGTCTGGGATGTCGTGGCGGACCTCCGGTCCGGCTCGCCCACCTGCGGCCAGTGGCATGCGGTGGAATTATCGCCTCAGGCGGCCAACGCCCTGCTGATTCCCGAGGGCTGTGCCCATGGTTTTCAGGTGCTGGAGACAGGCAGTGAGTTGCTCTACCTGCACTCGGGCGCGTGGGTTCCCGAGGCCGAATCAGGCGTCCGCTTTGACGACCCGCAGCTGGCTATCCTTTGGCCGCTGCCTCCTCTGGGCCTGAGTGAGCGGGATCTGGCGTTGCCACTGCTTGAATCGGTGCTGTGAGTCATACCCACTCCTGCCGCCACTGCGCAGCGCCGCTGCAGTACACGGTGATCGATCTGGGCCATCAGCCGCCCAGCAATGCCTATCTGCGACCTGAGCAGCTGGGTCTGCCCGAGATCACCTACCCGCTGCAGGTGTTCGTCTGCACGAGCTGCTGGCTGGTGCAGCTGCCAGCCCACGCGGCAGCTGAAGACCTGTTCACACCCGATTACGCCTATTTCTCCAGCACTTCCAGCGGCTGGTGTGCCCATGCCGAGCGCTTTGTCGATGCGGCGGTGGCGCGGCTGGGGCTGGGGCCCGAGAGCCTTGTGGTAGAGCTGGCCTCGAATGACGGCTACCTGCTGCAGTTCGTTCAGAAGCGAGGCATCCCCTGCCTGGGAATCGAGCCCACCCATGCCACTGCACAGGCTGCCAGGGCCAGAGGCATCACCACCATCGAACGCTTTTTTGGAGAGGCGCTGGCGGCGGAGCTGGACCCCGCCGATCTGGTGGTGGCCAATAACGTGTTAGCCCACGTACCCGATATCAACGATTTTGTGGCGGGCATCGCCCGCTTGCTCAAGCCCACAGGTCGTGCCTCGATCGAGTGTCCACACCTGCTCCGGCTGCTGGCCGGCAACCAGTTCGACACGATCTACCACGAGCACTACAGCTACCTGAGCCTGCGAGTGGTCGCGCGGATCGCTGCTGCAGCTGGGCTGACTGTTGTTGACGTGGAGGAATTGCCAACCCACGGCGGTAGCCTGCGTTTTTGGCTGGCCCATCAGGGGGCAGCAGAGCCAACTCCCGCTGTTGCAGCGGTGCTGTCTGCAGAAACAGCAGCGGGGCTTGAGTCCTTGAAAGCCTTCACCGGCTTTCAGCAACGGGCCGAGGCTGCCAAGTACGGGCTGATGGAATTTCTGATGCAGGCCAAACGCCAGGGCCGGCGGGTCTTGGGCTATGGAGCGGCCGCCAAAGGCAACACCCTGCTCAACTATGCAGGTATCCGTGCCGATCTTCTGCCTGCCGTGGCCGATCGCGCCGCCAGTAAGCAGGGCAAGCTGCTCCCCGGCAGTCATATACCTGTCATCAGTCCTGAAGAGCTCACCGCCGGTGCCGTTGATGCTCTGCTGGTGTTGCCCTGGAACTTGATCGATGAGCTTCGGTTACAACTGCCCAACATTGATCTGGTAACGGTTATTCCACAGCTGCGGCATTGGAGAGGACGTTGAGATGAGCAGCAGCGAGATCCGCACGATCCCTTATACCAGGCCCTCGATCACTGAGCTTGAGGTGGAATATGCCACTGATGCTGCTGCCAATGGTTGGGGAGAGCATTGCTACACCTACATCTCTCGTTTTGAAGAGGCCTTCAAGGCGTATCTGGGTGTGAAGTACGTCATCGCCACAAGCAGTTGCACTGGTGCGCTGCATTTAGGAATGCATGCAATGGGGATCGGCCCCGGTGATGAGGTGATTATGGCCGATACCAACTGGATCGCCACCGCCGCCCCGATCGTGCATCTGGGTGCTAAACCAGTTTTTGTGGATATCCTGCCAGACAGCTGGTGCCTAGACCCCGAACAGGTGGAGGCAGCAATCACGATGAATACAAAGGCCATCGTGGCGGTGCATCTGTATGGCAACCTGTGCGATATGGATGCTTTGCTGGAGATCGGAAAGAGGCACGGGATCCCCGTGATTGAAGATGCCGCTGAAGCCATTGGATCCGTTTACCAGGGCAAGCGGGCTGGGAGCATGGGCAGCTTTGGCGCCTTCTCCTTCCATGGAACTAAAACGATCACCACCGGTGAGGGGGGTATGTTTGTCACTAACGATTTCGCTTTGTACGAAAAAGTGATGACGCTCTCCAATCACGGGCGAGTGCTAGGAGAACAAAAGCAGTTTTGGCCTGAAATGGTAGGCTTCAAGTATAAAATGAGTAATATCCAGGCTGCTATTGGATGTGCCCAGATGCAGCGCATCTCAACCTTGGTTGAGCGCAAGAGAGAAGTTCTTCAATTATATAAAAATGAATTTGAAAGAATGGGCATTCCCAATTATGGCTTCAATCCCGAAATGCACGGCTGCTTGATTGGAGCCTGGATGACTACAGTTGTGATGGGTGTACCATCTGAGACTTCTAAGCTCTCAGAAAACTTGCAATTGAGTCTTAAAAATAGAGGAATTGATGCGCGACCATTTTTTGCGCCACTCAGTTCGACTCCACCCTTTCGGGGGAGACTTTCCATCTCAAGCCTATCTAAAAAGTGGTCCTATAGCATTCCTCCTGTTGCGCTAAATCTACCATGTTCGCATGATATTTCAGAATCAGATATTTGTTATGTGTGCAATACACTCAAAGAGGCGCTTGTATAGGCTATGTCTCAATCACTTCGTCCCTGCATTTTGTGGGGTGCTACTGGTCAGGCCAAGGTTGCTTACGATATTCTGGTTGCTGAGGGCATAGAGGTGATTCATATTTTTGACAATAAGCCTGATCTTGTTTCACCTCTCCAAGCCATACCTATTTCGTACGGAGTCAAAGGCCTCGTGGCGTTTGTCGAGACATTAAGTCTACGATGTATCAGTCCGTCTGATATTGACTGCATAGCTGCAATTGGCGGAAGCAATGGAGAGGCACGTGTAAGCATAACTAAACTCATGGAGAGTTATGGATTCAAATCTAGATCTTTAATCCACAAGAGTGTTGTTATCAGTTCATTTGCAAATATCGGTAAAAGTGTTCAGCTTTTGGCTGGTTCGATTGTGGGAGCTTTTGCATCTATAGGAGATTGTACAATTATCAATTCGGGCGCAAATGTAGATCATGATTGTTCAATCGGTAAGGGTTGTCATCTTGCTCCCTGTTCGACTCTTGCTGGTGAAGTAACCATAGATGATTATGTATTTATTGGAACTAATGCAACGATTCTCCCTCGGCTTTGCATATCCACTGGCGCCATAGTCGGTGCCGGGGCTGTGGTCACGAAAGATGTCATGTCTGGAGCTGTCGTCGCTGGCAATCCTGCTCGCCCTTTAGAATGATAGAGATTTATCGAGTGATCCCAAATCAATGGATATTACTGAAGAGCGAAAAATAATTATAAGCAAAAATACAAATAATAAAACTCTCCGTAATGCGTCCTCAAATTTTTTCGAGGCTTCAGTAGAAGCAAAATATTCCTATTGCTTTGATTGGCTTGGGCGGCCTATTATTCAGTATCCTCAGGATATTGTAGCTTTCCAAGAACTTGTTTTTGGTGTTAAGCCTGGCCTAATTATCGAGACGGGAATTGCTCATGGTGGATCTCTTGTTTTGTCGGCATCTCTGCTCTGCCTTTTGGATATAATGGATGGCATCGACCCCAGAAAATCTTCCCGTAAGGTTCTGGGAGTTGATATTGAAATTCGTCCCCATAATCGTACAGCCCTTGATGAGCACCCACTCCGTTTCAAAATGGAATTAATTGAAGGCTCGTCCATAGATCCAAAGACAATTAGACAGGTTCGAAGTCGTGCCATAGGTGTCAACCCTGTATTAGTGTCTTTGGACTCGAACCATACTCATGAGCATGTTCTTGCTGAGCTGAATGCTTATGCAGATCTAGTATCGGTAGGCAGTTACTGCATCGTTTTTGATACCGTGATTGAAGATATGCGTGTTGGATCTTTTCCCGATCGTCCCTGGGATGTCGGGAACAGTCCAAAATCCGCTGTATTTGAGTGGATGAAGAGTCATCCTGAGTTTCAGATTGACAAGACTATCGACGATAAGTTGTTAGTAAGTGTAGCCCCTGATGGATACCTGAGACGCATGGCATAGATCTTATTTAATTATTATTAACTTAAAGTAAAACAAAGCCTAGTAATTAAAAACCCCAATGTCATGTGATAGATTTATTGATAATGCTTTGACAATTGTTATACCTGTATTTAATGAACAGAGATATCTTGCCCAGTTATTTCATTCAATTAAGGGTCAAACTTATCCCGAAATTAAGGTCTTGATTGGCGATAATGCTTCTACTGACGAAAGCCCATGCATTATTAAACATTATGCTTCTCAAGCTACCAATGTTGATGCAATTTACAGGAAGAAAAACATTGGCGCTGTAGCAAATCTTGCCGATTTGGTTAAAAAATGTAAGACAGAGTTTGTATCTATGGTAGGGGCGCATGATCTTGTCGACCCAGAGTGGGCTGAATCTTTGATTAGAGTTCTCCAAGGAAGTCCGGAGGCAACACTCGCTTACTCACGAATTGCAAGGATTAATGACCTCGGATCTGTTGTTGGAGAAACAGATGGTGGAGATTTTGTTCGAGATGAGCAGATGCCCGATGATCGAATATTAGCTTGTATCGCACATTCTTGGGGTGAATGTACTGCAGTAAATGGTATTTTTAGGACATCTGTATTTGATGGATTTTGGTTTCCCAAGACAACAGGACCCGATCATATTCTTTTGGCCCGGGCAAGTTATCTTGGCAAGGTAGTTAGACTTGAAAAGCCTCTTTACTACCGCAGAAGTTTTAATAGATCTAGTAGTTATACAGGCCGGATTAAAGGCGATGTACTATTTGCACCTAGTAGGTGTTTTTCTGCAACCGTTGCTGCCCATGTTGTGGATTTTTGTGTTCTCAATAGGTTCAGGATCTTTTGTTTTATTCGAATCCGCAGGCTTACGACAGCTTTGAGTATTGGATATGGTCGACTCGGCTTTTCTAATAATGCTGTTTCTTATCTAAAGACAATATTCTGGAGTTTTTATTTTCTCATGGTTGTTATGAGTCCCCTTTCACGCATCTCTTTTGCGAATAAATTCTCCAAATAGTCCTTGTATAATGGCTGTATTCAGTGCCCCTCAGCTGTTAGTCTTTGCGTAAGCAAACGTTACCATTTATGATTAAATCTTAGCTAGGCCTTCACTTCGAATGACATCTGCAGGAGGATATCTTGCTTATGATATTCAAAGCAGCTCAACGAAACTTGTATGTCGTAATTTTGATGAAATTCTTGAGAAACTGTGCACATCAAATATTTTTTAATCTTGCCACTTCAATTGATGTGAGCTCTTGCGCTAATTTGCTAACCTAGGTTTGCGTTAAACCATTGACTCAACCAATCGACGGAGATCTAGCGTTGAATTTAAATTGCGCTGATACACCGCTCTTGTTACTTGCTTGGCGCCGTGCTCACACCTTGTCCAGGGTCATTGATGCTATACGTCCATCCTCTCCGCATTATGTGTTTGTCGCCTGCGACGGTCCTAGG
>Ga0194129_10008856_pt1 | contig 11485 bp, 11 predicted proteins | sample TA2KigCa35mmetaG_FD_150862 | JGI IMG/M metagenome (GOLD analysis project Ga0194129, IMG submission 150862) | Freshwater microbial communities from Lake Tanganyika, Tanzania - TA2015038 Kigoma Deep Cast 35m | ecosystem: Environmental > Aquatic > Freshwater > Lake | place: Tanzania: Lake... | reverse complement strand
TTGGATGTTTAAAAATTAAAGAAATCAAATAATTACGAAATCGAAGAAACTTTAGAAGAAAATCAAGAAGATGAAAATAATATTGATTTAGATGTAGAAAAAAATTTAAATTCATCGACTCTAAAACAATTAACAATGTATGTTAATTATAAAAATAAATCAAAAGATATTTATACTGTAACAACTAATGATGCTAAATTTTATTACGATGAAAAACAAATATTATCTCCTTATAAAACTGGAATACCGATTGTAAAACTTCAACCTAATCAAGATATTGCATTTAATGCAATTACAAAAATAGGAACAGAATATTTAGATGCAATGTATAGTGCAGTCAGTGTTAATTATTATAAACAAAATAATGAAAATGATTTCACATTTATAATTGAATCAAGAGGACAAATTACTGAAAAGAGGATTCTTCAAGTAGCATTAATTAATATTGAAAGACGGCTTAAATTGTTTCTTAAACTAATTAAAGATGATATAAAATTGAATGAAACAAAAAATCAAGGAATCATTATAGTTAATAATGAAGATCATACACTTGCTAATTTAATTACAAGAGGATTACAAACTCATGATAAAATATCATTTGCAGGTTATAATTTACCTCATCCATTAGCTAACAAAGTTCATTTTCATTATAAACTCAAAAATGGTAATATAATTAATATTTTAGAAGACGTAATTGAATATTACTTTGAATTATTTAAAGCTATAGAAAAACAAATTAACACTATTTAAACTTCTACATCTGATTCATTATTTTTTTCGTTACTTGATATATTCGAATCATTATCATCTATTAATTGAAATCGTTTTGGGACTTCAATAAAATTAACATATTTCCTACTAGTTTGATTATCATTAGAATCACAGACTTTATAATTAATATTGACAAATAATTTTTTGTCTCCTTTTATTGGAACCATAAAATTAGGTATTATTCCGAGAAAAGATGTAATTGTTCCTTTATAATGATATCCTTCATCACCAAAAATTTCAATGTCAAATCCTAATGGTTTTTCAACAGTTTGTCCATTAGAATTAGTAGTAGTTATAATGGTAGGAATATTTAAAGCAAGAAAATTATGAGTTACCTTAACTTTTTTAGTTTTTCTAACCATGTGTTTATCAATATATTCATTTTCTTCAGTAAGTGATCTTTGAGTAAAAAAATAATCTATATTTTGAAATTTTTTTTTTTGAGTTTTTAATGTATTAAAAGCTTCCATTATATCTGCCATTTTATAAATTATAATTATAGATTTTAAATCCTTAAATAATATTTTATCTATTTTTTTATATTATAAATGAAAAATATAAAGATTAAAAATAAGTATTTTTTATTTAAATATAATAAAAATGAAGATATAATTAAAAAAATAGCTGAATCAAAAAAAATAAGTGATTTAAAAGAAAAAATAATTGGAAAAAAAATCGGAGAAAAATACGAGATTCTTTTAATGAAATTATCAAAAGAAACAAAATATACTCAAAAAAATATCAATACTACTCTTGGTAAACTAATTGGTGGACCAATAAAAATTACTTTTAAAATATATAAAATAAATGATGATAATATTTTAAAACCATCCTATGAAAAAACAACTAATAATAAAGGTGAATTAGATTCAGATAGAAGAAATAGCCAGTATCTTTATATTACACAAGAATATTATGATAAAAATGGAATTAATATAGATGACCTTCAAAAAGTAGCTCTACTAGCATTTAAATTTAAATTAGAAAAAAGACCATTAGCTGTTAAATTAATTGATCAAATTTATGTATTATAAATTGAAGTTTATTTATATTTAGAATTAGAGACTAAATATAATGAATTATATTAATATTTTTACCGATGGAGCAGTTCCAAATAATCAATTACAAGGTAATAGAAACGGAGGAATCGGAGTATTTTTTGGAAAGGATGACATAAGAAATATATCTTTAAACATTACTGAAAATAAAGATAATAAAGTTACAAATCAAGTTTGTGAATTATTGGCTTGTATTAAAGCTTTAGAAACTCTAGTAACTTCTCAAGTTGTAGGAAAAAAAGAATTAATTATTTACACAGATTCAATGTATGTAATAAATTCAATAACATTATGGGCTAAAAATTGGAAAAAAAATAATTGGAGACGTTTAGATAATAAACAGATTCAAAATTTAGAATTAATTAAAAAATTATATTATTTATCAAAAAATTTAAAAGTTGGATATAAACATATTAAAGCTCATACTAATCCACCAGATGAAGATTCATATGATTATTTAGAATGGTATGGTAATTACATGGCTGATAAGTTAGCTGTTCAAGGATCACTTAAAAAAAATTAACATATATGCAATAATAAAAGATATTAATAGATAATAACGACCATATTTATTTTTTAAAAAAATACTAAATATTATACATACTATTGCTATTATTATTAAATGTCTATATTTGGAATTATCAAAACTTAATTTTTTATAAATAAAATTTTTATAATATTTTATAAAATTATCTTTAATTTTCCAGTTTTCAAATAACCATGTTTTAAATATTTCTAAATCTTCGTAATTAAAATCTAATTTAAGTTCCTTAATAATACCATATATTGGTCCTATTGGTTTACCTATTAAATTTTTAACATAAGCTGATTTACCTAACATACTTGGAACCGATAATGTTAAATCCCAAACTCTACCTAATTTATTCACTTTTTTAAAATTATTAATTAAAAACCATAATCCTCTTGCTTTCGGCACTAACAAATGATCATACACATGAATACCTTTTGATTTGGAAAATTCTTGAGCAGTTTTAAATTTATCTTCAGTGTATCTCGTGCCTTCTGGAAATATGATTAATACTTGTTTTTTGGATGATTTATTCTGATTAAATTTATCAATTTGTATTTTCATATTATCTTGATCTAATTCCCAATTTCTAAATACTTTTATATCTGGGTTAGCATACATAATTAAACCGAATCCAGCAATATGTTTAACTTTGTAATTTAAAATAAAATTGTAATTTGAAATATTAAAATATTTTAAATATACCATGACAATTAAAAAATCTATCGTAGTTATATGATTACATACAATAATATCAACTAAATCTTCATTTTGATTTATTAACTCTTTTATATTTTGTTGATTATTTATTAAATAAAATTCAGTCTTAAAACCATGAATTAATGAGAAGACAGTTAAAGTTTGAGATAATTTTTTAACTAATTTATTTAAATAATCATTTGATATTAATATACTTGGAGTTAAAACTAAATAACTATATGCTATAATCCAATATGTAAAAGTAACTAAAAACATTATTTGAGTAATTAACATTTAAAATAAGTAATATTTTATTAATTAAAAATAACCGCATAAATATAAAAATACTTAAGGTTTGTCAGTTATAGAGTGTGTAAATTATGACTTTCTATTTTATAACCTCTTTTATTACACCTTTTTCACTGAAAAATAGGACAATTAAAAAAGTAGTAATTGCACATTGGAACTTAATCCTTTTTAACAGGCATGCACTTGCTTGACAACTTAATTATAAACGGTTAGATGCTTTTATATTTTAAACTACTATATGAAAAGCCGTATTTAGCTTTAAGAGCTATGGAATTTTAGGAGTTAATATGAAATATTATGAACCATAATATAACTTATATAAATAGTTTTTTTACTGTCACATTTTTCAGTGAAAAAGGTGTAATATTTTATCACTTTCCATAATACCTTGTTTATATCCACCAAATAAATATTAGTAAAAGCCAATTAAAATATAAGATACAATCAATGATATAATTATATAATATCTACCATATTTTGATCTTAAAAATAAACTAAATAATAAACATACTAATATTATTACTACAATATGTATATATTTTGGATCAAAATCTAATTTTTTGTAAATATATTTTTTATAATTATTTAGAAAAATATCTTTATTTTTCCATTCTTCTAATAACCAAGACTTAAATGTTTCTGGATCTTGAGTATTAAAATTTATTCTTAATTCTCTCATCATTCCATAAATAGGTCCAATTGGTTTTCCAAAAATATTATGAATATAAGATGATTTTCCCATGAATTTTGGTATAGCTAATGTTAAATCCCAAATTCGTCCTAATTTATTTGTTTTTTTTAAATAATTAATTAAAAATCCTAATCCTTTTGATTTTGGTACTAGTAAATTATCATAGATTGGTAAATTATTTAATTTAGAAAATTCTTTACCTTCTTCTTGTTTTTTTTGTGTTAATCTAGTTCCCTCTGGAAAAATAATTATAAATTGTTTTTTTGAATTAGTTTTAAACATATCTAATTGTTTAATTAAATTATCTTTATCTTTTTCCCAATTTCTTGATAATTTAATAGCTGTACTTGAATACATAACTAAACCAACTCCAGGTACATAATTTATACTATTTTTAATAAAATAATTAAAAGAATCAATACCAATATACTGTAAATAACTTTTAATTATTAAGAAATCAAATGTTGATATGTGGTTACAAACTAAGATATCAATTAATTCTGGATTTTCATTTGCTAATTCTTTTAAATTATCTTGCGAAGAAACAAGATGAAAATCAGTTTTAAAAGAATTTTTCAATCCTAACGTAGTTAATGGTTGTGAAAGTTTAATACATTTATTACTAAATTTATTAGCAAACTCTTTTGAAATTAATATACATGGTGTTAAAAATAAGTAACTATATGATATACTGAAATAAAAATATGAAATAATATATAAAATTTGATTAAATAACATTATAATTAATAAATATTTTATTAATTAAAAATAACCGCATAAATATGAAGTTATCTTAATAATTGTATTTTTGAAATAAAAGATGGTGGTATATAGTAGTTTGGATTAGTCGTTAATGTTTTATCTAATTTTTTTTCTTTAACTTTATCAATAAATTGTTTTTGTTCATAATTTGAAAAATAAAAAATTTTTTTCATGTCATTAGGAGCATATTCTATGAATTTCTTTTCGAAATTTTCATTCAAAATATCTAAAGGATTTGGATTATAAATTAGCTGTAAAATTCTTTTATTTTTATCATTATTTAAATTCAAATGTAAATCATTTCCATATAAAAAAGCAAGAGCTATTAAATCTTTATCATTATTTACTTTTGCTTCATTTAATTTATTTATTAGAATTTCTACTTTCATATTATCAGGTGCTAATTGAACAATGTCAAAATTATTAAAATGTTCAAAAAATTTAGTTGGATTTAATGAAAAATTTTTATAATCATCAATAATATCAGAATAATCTAATTGTGCCCAAAATTTTTCAGAATCTTTAACGTCTTTTATATAAATTTTACCACCATTGTTTTTTATTTTACTAAATTTTATTTTTGTTTTTGTTGATTCGGCTTTTATTTTATCCATTATTTGATCAACCGTAAATACTTTTTGTAAAAGATCTTTGATGTCAAATACTTTTAAAAGAACTTCTAATTTAATTTTATTTAATTTTTCATAATTTTTTTTTTTATTTTCATTATTTCTTGTAACATCTGATGGTAAAGTACCCTCAACAATTGGTAATAAATTTACTTTACAACCTTTATTAATATATTCTTCATCACTTTCTAAGATACCTTTTTTATCACAATTACCACCAATTAGTTTTTTTAAAATTAAATATTTATTTTTATATTTTAAATATTTTTTACTATAATTCATATTTATAAACTAGAAAAAAAAAATTAACAATTATTCCATATATTTATAATAGATTTAGTTGTAATATTTTTATCATATTTTTCTTTTATTTTTAATTTAGCTATTCTTTCATCAGATTTTACTTTTTTTTTGAGTGATTTGATGAAATCAATTAATTCTTCTGAATATTTAGATTTACTAACTGTTTTTTCTGTTTTGATAAGATAATCAAATTTAATACCTGCTGATGTTTCAACCCATCCATTAATTATTATTTCATCTCTATCGACTTTATCATGACATTCTTGACACAATATTACTAAATTTGATGGATTATTCTTTTGTAAATAAAATTTAGATTTATTGATATGATTTTCATCAAAATCTTTTTGCCATACTATATGATGTGTTTCTAATTTATTTTTTGATTGACATATTTGACACGAACTAACAATTACATTAGAATTATATTTACTAATTTTATCATCAGTTATGTTATCATACTCTTTTAAAATTTCTGCTGTTCTATCATTGAAAAATTTATCTTTCATCAAGTATTTAGCAACTTGTAATCCATAAAATGTATCTCCTTGACCATCTAATAAATGTCTTGAATAAATAAGAGTATCATCCTTAGGATCATATGTTATTTTAAGATGTTTTGCTTTTACTCTATCTAAAACTTTAACTGATTCCATATTAGCAATACGATGTAAATGTGTTGCTGTTATAAAACTAGATTCAGATTTAGCCAATGTTTCAAGCATGTAACATACTATAATGTTAGCAGATTTTTCTTCAGTGCCACGACATATTTCATCACCGATAACCATAGTTTTTGAATCATTTCTTTTAAGAATAGACATTAATTCCATCATTTCTACCATAAATGAACTTAATCCTCGAAACAAGTTATCATTTCCACTAATTCTGGTAAATAATGAATTATATGGTGAAAATTCAAAATAAGTACATGATACAAAATATCCAATTTGTGCTAAGATAATATTTAATCCTATTGATTTCATTAAAGTTGATTTACCAGAAGAGTTAATACCGTATAATAAAATACCACTCTGTTTCGTTTCAAATCCTAGTTCAATATCATGAGGAACATAACTTGTATTATTATGTATTTTTTCAACTATTGGATGTCTCATTTCTTTGGCTTTAAAATAACTAGCTGGTTTTAAATTAATTATTGGACAAGAATAATGATTAGTATATGCACATAAAGCTCCAGAATTAATAAAATCAATAAAAGAAACTTTTTTAGACCATAAATATAATATTAAACCATAAGATTCAAGTAATAAAATCATATCTTGTTTAAAACATTCTTTTAATTTTTTATTCATTTGTTCTCTATACTTTATCAATTCTAATGAAATATCTTTTACTTTCTTACAATTGATTTTAGTATTTGAAGATTTGGGTAATTCGCTAAACTCCAAATCACTAATATTTAATATAATTGAACCAACAGTTAGTGTTTTAATTTTATTTTTTTCCAAATTCTTCTTTAAAATATCACATCTTCTTGATGTAATTAACATATAATGTCCATCTCTATCATTATATTTTAAAGATATTAAAGATTTAGTATCGGAATCATCTTTTTTATCTTTCAAAAAATATACTTTATCATCTACGTATTTTTCTAGTTCTTTAATAAGGTATTCCATAAAATTTTGAGCTGAATCTAATTGATTCTGTAAATTATCAATAGATTGATGAATTCCAACATTATAAAAAGAACAATCAGATTCATTTTTAAATTGATTGATTTTATCTAATTGAAACTTAGTTTCTATCCATTTTTTTAAACTATTTGTTTGTTCAACTAATTTATTGTCAATATTAAATGGTTTTAATAACTTATTATCTTTAAAATAATTACATAATCTTTCAATTTCGTGAATTGATTCATAAATTTGATGTAATTCATTTGGATTTAATATGTTAATTTCTAATTTTCTGATTAATTTATCTAAATCATAAATATCACCTAATAAATTAATGATTTTATTTTGATGGTTATTTTCTAATAATAAATTAATTAATTCATATCGATGAGTTAATTCTTTTGAATCAATAATAGGCATAGCTAATTGACATGATAAAAATCTCTTACCTACAGCAGTTTTGGTATAATTAATAATATTAAATAAACTAGTGTCAGATGATTTATTAATAACATCTAATTGGTCTAATGCTCTATTTCCAAGATATAAATATTTATTAGATGAAAATAGAGTAGGAACACGTAATGATTCTACAAGTCTTTGTTGATGATTAATAACATAATCAAGTAATAATACCAAACTTAAACGCCCCCAATTTAAATATTGTAATCCAAGCAACTCAATTGGATCAATATTTGATTCTATTTTATAGATTTGATTGAATAGATTTTTTTGCCATGATAATTTTTTATGCTGATTAATTTTAATTGAATATGTATTGGTTTGATTAATATTTAAATAACTTAAAATTTCATCTATTTTCATGTTTGCAAATGAATCATCAGGTGATAAATTATTTTCTAAAATAATTTCTCTTGGTGGATAATTCTCTAAAAATCTTATAGTATCATCTAAACCAATTAATACATCATTAGATTTTGAATATGTTTCATAAACAGAACCTTCGCCTGTTGTTAAATCATAAGCTGCTAATCCAAAACAAATTTGATTAGTATTAGTTTTAGCTTCCTTTATTTTATCAATAACTATTGAAATAAGAAAATTAGTTTTATTAGATTTATTATTAATGTGAGTAGCTGGAGAATAAATTCCAGTTACTTGTCTTTTTGGATTAGGTGGTTCAGTAGTTTGATCTATTAATACTATTGTATAATTCATGTCAATTAATTTATCTATATATGTATGTGTAACATGAAGTGGAAATCCCATCATTCTAGGATTTGTTTTAGATAATGGTAAATTACTATTCTTTTGAGTACAACAGATATCAATTTCTTGAGACAATCTAATTAAATTAATACCTTCATGATCAGTACAATAAGCTTCATGAAAAGAACCAACTTGCATTAACACTATAGTTCTATCTTTTCCATATATATTAGTATAATAATTATGGATTTCAAAATAATCCTTTACAAAAATTTCTTTTGGATAGTGCATTCCTAAAATTCTAACAGAATAAACAAATATTTGTTTATATATATTTGTTTATAATTTTTTACTTAAATATTGTTTAATAATTGAATAATTATCTCTTAAATCATACCAGTTAATACCTGATTTTTTAACAAAATATCTTAATAGATTATATATATATATTTTTCCATCAGTAGTTTTTAAAAATGATAATTTAGATTTATGTATCTTAAATTCATCATATTCATTAATCCATTTTATAACTTTTTCATGAAAAAATTTAGTTACATCTTTTCTTAAATTAAGATCTTTATTTACATTTTGATATTCAACAACATGATTTATTAATGGAGGTACAGGCCAATATCTTTTAAATTCTGGTTTTTGATTAGGATTATTATTATTTTGCATCATTATATTAAACTTACATTTTTTTATTTAAAAATTTTTTTATAATATATTGATTTAAATCATTTAATAAATTAAGGTTAAATTCATCTACTGAATTTTTATTAATCCAATAATCTATATAATTTTTGATATCTTTTTTTATTGTAGTTTCATCTTCAATAATTTTATCTTTAAATATAAAAACAAAAATTTTAAAATAAATTTTTTCAAGATAATTATTATAATTTTTCAATGTTTCATAATTAACTCTAATCCAACAATTTAAAATTCTATTAATAGTTGGTAATAGTAATTTATCTAAATTTTCATTTATCCATTCATATAAAGAATCTATTGAATCTATTGAATAAACATTTAATAAATCAGAAGATTCAAGCCCTATAATTGGAATATATAAATTTTTTTTATAATCATTTAAATTATTTTTACACTTGTAATTATTAAATATATTTAAATTATTTTTTTTATCCATTTGAAATTTAGTTAAACATAAAGGATTTACTGTATCAGTATTATTAATCCACTCTAGATTTATAGGATGAAATCCACTTGTTTTTGGAGATAGTAATCCAATTTCTTTAGATTTAAAATTAATATCTATTTCATCTCTAATTATTCTTCTATTCATTTAAAAGTAAGTAGAAATTTTTTATAAAAAAATTTAAAGAATAATTAAATTATTGTAATAATGAGTTCAGAAAGTGAATATTCAGATTCAGATTATTTAACTGTTTCTAGCGATGAAGATAAAACACAGTCCAATAATTTGGATTTAACTGGAAAAATTATTAAAAATTATAATGTAATTTGTGAATTAGGCAGAGGATCATTTTCTATAGTATGGTTAGCTTTTTCTATTCTTTCAAATGAGTTTTATGCATTAAAAGTTCAAAATCCATCTGAATTTAAAGATGGTAAAGATGAAATTAATTTTGTTAAAAACCTTCCCTCAACACCATCAGTTTTTAATAATATATGTGAAAGTTTTATTGAAATTAGAGATAATCAGAAATATTTATGTTCTTCCTGGAATTTACATTGTTCAGATATTGATTGTTTGATAAGAAAGGGTAATTATGAGAATGGCTTTGAGTTAAATACAGTAATTAAAATAATGAAACAATTAATTGAAGCAGTTAAAATTCTTCATCAAAAATTTAAAGTATTTCATGGTGATATAAAAACAGATAATATTTTAATTAAGGGTATTAATAACAAAGATTCATTTATAATTAAACGTTATAATGAAGAAAACTTTTTTAAAAAATATTCAGAAGCTAAAGAAAAATTTTGGATAGATGTAAAAAAGAAAGATATAAATAAAATTAATAAAATGGATAAAGATGACAAACGAAAAATACGAATGATGATACATAGTGAAATAACTAATAAAATATTAGAAGAATATTCATTATCAGAAATATCAAAATATTCAATTGATTCTAAATATTTAGAATCAATGGATATAAGTTTAGCTGATTTTGGAACATATTGTGAAGAACACAATTATTATGAAGAATCTTTTGGTACAAGATATTATCAGGCTCCTGAAATAATTTTAATGGGAAAATGTTCATATCCAGTAGATATATGGGCACTAGGGTGTACTTTTTATGAACTATTGACAGGAAATTTATTATTTGACCCAATTAAAGATTCAACACATTCAAGAGATTATTATCATTTAAAATTAATAAATGAAACATGTGGTGATTTTCCACCAAGTTTTTTAAAGAAAACAAGATATTACAAAAACTTTTTTAATTCATCTAATAAATTAAATGAATTTGAATTATATGAATGTAGATTAAAACGCAAACTTGAAAAGCTTGACGTAAATCCACATACATATAATTCAATATTTAAAATCCTTAGAGGAACCTTAACAATCGATCCATTAAAGAGATGGATAATTGAAGAGGTCTCTAAAGAGATTGAACTTCTATCCCAAACAAGTTGAATTAGGGTACCATACACACCCTGGTGAAGATGTCACTGAGAATCCAAAATAACTATCACTATAGCTATAGTCATTAGAAATCAAAGTATTTGGTCTACATATGTATATGTTATTTGCATACATTGCAAACTCTTCAGTATTGTCGTACAGAGAGGTGTTTGGACTCATCAAAATTTCATTGGATATGATATAATTTATAATTTTCAATTTTTTTTTATTATAAATTCTATATATCTAAAACATTTTTTGATCCTGAATCTTCATCAGATTCTTCAATAATATT
>Ga0194129_10008854_pt1 | contig 11486 bp, 10 predicted proteins | sample TA2KigCa35mmetaG_FD_150862 | JGI IMG/M metagenome (GOLD analysis project Ga0194129, IMG submission 150862) | Freshwater microbial communities from Lake Tanganyika, Tanzania - TA2015038 Kigoma Deep Cast 35m | ecosystem: Environmental > Aquatic > Freshwater > Lake | place: Tanzania: Lake... | reverse complement strand
CACGCGCGGCCAGGTGCAGCCGATCCCGATCGCCATAGTGCCCTTCGCGGGCTCCGCCTCCGGCGCGGCGGACGATGCCGCGATGGGCCGGCAGATCCGCGACATCGTCGCCTCCAACCTCGAGCGCAGCGGCCTGTTCCGGCCGATCGAGCAGTCGGCCTACATCCAGACCGCGGAGCAGCTGCGCGGCGCGCCGATGCCTCGCTTCGCCGACTGGCGGCAGATCAACGCGCAGGCGCTCGTGCATGGCGCGGTGCAGTCGCAGGGAGACGGCAGGCTGCGCGTCGAGTTCAGGCTCTGGGACGTCTTCGGCGAAGGACAGCTCGAGGGGCAGGTCTACACCGCGCAGGCCGCGAGCTGGCGACGCATCGCGCACATCGTCTCCGACGCGGTGTACCGGAAGATCACGGGCGAGAACGGCTACTTCGACACGCGCATCGTCTACGTCTCGGAGACCGGGCCGCTGCAGCGGCGCGTGAAGCGCCTCGCGATCATGGACCAGGACGGCGCCAACCACCGGTTCCTGACGCCCGGGAACAACCTGGTGCTGACGCCCCGCTTCTCGCCCTCGGCGCAGGAGATCACCTACCTCAGCTACGTGGGCAACCGGCCGCGCGTCTACCTGATGAACATCGATACGTCGCGCATCGAGGTGGTCGGCGACTTCCCGGGCATGACATTCGCGCCGCGCTTCTCGCCCGACGGCAACGGCGTGATCATGTCGATGTCGCAGGACGGCGCGACGAGCATCCACGCGATGGACCTGCGCACCAAGCGCGCGCGCCGCCTGACGAGCTCGGGCGCCATCGACACCTCGCCCTCCTATTCCCCGGACGGCTCGGAGATCGCCTTCAACTCGGACCGCGGCGGCGCCGGCCAGCTCTACGTGATGGACGCCAATGGCGGGAACGTGCGCCGGATCAGCTTCGGCAGCGGCCGCTACTACACGCCGGTCTGGTCGCCGCGCGGCGACCTCCTCGCCTTCACCAAGCAGGAGGGCGGGGAGTTCCTGATCGGCGTGATGCGGCCGGACGGCTCGGGCGAGCGCCTGATCGACCGCGCCTTCCATGTCGAGGGCCCGACCTGGGCCCCGAACGGGCGCGTCCTCATGTATTTCTCCGAAGGTCGATCGGATGCCCGGGGCATGGGGCGGAACACGCGCCTCTACTCGATCGACCTCACGGGCTACAACAAGCGCGAGGTCGTGACCCCGACCGAGGCGTCGGATCCCGCATGGTCGCCCTTGAATCCATGATGGAAATTCAACATATTGCTGCCCGTTTCGAGCGTGCCGGCCTTCACGCAGCCTCCTGGGCCCTGTTTCGGGGACGGCGTCATGCCGCCCTTGCAGGGCTCGGGCCACAGAGACCGGTTGATCGGACCGCGGCGAGGTGGTTGAACCCCCCTTACGCCGCGTAACCGCGACACAGATTCGGAAACTGACCGGAAGGAGTCCCCACCGATGCGTATGAAGGTTCTCACTGCTTTTGCCGCCCTCTCCCTGCTCGCCGCGTGCAGCACGCCGGAGCAGACGGCCTCGAACCAGGCCGGCTCGGGCGCGCAGCGCGCCCAGACCCTGCAGGAGCAGCTGGTCGCCATCGGCGACCGCGTGTTCTTCGACTACGACAAGTCGGACCTGAAGCCCGAGGCGCGTCGCCAGATCGAGCGCTGGGCCGCCTTCCTCAGGACCAATGCGAACGCGACGATCACGATCGAGGGCCATTGCGACGAGCGCGGCACGCGCGAGTACAACCTCGGCCTCGGCGAGCGTCGCGCCAACGCGGCGAAGAACTTCCTCGTGTCGCAGGGCATCGAGGCGCGCCGCGTCGCGACGATCAGCTACGGCAAGGAGCGCCCCGCCGTGAACGGCTCGAACGAGGCGGCGTGGTCGCAGAACCGTCGCGGCGTCGCGGTCGTGAACTGACGCGCCTTCCGCCGCCGGCCAGCCCGGCGCGGAACTGGAGCGCCCGTCCGCGGATGACCGCAGGCGGGCGTTTCCTTTTTCGGAGAGCCGGTTCGGTGAACTGGTCCGAGCGGAAGGCGTGGATTGCGCATCGGAGCGCGCCGCGCCTGACGGGGCCTGCCATTGTTTTGCCCGGCGCGCGGGCGATACTCGCGGCATCGCCAACCCGATTCGCGGATCCTGCACCATGACGCCCTCCTGGCTCGGCGCCGCCTTCCTCCTCGTTGCCGCGATCTTCCTGTCGCAGGCCGTCCCAGCGGCGGCCCAGTCCGACCTCCGCGAACTCGCCAACCGGATCGACAGGCTGCAGCGCGACATCGACGTCCTGCAGCGGACGGTTGCGACGCAGGGCACGGCCGCCGGAGGCGGCGCGGCGGCCGCCGGCGCAGCCGTGGCGAGGCCGGCCGAGGGCTTCGCCGGGCAGGTGGACCAGCGCTTCTCCCAGCTCGAGGGCCAGGGCCGCGAGCAGACCGGCAGGATCGAGGAGATCCAGCATCGGCTTCGCCAGCTCGAGGCCAAGATCGACAGGCTCGTCCAGGACGTCGAGTTCCGCTTCCAGCAGATCGAGAAGGCGGCTCCCGCTGGTGGCGCGCCGGCTGTGGCCGCCGGCGCGGCTGCCGGAGCCGCGGCCGCGCAGGCGCCGGCCGCGGCCGGCGCTCCCGGCTCAGCTGCCGGCGCCGCGGGCGGCGGCCAGAGGCTGGTGATCGTGCCGAGCGGGACGAGCGCGCAGGCCCTCCAGCAGCAGGCCGCCGTGCCGCGCGATCCCGTGCGCCTGCCGGCCGGGCCCCCAGAGGCGCAGTACGAGTTCGCCTATGGCCTGCTGCTCCAGGCGCAACGTGGGCAGTCCGATTTCGGGCCGGCGGAGGCAGCGATGAAGGCCTTCGTGGCGCAGAATCCCAACCACCGCCAGGCCGGCGCCGCCCAGTACTGGTATGGCGAGACGCTGTATGCGCGGCGCGACTGGAACAACGCGGCGATCGCCTTCGCCGAGGGCTTCAAGAAATACCCGTCCTCCGACAAGGCGCCGGAGAACCTGCTTCGCCTCGGCATGTCGCTCGGCCAGCTCAACCGCAAGCCCGAGGCCTGCAGCGCCCTTGCCGAGATCGGCAGGCGCCATCCCGACGCGCCCCAGGGCCTGCGCCAGAACGCCCAGCGCGAGCGCCAGAAGCTCGGCTGCTGACCACGCGCCATGGCCGTCGCAGGCGGGGACGACGTCGAGGCCCTGTTCGCGACCGCGATGGCGGCCGCCGCGCCCTTCGAGCCGCGGCCGCGCCTGGCCGTGGCGCTCTCCGGTGGCGCCGATTCGACCGCGCTCCTCCTGCTCGCCGAACGCTGGGCGCGCGCGCGCCGGGGCGATGTCCTCGCGCTCGTCGTCGACCATGGATTGCGGCCTGGATCGGCCGGCGAGGCCGATGGCGTCGCCCGCGCCTGCGCGGCGCGCGGCATCGCCCATCGCGTCCTGCGCTGGGACGGGCCGAAGCCGGCCCGGCGCATCCAGGAGCGCGCCCGCGCGGCGCGCTACGCCCTCCTGGAGGACACCTGCGCCGAGCAGGGCATCCTCCACCTGCTGGTCGGGCACCATGCCGGCGACCAGGAAGAGACGATCGCCATGCGCCGCGCGCGACGCAGCGGCGAGGCCGGGCTCGCCGGCATGGCGCTCGACACGCCGCGCGAGCAGCTCCGCATACTGCGCCCGCTCCTGGCCGCGGCGCCGGGCGACCTGCGCGCCTGGCTCCTCGGCCTCGATGCGTCGTGGATCGAGGACCCGAGCAACCGCGATACGCGGTTCCTGCGTGCGCGCATGCGGCTGCGCGGCGAAGGCCTGTCCGCGCGCCCGCGCGACGACGCGCCCAGGGCCTTCGCGGAGGCGAGGCTTTCCGCGTGGCTGGGCCGTCACGCGACCGTCCACCCCGAAGGCTGGGTCGAGCTCGAGCGCGGCGCCTTCGAGGCCGTCGAGGCGCCGATCGCCCGCGCGGCGCTCCGCGGCGCGGCCATGGCCGTGTCCGGCGCGGTCCATCCACCGCGTGGCGAAGCCCTCGGCCTCGCTACCGCCTGGGCGCGATCGGCGGGCCTCGCGGCCGGGCGCCGCTGCTTCGCGGGCTGCCTGCTGGTTCGCACGGCTCACGCGATCGCGGTGCTCCGCGACCCGGCCATGCCGCGCATCGACGGGCTTGCGGCGGGGCAGGGGGACCTCCTGTGGGACCGGCGCTTCCGCATGCGCCTCGCCGACGGGGCCCGCGAGGGCGACGCGATCGTCCCGCTGGGGCGCCTGCCCGCGCGCGCGCCGATGCACGGGAGCGGGCCTGCCGCGATGGCCGCGAAGGTTCTTCCGGCGCTTCAGAGCCTTGACGGGTCATGGCGCGTGCCCCACCTCTTGTGTGGACGTGGTTCCGTCGCGCTTGTTAGCGTCCGGCAGATCGACGTCGCCTTCCGTCCAGCCCGCAAGCTTGCGGGCGGCGCGTTTGCCGGACTTCCGGCTGCCGGGCCCAGTGCAACCCAAGCGTCGCGCCGGCCTTCCCCAGGGAAGCGGCGGCGACGATCGCCGGAGAAAGAGCCTCATCCGTGAACAACATCGGCAAGAACCTGACCCTCTGGGTCATCGTGATCGTCCTGCTGGTGGCGCTCTACAGCGTCTTCCAGGGCAACTCGCCGCGCGGCGCGGCGCAGCCGATCGCCTACTCGGACTTCATCGCGGAGGTCGACCGCAGCAATGTCGGCTCCGTGAAGATCAAGGGCCCGAGCATCTCCGGCATGCTGAAGGACGGCCGGACCTTCGTGACCTACGCCCCGTCCGACCCGGCTCTGGTCGATCGCCTGCGCGACAAGAACGTGCGCATCGAGGCCGGCCCGGAGCAGGAGCCGACCAACATCTTCATCTCGTCGATCATCTCCTGGCTGCCCTTCCTCGTCGTCCTCGGCCTCTGGATCTTCTTCATGCGCCAGATGCAGTCCGGCGGCAGGGGCGCGATGGGCTTCGGCAAGTCGCGCGCCAAGCTGCTGACCGAGAAGGTCGGCCGCGTCACCTTCGAGGACGTCGCGGGCATCGACGAGGCGAAGCAGGAGCTCGAGGAGATCGTCGAGTTCCTCCGCGACCCGCAGAAGTTCCAGCGCCTCGGCGGCAAGATCCCCAAGGGCGTGCTGCTCGTCGGCCCGCCGGGCACCGGCAAGACCCTGCTCGCGCGCTCGATCGCGGGCGAGGCGAACGTGCCCTTCTTCACCATCTCGGGCTCCGACTTCGTTGAGATGTTCGTCGGCGTCGGCGCGAGCCGCGTGCGCGACATGTTCGAGCAGGGCAAGAAGAACGCGCCCTGCATCATCTTCATCGACGAGATCGACGCGGTCGGCCGCCATCGCGGCGCCGGGCTCGGCGGCGGCAACGACGAGCGCGAGCAGACGCTCAACCAGATGCTGGTCGAGATGGATGGCTTCGAGTCCAACGAGGGTGTCATCATCATCGCGGCGACGAATCGCCCGGACGTGCTCGATCCCGCGCTGCTGCGCCCCGGCCGCTTCGACCGCCAGGTCGTCGTGCCGAACCCGGATGTCGGCGGCCGCGAGAAGATCCTGAAGGTGCACATGCGCAAGGTGCCGCTGGCGCCGGACGTCGACGCCAAGGTGATCGCGCGCGGCACGCCAGGCTTCTCCGGCGCCGACCTCGCCAACCTCGTCAACGAGGGGGCGCTGCTCGCGGCGCGGCGTGGCAAGCGCTTCGTGACGATGAGCGAGCTCGAGGACGCCAAGGACAAGGTCATGATGGGCACCGAGCGGCGCTCCATGGCCATGACCGAGGACGAGAAGAAGCTCACCGCCTACCACGAGGCCGGCCACGCCCTCGTCGCGCTCTCCGTGCCGAAGACCGACCCGGTCCACAAGGTCACGATCATCCCGCGCGGCCGCGCGCTGGGCCTGACGATGCAGCTGCCCGAGCGCGACAAGTACGGCATGAGCATGATCGAGATGCAGTCGCGCCTCGCCATCCTCTTCGGCGGCCGCGTCGCCGAGGAGATGATCTTCGGTCCGGAGAACGTCACGACGGGCGCCGGCGGCGACATCCAGCAGGCGACCGCGCTCGCGCGGCGCATGGTCACCGAATTCGGGATGAGCGAGAAGCTCGGTCGCGTGCGCTACAACGCGAACGAGCAGGAGGTCTTCCTCGGCCACTCGGTGACGCAGCAGCAGAACATCTCCGAGACCACCGCAGACCTGATCGACAGCGAGGTCAGGCGACTGATCGAGGAGGGCGAGACCTCCGCCCGCAGGATCCTCGGCGAGCGCACCGCCGACCTGCACGCGATCGCTAGGGGCCTGCTCGAGTTCGAGAGCCTGAGCGGCGACGAGATCGGCCAGATCCTCCGCGGCGAGGCGATCCTGCGTCCGGACGACGACGAGCCGCCGCGCTCGACGGGCCGCCGCAGCTCGGTGCCGAGCTCGGGCGCGCGTCCCGAGGGCGGCGGGCTCCGGCCCGAGCCCCAGCCGGGCGCGTGAACCGGACGGAGCCGCCGGCGCCCTTCGGGTTCGTGCCGGGGCGCCGGCCTCTCCTGATGGGGGTGGTGAACGTCACTCCCGACAGCTTCTCCGATGGCGGCCTCTTCGCCGCCGCCGCCGCCGCCATCGCGCATGGACGCCGCCTCGCCGAGGAGGGTGCAGACATCCTCGACATAGGTGGCGAGTCCACCAGGCCAGGCTCGGAGCCCGTCCGCGAGGCCGAGGAACTCCGGCGCGTCCTTCCCGTCGTCGAGGCGCTTGCGGCCGATGGCCATGTCGTGTCGATCGACACGCGGCGCGCCGGCGTCCTGCGCGCCGCGCTCTCGGCCGGGGCGCGGATCGCCAACGACGTCACCGCCCTCGTGGGCGATCCCGAGAGCCTTCCGGTCGCGGCCGAGGCGGGTGCGGCGGTCGTGCTCATGCACATGCAGGGCGATCCGCGCACCATGCAGAACGACCCGCGCTACGGCGACGTGGTGGCCGAGGTCGGCGCATTCCTCGCGGCGCGGGTCGAGGCCTGCGTCGCCGCTGGCATCCCGCGCGCGCGGATCTGCATCGACCCGGGCATCGGCTTCGGCAAGACGGTGGAGCACAACCTCGCGCTGCTGCTCGGGCTCGCCGCGCTGCGGGCGGAGGGCTGCGCGCTGCTGGTCGGGGCGAGCCGCAAGGGCTTCATAGGAAGGCTGTCCCGCGGCGAGGACACGTCGCGCCGCCTGCCTGGCTCGCTCGCGGTGGCGCTGCACGCCGCCGCCGCCGGGGCCGACATCCTGCGCGTCCACGATGTCGCGGAGACCCGCCAGGCCCTCGAGATCTGGCGGGCGCTGCGGGCGGCGGGGTAGGCTCCGGCCATGCGCAGGATCTTCGGTACCGATGGCGTGCGCGGGCTCGCCAACGCGGAACCCATGACGCCAGAGACGATGCTCCGCCTCGCCCTCGCGGCGGGGCGGCGCTTCACGCGCGGCACCCATCGCCACCGCGTCGTCATCGGCAAGGACACGCGCCTCTCCGGCTACATGATCGAGCCCGCGCTCACGGCGGGCTTCATCGCCATGGGCATGGACGTCACGCTGCTGGGGCCCGTGCCGACGCCGGCAGTCGCGATGCTCGTGCGCAGCCTGCGCGCCGACCTGGGCGTCATGATCTCGGCCTCGCACAATCCCTACGCCGACAACGGCGTGAAGCTCTTCGGCCCGGATGGCTACAAGCTCTCCGACGGGATCGAGGCGGCGATCGAAGCTGGCATGGACGAGCCGCCAGCGCTCGCCGCAGCGGCTGAGCTCGGCCGGGCGCGCAGGCTCGACGACGCCGAGGGCCGGTACATCGAGTTCGTCAAGGCGACCTTCCCCAAGGGACTGCGCCTCGAGGGCCTCAAGATCGTCGTCGATTGCGCCAACGGCGCCGCCTACAAGGTCGCGCCCGCCGTGCTCTGGGAACTCGGCGCCGAGGTCGTGCCGATCGCGCGCGACCCGAACGGCTTCAACATCAACGAGAAATGCGGCGCCACCCATCCCGACACGATGCAGGCCGCGGTCGCCGCGCATGGCGCGCATCTCGGCATCGCGCTCGATGGCGACGCCGATCGCCTGATCATGGCGGACGAGAGGGGGCGCGTCGTCGACGGCGACCAGCTCATGGCCCTCATCGCGGGAGGCTTCGCGCGCGACGGCCGCCTCGCCGGCGGCGGGCTCGTGGCCACGATCATGTCCAATCTCGGCCTCGAGCGCTTCGTCGAGGCGCGCGGCCTGTCGCTGTTCCGCACGAAGGTCGGCGACCGCTACGTCATCGAGCGCATGAAGGCCGATGGCATCAATGTCGGCGGGGAGCAGTCCGGGCACATCATCCTCTCCGACTACGCGACGACCGGCGACGGGCTGGTGGCGGCGCTGCAGGTCCTGGCCGAGCTCGTCCAGGCGCAGCGACCGATGTCCGAGGTGGCCCGGCTCTTCGAGCCGTACCCGCAGCTGCTTCGCAACGTGAGGTTCGAGCGCGGCACCGCGGACCCGCTCGGCCACGCCACCGGCCGGAACGCCATCGCCTCGGCGGAAAGCGCGCTCGGCCGCGACGGGCGCATCGTCATCCGCCCCTCCGGGACGGAGCCCGTCATCCGCGTGATGGCCGAGGGCTCCGACCCCGAGCTCGTGCGCCGCAGCGTCGACGGCATCTGCGAGGCGATCTCCGCGGCGACCTGACCGGGATGGCGCGCGCCAGCCCGATCCACCGGAAGGACAGCGCATGTACGTACCCCAGCACTTCGCGGGCGATCCCGCGGCGATCGAGGAGGTCGTGGCGACGCATGACTTCGCGCTGCTCGTGACGACCGGCCCCGGCGGGCCGGAGGCGACGCACCTGCCGCTGCTGCTCGACCGCTCGCGCGGCGAGCATGGCGTCCTGCTCGGGCATCTCGCGCGGGCGAACCCGCATGCCGAGGCGATCGACGGGCGCGAGGCGCTGGCGATCTTCTCGGGCCCGCACGCCTATGTAAGCCCGCGCTGGTATGCTGCGGCGCCGGCGGTGCCGACCTGGAACTACGTCGCCGTCCATGTGCATGGCCGCGCGCGCGTCCTGCGCGACAAGGAGCGGCTCGCCGAACTCGTCGACAGGCTCTCGCGCCGCTACGAGGGCGACACGCCATGGACGGTCGCGGGCCTGCCCGAGCGCTTCCTCGCCGGCATGGTCGATGGCATCGTCGGGCTGGAGATCGACGTCGCGCGCATCGAGGCGAAGTTCAAGCTGAGCCAGAACCGGTCGCCCGCGGACCGCAGGAACGTGATCGCGGAGCTCGAGCGCGGCGGCGCGCCGGGAGACGTCGCGCTCGCCGCGGCGATGCGCCGCTTCGCGCCACCTCCCGGGTGAAAGGACCCCCGCCATGCGCATCAGGCTCTTCCAGGTCGACGCCTTCGCGTCGCGCCGCTTCGCCGGCAACCCCGCCGCGGTCATGCCGCTCGACGCCTGGCTTCCGGACGCCACGCTCCAGGAGATCGCGGCGGAGAACAACCTCTCCGAGACGGCGTTCTTCGTGCTCGAGGGCGACGGGTGGCGTCTGCGCTGGTTCACGCCGGCGGTCGAGGTGAATCTCTGCGGCCACGCCACGCTCGCGACGGCGCTCGTGATGCGCGACCGCCTCGCGCTGTGGACGGGCAGCGTCGCCTTCGAGACGCGGAGCGGCAGGCTCGTCGTCTCCGAGGATGGCGAGCGCCTCGCCCTCGACTTCCCGTCCCAGGCCCCGAGCCCGCACCCGGCGCCGCCGGGCCTGGCGGCGGCGCTGGGAGGCGAGCCGCGCGAGGTGCTGCGCGAGATCGACCTCGTCTGCGTCTTCGAGGACGCGGCGCAGGTCCGCGCGCTGGAGCCTGACTTCAAGGCGCTGGCGCGCATCGACGTGCGCGGCGTCATCGCCACCGCGCCCGGCGACGGCACCTGCGGCTTCGTCTCGCGCTTCTTCGCGCCACGCGGTGGCATCGACGAGGACCCGGTGACCGGCTCCGCGCATTGCAAGCTGATCCCCTACTGGTCGCGCCGCCTCGGTCGCACGCGGCTCTTCGCGCGGCAGGTGTCGAAGCGCGGCGGCGAGCTCTGGTGCGAGGACCGTGGCGCGCGCGTCACCATCGCGGGGCAGGGGGTCATCTACCTCGAGGGCGCGGCGGAGATCTGAGCGCGGCGCGCGATCGCCGCAAGAAGCGGGTCGCGGCCGCGCCTGGGCTACGCCTAGTGTCCCTTCCCAAGGACAGCGGGAGCGCGCCATGCCGGGAGACTACGCGAGGATCGAGAAGGCCCTCGCATTCATCGTCGAGCATGCCGCGCGCCAGCCGGGCCTCGAGGAACTGGCGGCCGCCTGCGGCCTGTCGCCCTTCCACTTCCAGCGGATCTTCACGCGCTGGGTCGGGATCAGCCCGAAGAGGTTCCTGCAGCACGTGACGCTCGAGCGCGCCAAGGCGCGGCTTGCCGGCTCGGGGAGCGTCCTCGACGCGGCCTTCGCCGTCGGCCTGTCGGCGCCGAGCCGCCTCCATGACCTCTTCGTCGCGCACGAGGCGGTGACGCCCGGCGAGTTCAAGCTGCGCGGCGAGGGGCTCGAGATCGCGCATGGATGGGCGGATTCGCCCTTCGGCGACGCGCTGATCCTGACGACGCGGCGCGGCATATGCGGCCTCGCCTTCGAGCTCGAGGCCGGCCGCGAGGCGACGCTCGCGGACATGGTGCGCCGCTGGCCGCGCGCGCGCTTCGTCGAGGACGGCAAGGCGATGGCGGCGGTCGCGCGCCGCGTCTTCGCGCCGCGCGCGGGCGACAGGGTCGAGCTCGTGCTCCACGGCTCGCCCTTCCAGGTGAAGGTGTGGGAGGCGCTGCTGCGCATCCCGCCTGGCGCGCTCGCGTCATATGGGCGCGTGGCGCAGGCGGCGCTGGGCGCGCCGCGCGGCATGCGCGCGGTCGGCGCGGCGGTCGGCGCCAACCCGATCAGCTACCTCGTGCCCTGCCATCGCGTCGTGCGCGGGACGGGAGAGCTCAACCAGTACCACTGGGGGCGTGCGCGCAAGCTCGCGCTGATCGGCTGGGAGGCGGGGCGCGCGGAGGCCGCGGGCGACTAGGAAATTGCGTCGCCGCCGCGTTTCGGTTCTAGTCGGCGCCGACACAGCGGAGGTTTCCCATGGCGACGAACGCGTACAGGATCTCGGTCATCCCCGGCGACGGCATCGGCAAGGAAGTCGTGCCCGAGGGCATTCGCGTGCTGGACGTCGTCGCCGCGAAGTACGGGCTGAGCTTCGAGTACAGCCACCTCGATTGGAGCTGCGAGCAGTACAAGGCGACCGGTCGCATCATGCCGGCCGACGGGATCGACAGCCTGCGCGACTGCAACGCCATCTTCCTCGGCGCCGTCGGCTTCCCTGGCGTCCCGGACCACGTGTCGCTCTGGAGCATGCTGATCCCGATCCGCCGCGCCTTCCGCCAGTTCGCGAACGTGCGCCCGGTCCGGCTGCTCAAGGGCATCGACTGCCCGCTCAAGGACCGCGCCCCCGGCGACATCGACATGGTGATCGTGCGCGAGAAC
>Ga0194129_10008850_pt1 | contig 11489 bp, 18 predicted proteins | sample TA2KigCa35mmetaG_FD_150862 | JGI IMG/M metagenome (GOLD analysis project Ga0194129, IMG submission 150862) | Freshwater microbial communities from Lake Tanganyika, Tanzania - TA2015038 Kigoma Deep Cast 35m | ecosystem: Environmental > Aquatic > Freshwater > Lake | place: Tanzania: Lake... | reverse complement strand
AGCGGCTCAGCACGTTAGAGATCTGCTAAACAATAAAAGCGACTTGCGGGTGACGCTTGCTTACGCCATGCTCCTCGCGTTTCTGCCAGCGATGATCGTCGCAGAATTTTTCTATGATTGGGAGTAGAGCGCTGCTATAATACTGTAGGGACAGGTGGCCGAGCGGCTGAAGGCAACGGTTTGCTAAACCGACGTACACTTAGAGTGTACAGGAACATCGAATCCCCCCTTGTCCGCCTAATTTTTATGATCATCACCGATTATCATGTACATATTGAGCGCGGTCCCTACACGAGGGACTGGCTCAATCGTTTTATAGAGCAGGCCCATAAAGCCGGTATAACCTCGTTAGGTATATCTGAGCACGCCTATCGCTTCCATCAAACCAAGCACTTGTTAGATAATCCTTGGGTTAATCAGAGGAAAACGCAAGATCTTGATGAGTATATAAATCTTATACAGGGTGCCAAAAAAGATGCAGGCATAGATCTCAAATTAGGTATCGAGATGGATTGGATGCCTGAGAACTCTGATGCCATGAAGGATTTCCTCAAGCAGTATCCTTTTGATTACTCCATTGGTTCTATCCACTGGCTAGGTGGCTTCGGCTTTGACCTAGAAGAGATGAAGGGCCAGTGGCGCCAAGGGATGGTTGAAGATATCTACAATACTTACTTTGGCTTACTGGAGCAGATGATTGATCAAGCGCCTTGTACTATTATTGGCCACGCCGATGTCATTAAAGTTTTCGGGTTTAAAGCTGACGCTTATTCTTATGGGTGGCATAGAAAACTTACTCCTAAGATTAAAGCTAGCGGCATGCGCGTAGAAGTAAGTACGGCAGGCTGGAGAAAGCCAGTTAAAGAGATCTATCCTCATCCGAGCTGGATTAAACTTCTAGTTCAAAGTGGAGTACCTATTGTACTGTCCTCTGACGCACATAAACCTGAAGATGTCGGGGCCTTATATCCTCAAGCTATTGATTTATTAACTACAGCTAATTGCATTAATTTAGCTGTAGTTAGAGAAAGAGTATAAGATGCAGATATACGACGGTTTTACGTTCTTCAACGAGCTTGAATTATTAGAAATAAGGCTTAATATTCTTAACAGAGTTGTAGATAAGTTTGTCTTAGTAGAATCTAATGTAACGTTTACTGGCGAAGAAAAACCATTATACTTTAAAGAAAATTATTCTAAGTTTGAAAATTTCTTAGATAAGATAATTCATGTCATTGTTGAGGACATGCCGCTTACAAGCAACCCCTGGACCAGAGAGATTCACCAAAGAAACGCAATAGTTAGAGGACTTTCAGACGCTAAACCTGGTGATAGAATTTTAATTTCAGACGTTGATGAAATACCTAGACCAGAAAGCGTAGGAAAAACTGTTCACCTAGACGACATTGTAATATTTCTTCAGGAGTTTTATTACTACTTTTTGAACTGCAAGACAGATGAAATATGGAAAGGCACAAGAATGGTACCTTTTGAAAAACTAAAAACCCCTCAGGAAGCCAGATTTTCTGGAAAATACGCTATAAAAAACGCAGGTTGGCATTTTAGCTATCTAGGTGGAATTGAGGCTATTATAAAGAAAATACAGAGTTTTTCTCATCAAGAGTTCAATACCCCATACTTTAAAGATCCAGATAGAATTATCTCTGTTTTAGAGAGCGGTGCGGATTTATTTGATAGACCAGAAGTAAAATGGCACTTCTCTGAAGTTGATATAACCTATCCAAAATACGTAATTGATAACATAGATAGGTTTAGACACTTAATAAAATAGAGTAGTATGATCTGGACTTCTGAAACTCACTATCTTGATAATATAGACGTACCTTTAAAGGTTCTTACTGATGCTGGTTGGACTATTTTTCAAGTATTGCCCCGTGGTGACAGTATGGCAACTGTTATAGCATTTAAGAATTAAAGTTGGAAACTCAAAAAAATTCTTATCTTCGGAATGAAATACTACATTAGATTTTTCATAAAGAAGTTTTTTTAGTTTGTCAGGTTCATGTGCGCTACCTAACACACAAGATTAATACTGATTGCCTACCAAGAAGACCACTGTCTTCTATTTTTTTCAACTGTTCTTTGACTATGGATTCCCACGGTACATATAAAAAAATGTGGTAAAAAATAAAACCCAGGATTATGCCTGGGTTTTTTCCTTTTGGTTACTAAATAAATCGTGCTTTTCTCTAAACTTCTTAGTTAAGGCAAGAGTCGTTTGTCTGACATTAATTGCATGCATCTCTTTAATATCATCAATTCTCTCTTGGACTTCTTGCATTAGCTCGGAAAGAGAGTCTAGCTTTTTTGAGATGAATAAAGCTTCAGATGAAGTATGAATTATTTCCCACATCTCTGTGCAAGAACGTTGCAGTTTAGACAAGCTTATAGATAAGTTGTTTACTGCAATAATTTCAGCTGCGGAAGTAGCTTTTCTTTTCATATAAAACATAGTTAACTAAAAACTAAAATCGCCTAAAATATCATCAGCTTCTTGTTGAGTAAGCCATCCTTTGTCAATATAAATGTTACTGTTACCCTCGTTTAGAGTAATAATAATTAATTGCTTAACTTTTTCATTATTAGGGTCTAGCCATCCTTCAAGAAGAAAATGAAGCGTATAACGGTGGGGTGCCTGGCAAGCGTGCTTGAAGGTGACCTCATCGGCTCTTTCGCCTTCTAAAATCCACTTATGTCTTCGTGCTTTAGCGAAAAACTCAGGATACTCACTAGCCCATCCCCAAATAAGATCCTGGACCTCGGCTTTATACGGGTCCAGCCAGCCCTGCTCCAAGCAGTTTGTCAGATAATACCGGCTCATAAAAGTACCTGAGTGGAGCTTATCGAATTCGATAAAAGGAGTCTCCCCGTTGGCTCTTTTTTTAAGGGAAGCAAGTAACTCTTGTTGATCCTGTAAAGCTTTTTCGTATTCTTCCATATTACGTTAATATAGTGCTTTAGTACGATGGAATGTAATGTATTACTGCATAAGATAGCCAAAAACTACCTTAAAAATAAGCTATTACCTGCCGTTGCTCTTTCGACTGGTTTGGCCGGATGCGCCCCTGATGTCCCTACGGTAGTGGAATCGCCTAAAGCAACAAGACGACCTGCTTTAAAAAGGTTTCCGTTCCTGGATAATGCCATAAAAGAAGTAACCCCAGAAGTAGATAAAATCCTTTATTATTACAGAGAAGATTTCAAAGATCCTAAAGAGTTGTATAACTTCAGAAGATGGTACAGTATACGATTCTATGAGATACTTAAGCCATACTACGACAAATATGATAGATTGTCTGAAAACGATAAAAAATACGCTGATAAAAAGCTAAATGAACTAGAAAATTTTATATATGATCAGCAGAAAAAAGTATTTTCAAAGTTAGATGAAGTTCACCTAAAGTTCAAGCCATGGCAACGGTCAAGATTTGAAAACAGAGGTAAATACTAATGCCTAACCCAAACGAATGTCGAAGTGATATTGTTTTAGTATAGCACTTCGCGGCCCATCTTAAGGAACTTACGGAAGATGGGTACACTGTTTTTAGCGCTGTACAACATTCAGTAGATGGGTATTACTTAGTTGGATCTTATCCAGCTAATGAGACGTAGGGGTAGGTTGCCGTAACTCAAATCGGTACAAAAGTCTATGACGAAGAAGTAAAGACTGCCATTAATCAGCTCACTTCTAGCATTCTAGGAGGGGAGCTTCCTAGTGGTTCTACCGGATTTGCTACACATGAGCTACAGCATAGCGGAATTGACGCTCTATACTTGATTAGAGATGCAGTTGTTTCAGGCAATGTTACCCGTGGTAACATTTTTGAGGACATGGCCACCTCAGCGCTTCAAACAGCGGGTAACGCCAGCATAACGTCTATTGATACACGGATCGGCACAAGTGGTACAAGCGGTACCGATACCTAGGAACTAGATCAAATTAGACAGATAATTGGCCCTGGCTATGCAAGGGATGTTTACACAAGCGGCGTAATCTTAGCCGATCAAGTCGGTGTAAATGGTAACAACACGTTCACTTTTACGTTTCCACAGGTTATGGACCGTGTACATGTTTTAGTAGTAGACCCAACAAACCTAAACAAGAAAGATGTCATGAGAGTTAACCCTTTCGGGGGTACACCTACTTATTCTTCAGGTATGGCTAGGTTTCTTAATCAAGAGTTTGAGATACACGCGAAAACTCAGCAAGTAAAAGTCTGGTTTTCAGGCGCTTTCCACTGTGCATTTTGGAGTTACTACTACGCCTAAGGTAGTTACCACGACTTTTTGAGTACCTTAACCGAGTACCTGGACCGATAGGTACCGCGAGACACCCTTAGCGGTCCCATGCAGTAGGCAGTAAGCGCCCTATGCCAGTCCCCATGGTATCTATTCTTGTACTGGACAAGCAAAGAAGTGCCAACTTCAAGGTTAGTCTTGGGGTCTCGCCAATTCTGACCACGCTTGAACCAAAAAGGCATGACCTGCATGAGGCCTCGTGCCCCTGCTGGGCTAACCATGCCAGGCTTGAAATTACTCTCGTGCCAGACGATGCTAGCTAAAACAGGAGCAGGTACTTTATGTTTTTTAGAAACTTTGCTAATTAATGGAGCGTAAAACTTAGCTTTTTCCGTGGCAACTTTCTGAGGAAATTCATTTTTACAGAGTCGAAATATCTGTTTCTCTAACGGACTATTAAGTGCCGCAACAAGAAGGGCTGTGCTAATCATACTCCATTATAGAGTAAACTAGCGCAGCCTGTCAAGGTATATTTTTTTACATCAAATTAGATTGCTTGGCCGGGGCTTTCCTTTATTGCTGTTAACAAAACCATCGATTAGACCATAAGCAACCGCCTCTTGAGTAGACATAAATTTGTCTCGCTTACAGTCCTCAAATAGCTCTTCGAAGCTCTTTCCACTATTTTTAGCCATCTCTTGCATCAAGTACTCATTCAAGAAGTTGCTTTCAGCCATTTGGATGTTTTGATCATGGACCGTTCCTCGCGTACCAGAAGAAACAGCATGAATCATGATACGAGAGCTGGGAGTGGCAAATCGCTTACCCTTAGTCCCGCCGTTCAATAGAAAAGCGCCCATAGATGCAGCTAAACCAGTGCATACAGTAACAACATCGCAAGAAATCAAGTTCATGGTGTCATAAATACCAAGTCCAGCTAAAACTGAACCTCCTGGGCTATCAATATAAAGATTGATGTCGCGATGTGGATCCTCTGACTCAAGCTGAAGAAGCTGAGCCTTGATTACCGAAGCCATTCCATCCTCAACGGGGCCCTGAAGCATGACAATACGCTCCTTGTGGAGTCTGCTGAAGATATCAAAACTCCGCTCTCCGTGTGCAGTCCGCTCTAGAACCATAGGAACTAAAGTATTGGTAGGGTTTAGGGCATTCCCGCCCCAAAAGGTTTGTGGATAACTCATGAATTGAAACCTCCTAGATTAGCGAAATGATTACGTAGACGAACAATGAGTTCACTATGTTCGCGAGACGCATTGTCCACAATAACTTTTTCCTGAACATCCTGTATCCAATACCTTCCGTCAGCGTCCTGCATTTGAACCCAGACTTCAGTTTCTTCAATCAGTTCTACAAGACGAGAGCGTACACTTTCTTGCACCAAACAACCTCCGTGCCAAGTCTTTATAGGGATGGCGGAAGCGTGGGGTTAAAGAATTTAGGAAAGTGCTAAACTCGGTAGTTGTCGGAAAGGGGCTTTCCAAAAGCCGCAAAGAGTTCGAACAATTGATCAGAAACTACACGAGATCGGGAAATGCTATAGTTATAGTTTTTAATCGCATCAAGGCTAGTTTTACTAGGGCTATCTTCAAGCTTCTGAACCAGCTCATCCGCGTATGACTTATACCTGGACTGAAAGTTTTTATTAAACTTGAGAAGGGATTTTATACGATCCCGCTTAGCAGAGGTTGGATTTTCCCGGTAATCATTTAAGTTTTTTACAAGAACGCGATTGGTGTCATTTATATTGTCTGCAATGTCAGAAAGCTTGATTTGCATTGTTTCCGTGTACTTGTGGACTTTATCAAAGTATTCTGGAATTCGCCTTTTCTTCTCTTCTAAAGAGTCATCCTCCGACCAAGGTTGAGTAAGGGCCTTGACAAAATCAACAACCTCTGATGGAAACAGAGCGGCTAAATCTTTTTCCGTCATTTGCGTATCTTCAATTACATCGTGAAGTAACGCTGCGGCTTGAGTTGCTTCAGAAGCCCCTGCTGCCCTCAATCTGGCCCAGATACGAGTTGGGTGGATAATATAGCCATCGTTGGAGTGTTTGCGCTTTTGCCCCGTATGTGCCTGTGTCGCAATCTGTCTCGCAAGTGCAACAATATCTGATTCCTGTGTGGAACCCTGCTTACGTGCTAGATGAGCCAGAATAACTAGGTAGTTGTTCATACTAATTAGGAATAACTAATGGATTACTTTTACCGATTTTTCCATCAGGCCTCTCAAAAAATGAGGGGTCTGTATCTCGCTGTAGCTCTCGAACCCTCAAGCGTGTTGCTCGGGTTAAGTAAGCAAATTCGCGAGGAACACGGGTTCATGCCAATGGATATGGCCATCCCACCTCGTCAAAAAGATGCCTTCCATACGACGATTGCTTTTTTCTCTTCTGGACTCACTGACGATGAGGTTAATAAGCTTCGGCAAACTTTTGAAAATCGTGAAGTGGAGTTAACGATTACAGGGCACGGTAAAGCCGTAAAGGATGATAACCAAGCTTTGTATTTTTCCTTGGATGCCGATACCGTGAATCGATTGCGCGATGAAGTTCGCAATCTAGGGCTAGACTTTGCTAAGACAGACCCTCACATTACCTTTGGCGTTCATGTAGATACGCGAAAAGATGCCCACGGCGTCCCTAAAGGGAAACAGGTTGAACTGGAGCCTTTCCCTGTAAAGGGGAAGGTCAAGCTAAAGCTAGGTACTTCAGTAATCTTTTAGGAACTAAAAGGATACTCGGTATCGATAATCATAAACGGCATGCCCCAAGCTTCTGCAAACCGAGAAGCGAAGTCTTCCCGAGAACTAATAGCCCAAAGTCCGCTGGTATCAATGAAAAACAGCTTGTCGGTAGTTTGAATAAAGCAACCCTCGTGGAAAGGGTAATAGGGTACTTTAAGGTTAAGTAACGCCTTTGCCGTGATACTTAGTAGTGTCCTAAGGTCTTTTACAAGCAATACTACCATCTGAGGCTTAATGGCTTCATTATTTTTAGCTATTGCATAAGCTAAAGCAGAGTAGTCATCGCAATCTACTGGTGGTCTTATTTTTGACTCAATGCAATATTGTAGGTATTCTGGGTGCTGGTAGAAATCATCTAAGCCGCAGAGTACGGGATCTCCTGTGTAAACCAGATTATGGCATACATATGAGGCTATATCGTTAACGTTGTTTATTTTTGGCAGAGGGTTTCTGTAGAGATTTCTGGCTTTTCGGAGGCTGCGCCATCTCTTCAAGGACATCCAGCGCCTGGCGAAAAAAGCAATCATTTATTCAATCAACCCTTGGTGTCTTTCCTACAATATATGTGTGATTAAGTACTTAGGGTCTAAGCGTAAGTTGCTTGACCAAATTTTATACCTGGTCCCAGAGCAGTCAGAGGTACTGGATGTGTTCAGTGGGACGGCGAGGGTATCTCATGCTTTGAAAAAAGCTGGACATAGAGTTACATCAAACGATCTAAGTACCTATGCCCGTATATTGGCGACAACATACAGCCAAGTAGACAAAGAAGAACACTTGGATAAGGTAGAGCAGTTATTAAAAGAGTTACAAGCAGTGAAGCCGATTGACGGATATTTCACTGAGACATTTTGTAGGAAATCAAGATTTTTCCAGCCATTCAACGGAGAAAGAGTGGACGGTATTCGTGAGGCTATTAAGGATAAATGCCTAGACCCTGAGCTTGAGGCGATTCTACTCACGTCGCTTATGGAAGCTGCAGATCGAGTTGACTCCACTACAGGAGTACAGATGGCTTATTTAAAGAAGTGGGCTCCTCGTTCCTTCAATAACTTGGAACTACGTATTCCTGACATGGTGACAAAAGTCTCTAAAGGAAAATGCCGCGCCTATGGTTTTGATGCTTTGGATTTTGTAACTAGAGTGAGTGGAGATGTAGCTTACTTAGATCCACCATATAATCAACATTCTTACTTAGGAAACTATCATATCTGGGAATCCTTGGTCCTATGGGACAAGTCCGAGGTTTACGGTGTAGCCTGTAAGAGAATTGACACAAAGACAAGAAAAAGTGAATTAAACTCAAAAGTAAAATTCGCAGAATATTTTAGTAAGATAGTAGAATCTCTCAAAGTTAATAAAATTCTAGTCTCTTTTAGTAACGAAGGCTTTATATCAAAGGAGGCTATGGAAATTTTGCTCTCTGAAAAAGGGCAAGTCACCACACATTCCTTTGACTATAAGAGGTACGTAGGGGCTCAGATCGGCATCCATAATCACCAGGGTGATAGGGTCGGAGAAGTGTCCCATACGCATAACACCGAATACATTTTTGAAGTGGACGTAAATCAGTGATCGAGCTTCTACCTACCGGACTTACGTTTGATGACGTTCTAATTGTTCCTAAGTACAGCGAAGTTTACTCTAGAAAATCAGTGTCATTAAGTACTAGACTTGTTGGTGACATATTTATTGATTTGCCATTTGTAAGTGCAAACATGGATACTGTAACTGGTCCTCTTATGGCAAGTACTCTAAGACAGGAAGGCGCTGTAGGGGTTATACACCGTTTTATGTCTTCAGAAGATCATGTAGCTTCCGTGATTAACCAACGAGATCCACGTATCTTATGTATTGGGGTTAAAAAAGACGACCTACATAAAGTCCGTTATATCGGAAACAATGCAGAAGCCGTATTGATTGACGTAGCACATGGGCATCATAAGCGCGTTATAGAAATGATCGGAGCAGTTAGGGATATTAATCCTAATCTTTATATCATTGCTGGTAATGTAGCCACTTTCTCTGGAGCCTGGGACTTGTTAATGGCAGGCGCGGACTCAGTAAAAGTTGGCGTTGGTCCAGGGGCTGCTTGTAGTACCCGTACAGTTGCAGGATCTGGCTTCCCACAGCTTTCAGCTATTATGAATGCAAGTCTGGCTATCCGTGAATACGAAAAGTATCACGGTAAGCGAGCAACCCTCATTGCAGATGGTGGCATCAAGAAGTCTGCTGACATCGTAAAGGCTCTTGCTGCTGGAGCCGATACGGTTATGATCGGAAGCCTTTTTGCTGGAACAGACGAATCTCCAGGAGAATTTGTCGTTTCCGAGACAGGAAAGATGAAGAAGTACCGTGGATCGTCTTCTAGCGAGGTTAATCAGTATTTAGGTCTAGAGCGTACCGCAGAAGGCGTGGCTACTCTTATTCCTTACAATGGATCTGTTAGAAAAATTGTACAAGATCTTGCTGGTGGGGTTAGGTCTGGCTTGAGCTATGTCGGGTGTGGTTCTATTGAAGAACTCAAAGCAGACCACATACAAATGGTGCAGCTTACAAGCGCGGGTCAGTATGAAAGCCGTCCTAACATTCTGGAGACAACATCCCGATGATCGATGCGTCTAAGTGGCGAGATTATCTTGACATTTTACCGTTAGGTATATTTTGGGAAATTACAAAGCGAGATGCCGGAGGTTCGGCAAAGTATCCGGGTAACTTTATCCCGCAGATTCCCAAGAATATGATGCTTCGCTTTACAGATGAAAATGATCTTGTAGTGGACTTATTTGCGGGGTCAGAAAATACTGCGGATGTATGCGAAGAAATGGGCCGTCGGTATGAAGGCTGTGACTTAAGGCCTTACGCTACCCGTACTGTGCAAGCCGACGCACGTGAGTTTAGGTCTACAATTAGTATTGTTGCACCCGCCTTACGCAGATATTATTGATTATAACGAAAAACTAACTCCAGATTCGCGTGATCTCAGCCTAGGACCCGACAAGTTTATCAAAGAGTTTTCTTTAGTAGCGGAGAATGCTATTAGTATTACCAAAAATGGAGGATATATTGTTCTTGTAATTGGTGATATGTACCAAAAAGGAGAGCATATTCCTTTAGCATTTCGGACCATGGAAACGTTACAGACTAAAGAGACAAAGCTTAAGGCAATCATCGTCAAAAACTTTGGGGATGAAGTAGCTAATAAAGGTAAAAACCGAAACCTCTGGTTCTTTAGGGCGCTTAAAGGTGGCTTTTGCGTACTAGAGCATGAGTATATTTTCCTTTTTAGGAAAGAATAACTATGGCAACTTTAAACGATAATTTTCCGGCAACGCAAGCCTTTTTGCGATCCGAGTTCCTGTATGACCTTGACTCTGAGAAATCTGGGGAATTTGTCCCATGTATTGTATTTGGTGTATCTAGTGTACAGCACCGTGCCATTGGCTTTCATGTTATGACAGAGTTAGGGGCGCAAATCGCTAGACTTCCAATTCACGCCCTATGCTGGAAAAAGGGCGCGGACATACAGCCCTTAGACCACCTAGAGCTTTGGGACTGTTTTAGCTATAACTTTGCAGTACATGCGTATATGCACCTTTCCCGAAACCGATGCAAGGTCATGCTAAAAGATAAAAAAATGTACGATGGTGAATACGTAACCACAATCGACTGGTTTGGTAGTGAGTATGCTGAAAATCCAGGTGAAATTGGCCACAAATGTGCACACATTATCAAGCTAGATAACGGGAACTTTGCAGCTCAACCTAACAATAGAATTCTATGGGCAGATCCTAGCTTTATTACAGAACCCTTTAAGAAAAAACCTGATTACTACATTAACTCACATGTTTGGAAATGCGAAAATACAGGAAAGTGGGTTACCGAAGACAGCCAAGCCTTCTTTTACGAAATAAACACAACTGACGAATGAAATACACTAAATTTTTTATCTAAGTATCAAATTGGCCCTCTGCTCCAAAATCAGAATTGTTTTTAAATCTATATAAGAAAGAACTACCTTTAGGTTCATAGAATCACCCAACCATCTTAGGTAATAGCTTCGAGTCTTTCTGCAAGTTTTCCGGTTGCTAAAACTTCGCTTTTCCACTGTGTTGCCATGTAGTTTGCTACCTATTTTCAGAAAGTTACTCTATATACATTTTATAATAACAATTAGAGCAAGATGGCTAAGCAAAAACCTTCAAGGATAAAGGGTCTAAAAAAACAAATTAATGAGGATGACCCTCGTTTGTTGTTCCTGTCTGACTGGATTGCGTTAGACCTGCACTTTGAACTGCGAATTGGGATGCCAGAAGCTAGGACCTCTCAGGTCAGAATACTTGACCCGAATGTTAAATCTAGATGTAACTTCTGCGGCGTCCCCTTCACCGAAAAACAATACTTGGAGCTCGAAGTTGAGTATCAGGGGGCGGATACGGAACTCTATAATACCTTGCTCCTGTGTG
>Ga0194129_10008846_pt1 | contig 11493 bp, 4 predicted proteins | sample TA2KigCa35mmetaG_FD_150862 | JGI IMG/M metagenome (GOLD analysis project Ga0194129, IMG submission 150862) | Freshwater microbial communities from Lake Tanganyika, Tanzania - TA2015038 Kigoma Deep Cast 35m | ecosystem: Environmental > Aquatic > Freshwater > Lake | place: Tanzania: Lake... | reverse complement strand
CGTATCACCATTCCTAACGACGCAATACACCTGCCCCGTCCCGAGCGCTATGCACCCAGTGAATAGTTTGTGGCATTGGCTCCTTCGGGCAGGTGATCGCTGGCGTTACACGGAGAAGAATCAGCTGGATGAAGACTCGAGATCTCTCCTCAGTGCTTCTGCCTCTTCCAGTAACTTTGTATCTGCATAATCAGGTTGAACGTTGTTTTCCATGCTCAGCTGCAACTGCTTAAGCAACTTGATCGCCTCAGCGCATTGGCCAAGCTTTTGGAGCACGCGGGCCTGATCCATGCGCCCGCGGTTCGTCCACCAGGAATCCGGGCCTTCATGCTCTATGCGGTGATCAAGTGCTTCCTGACCAATGTACGCGGACTCATCGAGCTTGCCAGCTTCTTCGAGGGTTTTGGCAAGGCCTCGTAGGGCACGGCCGATCTCGAAGTCTTCGACTGGGAGAATTTGCCTCCGGGCAGCAACCAGTTCCCTGAAGAGAGCCTCGGCTTCCTCCAATTCTCCAGTTTCACGCAGGTCGATCGCTAGTGCATTTATTGATGCCTGGGTGCCCTGATCAGTATCACCATTGGTTTCACGACACCAGGCCAATTCCACGCGGCGTAGCAGTATTGCCTCGCTATAACGCTCCTGATCACTCAGGCAGCGGGCTAGTCCAAAGCGGCTGGCCATGGTGGCGCCATCGTCATCGCCCAGCGACGCGATCCGCCCTGCAAGGGCTTCCCGGTAGAGCTGCTCCGACTCTCTCAGTTCATCGGCCCAGTAGAGGTCCTCAGCCAGCCGCTGGATTGAGGCGAGCGTTCCTGGTGAAGTGCGTCCATCCAGCTTGTTCGCCACTTCGAGCTCTAGGCGTCGCAAAGGAATGGATTCCTCATAACGCTCTAGATCGGTGAGAAGATTTGCCAGTCTGAACCTAGTGCGGTTCGTCTCTGGATGATCGGCAGCTAAGACTTGTTCTTGAGATTTCAGGAAGCGCTTGTACAACACCTCTGCCTGATCCAGCTCGCCGTTATCGCGCAATAAATCACCCAGATTGTTAATGCTGGTGATGGTGCATGGGTGCCCAGCGCCAACCACACGCTCAAATCCCTCACTGCAGAGTATGTAAAAATCTCTTGCCTTTTCATAGTCACCCTTGTTTCGAAATAATGTCCCCAGATTGTTTATGCTTAAGAGAGTGTCGGGGTGTTCAGGGCCCATCAGACGCTCCCGGACCTCTAGGCAGCGCGTATACAAGGCTTCTGCCTGTTCGTATTTACCTTCATCCTGGAAAAGGGCGCCCTGATTGCTAGCAGCAGTAAGTGTATCTGGATGTTCGGACCCTAACAGATGTTCAAGGCCTTCGAGGCAGCGCTCAAATAAGGACTGCGCCTTTCTGTAGTCTCCTTTGTCTGCATATAGCTGCCCGAGATTGTTCATGCACTTGAGTGTGCTTTGGTGCTTTTCTCCAAGCAATCGCTCTTCGGTTTCAAGACAGCGCGTGTAGAGCTTTTCAGCTTGTTCGTAGTCGTTCTTGTCGGCGTACAATACGCCTAGGTTATTGACGCTGATGAGCGTTTCGGGATGCTCTGGGCCCAGCAGACTTTGGCTGATTTCCAAGCAACGCTTGAGATTCTCCTCGGCCTTGTCGTATTCGCCCTTCTCTAAGTACAGCATTCCTAGATTATTTATGCTGATTAGTGTTTCTGGGTGCTGGCCGCCTAGGAGCTGCTCGCGGTCGTGCAAACAACGCACATATAGCTCTTCAGCCTTGTCAAGGCTCCCCATAAGTTGGTGGGTCCTAGCCAGCCAGGTTAAGCCGTCAAGGATTAAACGTCTATTCGGGTTTTCTCTATTTTCTTCAAGCTCTAGTGAAAGTGTTCTGAGCTCTAGTAGTAGCTTGCAGTATAGGCCTGCTTCATCCAGAACGCGAGCGATGGCATCTACGAAAGAGATTTGACTATCGGTATCTACGTCGCCTCTTGATATTTCGTTCTCAACACTAGCTCTAATCATCTCGTCGAGTTCGAGGTCGCCATCTGCTCGTACTTGTAGCCAGTAGTTAACCGTCTCACGGCTCCCTCTGTGTTGTTCCAGTCGTGCCAAATGTTTTGCTGTGACGATTAACTCTTTGAGCTCGGAAAGCCGCTTTGCTTGCTGCAACTGCCATGGCAGCTCTTCTGAATCGCGTTCATCCCACACTGCCCTGCTGTTAAACCAATCCGCCAGCTTGCTATGGATCTGAAGCCTGTGCTCCTCTGTAGGGAGATAGCGATCCTCAACCGCTCTGCGGAGGTAGTCGTGGTCAAATGTCAGCCGACTTCCGTTACGGCCAAGCGCCTTCTCAAGTGTCAGGTCAATCGGTGCCCATTGCAATGGAGCTAGACTTGTAATCGCTAGTAACTCCGTTTCGCTCAAGCCTGCGCGGCTGGCCCAAAGGGCAGTAAGTGCCAGTCGCACCGACTCAATTCCACACTCGCTCTCCAGTCGGGCGAGAATTCGTGCGTAGAGGTCATTCACCGCCAGGCTGCCGTCAGCGTTTGGTTTGATGTAATTGGCGATCTGGGATTCCAGCGTTTCGAATCGGCCGCACTGGCGCAGCTCCTCAAGCAGAGCCCGCAGAAACAACGGTGATCTGGCCAGCTCGCAAGCCAGGATCTGCTTAATACGATTGGAGTCAAGTTTCTTGGTGTAGCGCTCCAGATATGTCTTGATGAGTTGTTCCTGCTCATTTCGCTGCAACGGCCCGATCTTTACCCGCTGGTACTGGCGCTCCAGAAGGATTGCTCTTGCCGGGCACTCCAGCGCGCTGATCACCACGCTTAAGCCCTCTGGTATCAGCAGCGGCAACCAGGGCAGTGCCTGCTGGTCATCCTCGGCCAGGCGATCCAGACCATCAAGTACCCAGATCCATCTCTTGCCAGTTTTGCGGCACCAGAGCCCCAGGTCCTGCAACGTCTCCGCCAACTTGGCGGTCAGCTCCCACCAATCCTCTGGCACCTGGATAGGCTCTGTGATGAGCTCCGCCTCCTCGAGCAATTTTGAGGCGGTATCGAGCATGCGGCAAAGGAGAGGCCGGATTGCGTTGGCATCGTTGCTGCAGCCAAGGTGGTGGGCGTACACCACATCACCGGGGTGCTCCAGCGCGTGCTGGTGCATCCAGTTGGCGATCAGGGCACTCTTGCCTGATCCCGATTCGCCGGTGATCAGGATTTTCTGCTCACCACCATCAATTAACTCTTCTAGTCGGTCGATGTACTCTTGCCCCAGGTAGACACCAAGCCGTGATTGGCGGTAGCTGGCGTGCTTGCGCGCTTCCCGCTCCAGCGCATCGGCCTCATCCGGATCGGGGTACTGCTCCTCGATCAGGGCCCACAGGTCCGCCTCGATCTGATCGGCGATCGCCTTTGGATCTGGTAGGTCTTCTGCCACCGGAAAACCGCTGGCGCGGATCCGGTCCTTAAGGGCGGCGAGTTTTGCCTCTTCCTCTGCTGTGTCGCAGAGAAAGCCTGGTTTGCTCTGCCCCCGGCTCCATGCAGGATCACGGAAGTAGAAGAAGGCCCTGCCGGCCATCTCCTTGTCGTTGAGGACTCCGTGCAGGATCTCGAGCTCGGTGACGCTCGCGTCACCTTGGTGATCTCTGATCCAACCCAGCTGCTCACGCTCGAACAGCTCCCCTGGATAGTCCGTCTTCCCCGGGGTCCAGCCGTAGCGCTCGCCAAGCATGCCGATGAAGTACGGCCGGCATCGCTCGATTTCTGCCAGGCAGATGCCGATCACCTTGCCCTGTTCACTCTCCTCTTGGGTGACACCCCAGCGCAGGTCCACATCCACTACTTCCACACCCCGCTCCTGAGCTCTGCGGCGCAGCGATGGGAACACCTGCTTCACCAGCAGATCGCGCTCCTCCATGAAGTCGCGGAAGGTGCTTGACAGGAACACCCGGATCTGGCGAGAGGCAGCGCTGTCCTGATCCGTGTGAGTGTGAGCGGTGTCAGCCATGGGCACAATGACCTGACAGCTAGCTAGCTGGAACAGCCTATGAGGGGTGGTGACTCTGCGGGATCCCGTCTAACGACGCGATACACCTGCCCCGAGGCCTCGGATTATGCACCCAGTGAATACCCCTGGCAGCGGCTCCTGCGGGCAGGTGATCGCTGGCGTTAGAAACAATGATCAAAGTTGACTATAGATTAATTCCTACTCCCTCCATAGTCTGCACAAATCCTGTTATCTGGGTAAAGACATTACTTCGAGTAGGCGAGCCCTTTGTCCAGATGTGGCGTTCAAAGCAGATTTCGCCAAAGTTTGGCTCTATTCGAAAGATGGATGACATCAACCCTGCATTATCAGCTGTTAACAATGCATGCAATTCAGGATAATTCTCAATTCCTCGAAGCCGTACTAGATTGAAGCCACAGATAAGACCAATGTATCCATCTAGCAGGTGCAAAACAGTCTTAAAGTTACGTCCACTGAGCACTATGAAATCATCACCTTCATGCTGACTTAGAGACCATGACTTAATGCCATACTCGTTAAACCAGCACTTGCTGGCCTCAATTTCACCATACAAACTTCTGAGTGATGATAGGTTGACTGGAGAAAGCCAGTGATCAGATTCGCCTAGCATCTCCTTCGAACTGGCATTCTCGATATAGTCTAGATTTTCGCCAACAAGAAGATCTCCGACTATTGAAATCAAGGACTTATAGGATATTCTGCCTGACAGCAATAAACGTCTTATCCTAAATGGCTCAAGCTCTTTCAGCCTTGCCGGAACTTGCGTGATTGAAGTACAAAATAGCTCCGTTGCAACATTGTCTGTAAAGCGTTCGGTTAGGAGTGCCAAGTTAAACTGATAGCTAGCTAACTCTGTTTCATATCCTTTCATTTCCTGCATAATCTCAATGGCCTTCTTTGAGTCTGCGATTGCATCAGCATTCTTGTTGAGGCTTATATTGGTGGCTGCTCTTTCTCCATATGCCTGCCCAATTAGGCTTGGATCTGCAGGAGTTGTCAACTGCTCATCAATTAACCCGCTAAGTACTGCTAACGCCTTCTTGGACTCGCCGACCATATTGCAGGCCTTAGCCAGCATAAGTCTTGACAAGCTGAATTCCGGTAATTGTCTACCTAGAACATCTAGATCGGCGACGGCTCTTTCCGGATCACCCAACTCAAGATATAGTCTCGCCCTGCGGAAAAGTGCCCCTTGCGTCAACTCTAACGTGTTGCTTTTCGAATCGATAAGTTTCGCTAGATTATCAATCGCCATCCTTGTCCGATCATCGTGACCATATTTATCTAGGGAATAAAGTGCTCCCGCTTCATCAATGAGATCAAAGCTATAGTCCCATGTTTTTGACGCATCATTCGACTCTGACCAATGATCAGCGCCGTATCGGATTGATTGGACGAAATGCCAAGGCTCTTTGTCTTGATCACTCAGGTGTACCTCTTCTATCTCTATGCAAAGCATATTCTCATCAAAAGCAACAATATCTCTGAGCCGATGCCAGTATTCTTCTCTAGAATTACAAGTGACGAGGAGGTAAAGAGTTCCCGGTAAAGCTATAGTCTTCTTGGCTCTATTTATTCGTGGATCATTTTCTTCTACGTAAAACTCTTGAATGACTTGCCCGTTCTCAGTGTTAACTATTTCAATCTTGCAATCTCCTTCAAGTGGGTTGCTGTTGCTGTAAGTCCAATTAAGACCCTCAGAAAGAGATAGGTACTCATTGTAGTTACAAGTCCCATCAATAATATCCAGAAAGAGTTCAGCGTTAATTTCCGATAGCACCACGTCGATTCCATATCCTCCCGCAATGAGTTCGACTCTTCCAATTTGCTTTTCTGGTCCTCCCTGACATGCAATAAAGGCTCTCTTTAGAAATTCTTTCTCATCAATAACTTCAATTCCAAGTTCCCTGGCTCTTGTTAGCTTGTTTCCCGCTTTCTCACCTGCCACGAGCAGATTGGTCTTTCCACTAACCGATCCTGTGACTGAACCGCCAGCTCGTTCCACTATTATTTCAGCTTGTTCTCGATCAAGTTCAAGTAGCTTTCCTGTTATCACCACCTTTAGATCCGTAAAGGCCTGTGGGTTAATTGAAGAGAGTCTTGCCTCTAATTCAAAATTAGTCATGGTTCAGACTGCCCTATGGTTATTGTAGGCCTTTCATCTTAATATCATATTTCTAACGACGCAAAGCACCTGACCCGCCCCTAGCGAGAATGCACCTAGTGATTAGTCGCTGGCAGCGGCTCACGCGGGCAGGTGATCGCTGGCGTTAGGAGTAACTGTTACCTCTTAGGCATCATGTAGATATCCTCATAAGAGTCTTGCTTGATTACAGGTATCGCTCTAAGAAACCAACAAATGGCATCACGCTTTCAAGAAAGTCATAGTCGAATTCGTCGGTTGTCAGTCTGCTCTCTTCGTTAGTTTGCACTTGCGATATCAGATTATCAGCGGATTCGGTGTAGCAATAGGTTTCCTCTTTACTGTTCCACTGCACACAGTTGTTGCTCGCTTCGAGCAGTGCTCTAATGCTATCTATGACTTGTTTTGGCAGCTCAAGAGATCCTTGAGATTCGGCAAAAGGTATGTCGGCACTCGAGTGTTCGATCCCATATGTCTGGTAGTAGTGCAAAGCAGTAAGGCTATCTGCTGATTCGTTGATATCCTTAAGATAGTCATTCTCCGGCAGGTCTATCACGTATGCAATGTGATCTTCGGAAGCGTCTTCATCGCTATTCTCCTTCGGATAAGTAAAAATCACTAGAATGTCGTTGTCAAATCTAGATATCGCTCTTACAGAAAGCCACCACTGCTGTTTTTCGTCGTATGTCTCGGAGTGGAAGACACCGCACGTGAATTCGCTGTGTGCTTTCGAGTCGTCTACTGAACTTATGTAAAGGGCCTCAATATTTTCGCCATTAAATCCCTTTCCGAAAGGGTCAAGAAGTTGAGCTTTTTGCGCTTGACTTAAGTGCATGCTAACTCGGCTTGCTATATGCGATTCTAAACTACATAGGCCCATGCTTCCATGCCGATCTTCGTTTAACCGCTATCTCTTGTTACGTGTGGTTTTGGCCTGAGTGTCGCAATGCCGACCTAACGACGCAATACACCCGCCCCGCTCCGCTGGACGTATGCACCTATCGCATAATCTGAGCGCTGGACTCCTGCGGGCAGGTGATCGCTGGCGTTATACGGAGGAGAGGTCAGCCCATTGAAGACCCAAGAGCTCTTCTGAGTGTCTCAGCCTCTTCCATGAGCCTTGTATCAGAATCATCGGGCTCAATAATGTCCTTCATGCTCATCAGTAGTTGTTCAAGCAGGCTGAGGGCATTGGTTGAACGCCCGAGGTTCAGCAATACCCGGGCCAGATCCAGCCGTTCACAGTTGGTCCAAAAAGAATTTGGGCCTTCGTAGGTCAGGCGATGATCGAGGGCCTGCTGGCTGTAAGTGAGGGCTTCCTCCAGTTTGCCGGCTGCTTCCAGAGTCTTGGCTAGGCCGCCAAGCGCCCGGCCGATCTGGAAGTCTTCTGGTTTAAGAACCTGTTGGCGGGCTGCCACCAGTCCCCGGAAGAGGGCTTCTGCTTCCTCCAGTTCGCCGGTTTCACGCAAGTCGATCGCCAGCTCGTTGATCGAGGTGAGCGTGCCGGTATCGGTGTCGCCGTTCTGCTTGCGGCACCAGGTCAATTCGCGACGGCGGAGGCGGATGGCCTCAGAATGCCGGCTCTGGCTCGACAGAAGCTCGGCCAGGTGGTAGGCGACGCTGAGGGTGTTGGGATGTTCAGATCCAAGAGATTCTTCTCTCCCAGTCAGACATCGTCGAAGGATGTTCTCGGCTTCGTTCAGTTCCCCAATTTCCGAAAGAGATTCCGCATAGGAGATAACCACATCAATTGTGGATATGTGATCTGGTCCAAGAATATCATGCGACCTCTCCATGGCTGCCTGTAAAGCCAAAGCCCCTTCGCCAGGCCTTCCTAAAGCAAATAATATTTCTGCTTTTCTTTGTTCATAAGCTATTCTTTCTTTTGGTGGCAAAGCTGCGGCCTCGTTTTCTGACGCCAGCCCTAGGACTCCAAGCGCCGTGGCATTCTTACCAGTAGAGAGCAAAATCCATGACATATCCAATATGCATTTAATCCGATGTACAGTCAAGCCGCTGCTACGGTCAGATAGCGCCCTTAGTGCAGAGCGCAGGCAGGCAAATGCATTCGAATTCTCCCCAAGGTAGCAATAGGCCTTGCCCAGAGTTCTCAAGGATTGGATTGTATGCTCATGGTCGCTACCGTGAAATGCATTCTGAAGTTCGTAAATCTGCTTAATTTGGGGAATGAGATTGCTTATTCGCGAGCGATCTCCGTCTATCTCTGCCTTTTCAAGGTAAATAGAATAACAGTTAAAGGCTATTCTCCAGGCTCGTGGATCGCTCTCGGAGAGAATGGAATGGGCAATTATCTCAAGTTCATTTGCCTTGGCAACAGGATTGACAAGTGACCAGCAGTCAGCGATAGATACGACATAGTCATTGAAAGCGTTAAGGTAGTTGATTGATTCGCGGCCAAACAACAGTTCAGTCTTTTCTAGCGATTGTTCCTGGAAAGCGATGCCTTGCTCATCATTTCCAAGAAAGCGAATTATTTGCCCTCGATATCTAAGCAGTGAAACCAGCCTGACTTCTTTTGAGAAGGAGGTCGGGCTTGGGAGGATTTCGATCGCTTTGTCAATAGACTGTAGGGCTTGGTGGAAGGATGTTTCAGCCATGTAGCACCAAGCAATGGCTTCGTGGGCAACAGACGTCATCCATAAGGACTCGCTACCGAGCGATTGATCGTTGGTGAGGTCAACGAGTTCTTGGTATAACCTAATTGCCTCCCTCCGCATTCCACAACTTCTCCTGACATGAGCTGCATCCCGAAGAAATGCACATCGAGTTAGGTGATCATCGCCTCTCTCTTCCGTTAGTTTGCATAGTGCATCAGAGAGGTTTATGAGTAGTTCACCGTAGCATCCGCCGCAATACAGAAGTTTTGCCAGGCCTAAGCTGAAAGTGTAGAGATCGGCCTTTCGATCGTCTGCCCTTAGCATGCGAATGTACACATTGGCATCTAACTCGATCACTTTGTCTAGTCTTTTGTCACCCTCTCTATGCTCAAGCCAATGGTTCCACAGTAAATTCGGGTCTGCGCTATTCGCGAGTGCTGCCAAGGTTTGCGCCGAAAGCATTTTATCTTTAACTTGGGGGTCGTTGATGCACTTCGTCGCTTGAAAAATTACCTCTTCTGCTGTTCGTGGATCCGCGAGGTCTCGCTTTAAGAAGAAATCATATAAACCGCGGTGAGATTCTCTGGGGTTTGCATGGAGCGAATGCCTCCACCTGCGCTCTACGGCCTTCCTTAAGTATTCGTGATCGAGGACTAATCGGTTGCCGTTACGGCCCAATCCTTCCTCGAGTGCCAAGTCTATGGGCGCCCACTGCACCTGAGCGAGTGCAGTGAATTGCAACAGCTCTTCTTCGCTCAGTCCAGCCCTGCTGGCCAACAGCGCTGTCATTACCTTGCGAACATTCTCAGCACTGGTGTCTGCTTCCAAACGCTCCAGAACCCTTTCATACAGGTCATCGATGGTCTTAGCGCTCAGGTAACCAGTGAGCTGGTCAGCCAGGGTTTCGTAGCGACCGCACTGCCGCAGCTCCTCCAGCAGCACCCTCAGGAACAGCGGTGATCCAGCCAGCGGATGGCTGAGGATGGTCTGGCGTAGCTCAGCGATCAGCTGCTTGGTGTAGCGGCCCAGATATTGCTGGATCAAGGCGTCCTGCTCGTTCGCCTTGAGAGCCGCGATGGTGCGTGTTTTGAACTTGCGCTCCAGCAGGATCTTCCTAGCAGGGCACTCCAAGGCACTGGCCACGATCACTACGCCTTCTGGGACGGTGAGTGGCAACCAGGGCAGGGCCTTCTGATCATCTGGAGCAAGGCGATCAAGGCCATCGAGAACCCAGATCCAGCGATGGTTGTTCTGCTGCGACCATCGCCCGAGACTCTGCAACGCTTCCACCGCCTTGGCTACCAGCTCCCACCAGTCCTGCGGTACTGAGAGTGAGTAGCCAAAGACCTCAGGCAGCCGCTGCTTGGCAGTGTCGATTAGGCGCGCTAACAGCGGCCGGATGGCACTGGCATCATTGCTGCATCCAAGGTGGTGGGCATATACAACATCTTCAGGATGGTTCTTCTGGTGCGTCTCAATCCAGTTGGCGATCAGCGCGCTTTTGCCGGCTCCAGATTCACCGGTGATCAAGATCTTCTGCTGGCCCGCATCGATCCATCGCTCCAATTGGTTGATGGAGCGTTTGCCGCCCAGGTAAACGCCCAGCCGTGACCGGCGGTAGGAGGCGTGTTGGCGCTCCTCACGCTCCAAAGCATCTGGCTCATCGAGATCGGGGTACTGCTGCTCGATCAACTCCCAGAGGTCGCGTCCGATCTGTTCTGCAAGTGCCTTGGGATCAGGGATGTTCTCGGCAACGGGGAAGCCGCTGGTGCGGATCCGCTGCTTGAGATCGGTGAGTTTCGCCTCCTCCTCTTGGGTCTCGCAGACATAGCCCGGTGCATCTGGGTATCGGCTCCATCTCGGATCCCGGAAGTAGAAGAACGCCCTACCGGCCATCTCCTTGTCGTTGAGCACCCCATGCAGGATTTCCAGCTCTGTAACGCTGACGCCACCTAGGTGGCCTTTGAGCCAAGGTTGGCGCACGATTACATCCGGGCTGTACTGATCAACCGGCGGGATCCAGCCATAGCGCTCACCCAGCATCCCCACGAAATAGGGCCTGCAGCGATCGATCTCCCCCAGGCAGATCGGGATCACCTTGCCCTGGCGGCTCTCCTCCTCGGTGATCCCCCATCGCAGATCCACGTCCACCACCTCAACGCCCCGCTCACGCGCCTTCCGACGCAGCTCCGGGAACACCTGCTTAACCAGCAGGTCCCGCTCCTCCATGAAGTCGCGGAAGGTGCTGCTGAGAAACACCCTTATCAGGCGGGAGCCAGGTGTGTCCTGAGCCTTGGGAGTGTGAGCGGTGCCAGCCATTGGCAAGGGAGGTCCGACGGCTATCTGCTGCAGCCTATGAGGGGTGGCAGCTCTGCGGGAACCCGTCTAACGACGCGATACACCTGGCCGCTCCGTTAGATGTATGCATCCAGTGAATAGCCTTGGCAGCGGCTACTGCGGGCAGGTGTTCGCTGGCGTTAGGCGGACAGAACAGAAAAGCAAGTTTACTAGATCATTCCCGTCGAAAGAACCTTACAATGCAGATGCTTAGTTCAATCGCTAGCAACGTATATTCCATTAACACCCTGTAGAGGCCTGGGACGGTACGCCGCGCTGGAAAGCTGGGCGGTTTTATGTCTTTTGAGCTATGGCATTCACCACTGCGTGAAGCGAACCTGCAGTGATGATCAAAGTAAATTATAGTTATTCAATAAATAAAAA
>Ga0194129_10008845_pt1 | contig 11493 bp, 10 predicted proteins | sample TA2KigCa35mmetaG_FD_150862 | JGI IMG/M metagenome (GOLD analysis project Ga0194129, IMG submission 150862) | Freshwater microbial communities from Lake Tanganyika, Tanzania - TA2015038 Kigoma Deep Cast 35m | ecosystem: Environmental > Aquatic > Freshwater > Lake | place: Tanzania: Lake... | reverse complement strand
GTCGAAATACCATTTGTTGAGAAGGAACCGATAAAGGATCGGTTGGCTCTCGGCGAGTTCACGCGGCAAATGGGGCTTCGCCACATAAAAGAGGAACGCCAAGAGGAAACCCAAAATCATCATCGCGAAAGGTGAATATTTCACCCAAGCCGGCACGTCATGGATCTCATGCAAGATATAATTATGTTCGCCGGTAAAGAGCGCACCCTTCCAGAAATGATCATAAGCCTCGCCGATAAAGGCCGGAGCGAAAACAAGACCCGCAATAAGAGCGCCAATCGCTAGCAACAATAAAGGCAGAAGCATCACAAAAGGCGCTTCATGCGGTTCATGCGATCTGTGAGCACCATGTGAATGAGCATCATGTGAATGATCATCATGGCCATGTGCTTCATGGCCATGTGCTTCATGACCCCAGCGCGGTTTGCCTGTAAAGGTCAAGAAGAACAAGCGCCATGAATAGAAGCTCGTCATGAAGGCGGCGACAACGAGAAGAATAAACGCATAGGTTTGTGCTGCATTTTTGGAAGCGAACGCCGCTTCAATGATGGCATCTTTTGAAAAGTAACCAGCCGTATAGGGAAAACCCGTGAGCGCAAGTGTGCCAATCGCCATCATCGAAGTGGTAAAAGGAATCTTACCCGCAAGACCACCCATCTTACGAATGTCTTGCTCGTGATGCATCGCATGAATGACAGCGCCAGCGCCTAAAAACAAAAGCGCTTTAAAGAACGCATGTGTGAAGAGATGGAAGATGCCCGCACCATATGCCCCCGAACCGAGTGCTACAAACATGTAACCCAGTTGCGAACAGGTCGAATAGGCAATCACTCGCTTGATATCGTTCTGAACGAGACCAACCGTTGCCGCAAAGAATGCCGTTGTCGCACCAACCACAACAACTACTGTAAGCGCTGCAGGAGCTGCTTCATACAAAGGAGACAAACGCGCAACCATGAAGACGCCTGCCGTCACCATGGTCGCCGCGTGAATGAGTGCAGATACAGGCGTTGGGCCTTCCATCGCGTCGGGAAGCCAGGTGTGCAAAAGGAATTGAGCCGATTTACCCATCGCGCCGATGAAGAGCAGCAGACAAATAATCGTCAGAGCGTCCCAGTTGATCCCAAGAAAATCCGCCTTCACACCTTGAAGCGTGGCAATCTTCCCGAAGAGCGCATCGAATTCAACCGTACCCGTTAACACAAAGATCAAGAAAATACCGAGCGCGAAACCAAAATCACCTACACGATTAACGATAAAGGCTTTCATCGATGCGGCAACGGCACTCGGACGATCAAACCAGAAACCGATCAAGAGATATGAGGCAAGACCCACCCCTTCCCAACCGAAAAACATCTGAACCAGATTGTCAGACGTCACGAGCATCAACATCGCAAAAGTGAAGAGTGACAAATAGGCAAAGAAGCGCGGGCGCGACGGGTCCTCATGCATATAGCCGATGGAATAAAGATGTACGAGCGCCGACACAGAATTCACAACCACCAGCATCACAGCGGTGAGCGTATCGACGCGCAAAGCCCAATCGACTTCAAAAGAACCCGAGCGGATCCAAGATGTAATAAGGTGAATCTTTCCGCCGCCGCCATAACCGACATCAAAGAACACAACCCATGAAATAGCCGCTGCCGCGAGCATCAACCCCGTTGTTGCAATTTCACTCGCGCGTGCACCAATGACACTGCCCAAAAGGCCGGCGATCAGAAAACCGAGTAGCGGAAAAAAGACGATTGCCTGGATCATGACGAGCAAAGCGGAAAACCCGCTCAGCCTTTCATCGTGTTGATGTCTTCAACCGCGATCGAACCGCGATTGCGATAGAAGACAACGAGAATTGCCAAACCGATCGCTGCCTCTGCGGCTGCGACCGTAAGAATGAGGAGCGCGAAAACCTGACCGATTAGATTACCGTCATAGCTCGAAAACGCCACAAGATTAATATTGACCGACAAGAGAATGAGTTCGATCGACATCAAAATGACGATGACGTTTTTGCGATTGATAAAAATTCCCAAAACGCCAAGCGTGAAGAGAATGGCCGAAACGGTGAGATATTGGTTCAATCCGATCATAGCATACCCCTCACAAACCTTGCCCGGGTTGAACTTTACGCACTTCCATGGCTGTCTCTTTTGTTCGCGCCACTTGGTTTGCGATTTTTTGACGTTTCACATTCGGGCGATGATGAAGGGTCAGAACGATAGCACCAACCATCGCGACCAACAGGACAAGGCCGGCCGTTTGGAAATAATAGATATAATCCGTATAAAGCACGCGGCCGAGCGCTTCGGTATTTGACAAAGACGTATCAAGCGTTGGCGTTACAAGCGTCGCATCGGGGCTCACAAGATAAGTTCCGATCACCATCGCGAGTTCAATGAAGAGAACGAGGCCAAGAATGATGCCGAGCGGGAGATGTTTGGCGAAACCTTGCTTCAACTCAGCGAAATCAACATCAAGCATCATGACAACGAAAAGGAAAAGCACCGCAACGGCACCAACATAAACAACGATCAAGATCATCGCTAAGAATTCAGCACCCATGAGCAAGAACAAGCCAGCGGCATTCACAAAGGCGAGGATCAAGAACAAAACCGAATGCACGGGATTGCGCGCTACAATCACCATAACGGCCGAACCTATCATGATCGCCGAGAAGAGATAAAAAAAAATCTGAGCGACGCTCATAGAAAATGTCCCGTTACTGCTTAGCGCCAACGCGCATCGGTTTTGATGTTTCGTTGAATCTCACGTTCCCAACGTGCGCCATTCTCGAGCAAACGCTCTTTATCATAGAAAAGTTCTTCACGCGTCTCGGTTGCAAATTCGAAATTTGGACCTTCGACAATGGCATCGACCGGGCACGCTTCCTGACAGAAACCACAATAGATGCATTTCGTCATATCGATGTCGTAACGCGTGGTGCGGCGCGTACCGTCATTGCGACGAGGACCAGCCTCAATGGTAATTGCTTGCGCTGGGCAAATTGCTTCGCAAAGTTTGCAAGCGATGCAGCGCTCTTCGCCATTCGGATAACGACGCAACGCATGTTCACCCCGAAAACGAGCGCTCACAGGATTTTTTTCGAACGGATAATTGATTGTCGCCTTCGGTTTAAAAAAATACCGCATCGACAGCATGAAGGCGCTGACAAATTCTTTGAGGAGAAGCGATTTGGCGGCTTGTTGCAAAGACATGGTTTACTTCCTCAATGTCCCGGCGCCCAACCGGTGAATTGCAAGACACCGGCAACCGCAACAACCATAAAGAGCGAGATCGGCAAGAAAACCTTCCAGCCGAGACGCATCAATTGGTCATAGCGATAGCGCGGCACGAAAGCCTTCACCATCGAGAACATGAAAAAAACAAGACAGGTTTTAATGACGAACCAGATGACGCCCGGCACCCATGTGAAAGGCGCAACATCGAAAGGCGGCAACCAACCCCCAAGGAAGAGAATGGTTGTAAGCGCACACATGGTGACAATGGCGACATATTCACCAAGCATGAACATCATGTAAGGCGTTGAACCATATTCGACCATGAAACCGGCAACGAGCTCGGATTCTGCTTCAACAAGATCGAAAGGCGGACGATTCGTTTCTGCCAGGGCCGAGATGAAGAAGATCACAAACATCGGAAAGAGCGGCAGCCAAAACCAGCTGAACATTCCATAATTCCCGCGCTGTGCGTTCACGACATCAGAAAGATTCAAAGATCCCACACAAAGAAGAACAGTGATCACCACGAAACCGATTGAGACTTCATAGGACACCATTTGCGCAGCAGAGCGTAACGCGCCCAAGAAAGGATATTTCGAATTTGATGCCCATCCTCCCATGATGACGCCATAAACGCCAAGCGATGAGATCGCGAAAATATAAAGAACGCCGACATTGATATTGGCAATCGCCCAACCATCCATAACCGGCAAAACAGCCCATGCCGCAAGCGCCAGAGTGGTCGTTACGAGCGGCGCCAACAAAAATACACCTTTGTTAGCACCAGCAGGAATCGTAGGCTCTTTCAAAATAAATTTGAGCAAATCGGCAAAACTTTGGAAGAGACCAAAGGGACCAACAACATTCGGACCACGACGCAACTGCACGGCCGCCCAAATCTTACGGTCAGCCAAAAGAATGAAGGCTACGAACACAAGCAGCGCCACAAGCAGCAAGAGGCTTTTCAGGATTGTGATCCCGAGTGCCAGCGACCAACCATAAGAAGCAATATCATTTGCCATGCTTCACTCTTTCCTATTCCGCAGCGACCGCGACCGGGCGACGCGCGATTGACGCACATTCACCCATCACACGCGAAGTACGCGCAATCGCATTGGTCAAATGATAGTCTTTAATCGCCGCACGGAACGGTTCTTTAGAGGGAGCCGTGTCGGCTTGAGCTAAGGCTTCAACTGACGACGACGATGCATTTTCAACCGCACCCAAAACAACGAAATGCGGGTGTGCCGCATAAAGCGTTTTACGCAACGAACTAAGAGAGTCGAAAGACAAAAACACACCAAGCTTTTCAGCCAAGCCGCGAATGACTGCCCAATCCTCACGCGCCTCACCTGGCGGGAAGATCGCACGGTTGGCCAATTGCACACGACCTTCCGTGTTCACATAAAGACCCGATTTCTCAGTATAAGTGGCACCAGGCAAAATCACATCGGCACGATGCGCGCCGCGATCGCCATGTGTGCCTTGATAGATCACAAAGGTACCCTGTGGTGCTTCGATTTCATCAACACCCAAGAGATAAAGAATATCAAGCGCACCGGCTCTTATCATGCATTCGGTATCGAGCCCGCCCTCACCCGGCACAAAGCCGATATCAAGCGCACCAACGAGAGACGCCTCTGTATGAAGAATGTTAAAACCATTCCACTCAGGCGAAAGCGCGCCATGCGCTTTCGCAAGTTTTGCCGCAAGCGCAAGAATAGCAGCGCCATCAGCACGGTTTAACGCGCCTTGGCCTAAAATGATCATTGGCTTTTTTTTGCCTGCAAAAAGTTTTGCTGCAGCAGCTTCAAGACTTTCAGGCCCTGCGCCTTCATAAGCATAGGGATAAGTGAGATCAGCGTTCTCGCCAACAAGCGCCACCGACAAACCCCCCTTCAAATAGCGCTTGCGAATGCGCGCATTGAGAACCGGGGCTTCATGGCGTGGATTAGACCCGATGATCAAAATCGCATCAGCGTCTTCAATGCCCGCAATGGTCGAGTTGAAAAGATAAGAGGCGCGACCATGTTTTGGATGAAGCGGCGAAGCCGGATAGCGCACATCAATATTTTGTGAACCAAGCGCATTCATCAACGCTTTCAACGCAAACATATCTTCAACACTTGCCAACTGACCCGCAAGCGCACCGATTTTTTGCGGGCTCGTTGCTTTCACTTTCGCGGCGATCGCTACAAAAGCCTCCGCCCATGACACAGGCGTGAGCTTACCATTGACGCGCAGATAAGGACGATCAAGACGTTGTGTTTTCAACCCGTCGAAAATGAAACGGCCTTTATCCGAGAGCCATTCTTCATTCACGCTTTCATTCAAGCGCGGCATGATGCGCATGACTTCATTGGCGCGGCTATCAATACGGATCGCGGAACCCACCGCATCCATCACATCGATGGATTCAGTTTTTGTCAGCTCCCAAGGCCGCGCTTTAAATTCATAGGGCTTTGAAGTGAGCGCACCAACGGGGCAAAGATCAATGATATTGCCTTGCAACTCACTCGTCATCGCGGCTTCAAGATAAGACGTGATCTCGACATCTTCGCCACGTCCAATGAGACCGAGATCGGTCACGCCTGCGACCTCTGTCGAAAAGCGAACGCAGCGCGTACATTGAATGCAACGCGTCATCGTGGTTTTGACGAGCGGGCCGATATGTTTGTCTTCAACCGCGCGCTTATTTTCATCATAACGCGACGTATCAACGCCGTAAGCCATCGCTTGGTCTTGCAAGTCACATTCACCGCCCTGATCGCAAATCGGGCAATCAAGCGGATGGTTGATAAGCAAGAATTCCATCACGCCTTCGCGCGCCTTTTTCACCATGGGCGACGTTGTGAAAACAACCGGCGGCTCACCATTCGGGCCCGGGCGCAAATCGCGCACATTCAATGCGCAAGAGGCTTGCGGCTTCAGCGGACCGCCTTTCACTTCCACCAAGCACATGCGGCAATTGCCAGCGATCGAAAGCCGCTCATGGAAACAGAAGCGCGGCACTTCCGCGCCCGCTTCTTCACAAGCTTGAAGAACCGTGTAGTCCGCCGGTACGTCGATCTCTTTGCCGTCGATGATGATTTTGCTCATGACGCCCTCTTACTCCGCCGCCATCATCCGCACAGGTTCACTATGCGGATTGGCGGAATATTGATCGATCCGCTCTTCAATTTCGTGACGGAAATGCGCAATCAAACCTTGAATGGGCCACGCCGCCGCATCACCCAAAGCGCAAATCGTATGACCTTCAACTTGCTTCGTGACTTCAAGAAGCATGTCGATTTCTTTTTTCTGCGCACGGCCTTCCGCCATCCGGTTCATGACGCGCCACATCCAGCCTGTGCCTTCACGGCAAGGCGTGCATTGGCCACAGCTCTCATGTTTGTAGAAAGCGGAGAGACGCGCAATTGCACGAATGACATCGGTTGATTTGTCCATCACGATCACTGCCGCCGTGCCAAGACCCGAGCGGAGCTTCGAGAGTGAATCAAAATCCATCGGCGTATCGATGATCTGATGTGCGGGAACCATGCGCACAGACGAACCACCCGGAATAACGGCCTTCAGATTATGCCACCCACCACGAATACCGCCACAATGACGATCAATGAGTTCACGGAATGTGATACCCATCGCTTCTTCGACATTGCACGGCGTGTTCACATGACCGGACACGCAGAAAAGTTTCGTGCCGACATTGCTCGGATTGCCGATTGAGGAAAACCAACCAGCGCCACGACGCAAAATTGTACCCGCAACCGCAATCGATTCCACATTGTTCACGGTGGTCGGGCAGCCATAAAGACCAATATTCGCCGGGAATGGCGGCTTCAAACGTGGTTGACCCTTTTTGCCTTCCAAGCTTTCAAGCAATGCGGTTTCTTCGCCGCAGATATAGGCGCCTGCGCCGTGATGCACGTAAAGATCGAAGGGCCAGCCATGCACATTGTCTTTGCCGATGAGCTTCTTGTCGTAAGCTTCGTCAACAGCACGCTGCAACGCTTCGCGTTCCACAATATATTCGCCGCGCACATAGATGTAGCAGGCATGCGCACCCATGGCGAAAGACGCGAGCAAGCACCCTTCAACAAGTAGATGCGGATCATTGCGCATTATCTCGCGGTCTTTGCAGGTGCCAGGTTCTGACTCATCCGCATTCACAACGAGATAATGCGGCCGACCATCAGATTGTTTCGGCATGAAGGACCATTTCATACCCGTGGGGAATCCTGCACCACCCCGACCGCGAAGGCCCGAAGCCTTCATCTCGTTGATGATCCAGTCACGACCTTTATCAATAAAAATCTTCGTGCCGTCCCAATTACCGCGCTTCAACGCGGACGGAAGATCAGCGCCGTGATAGCCGTAGAGATTGGTAAAGATGCGATCCTTATCCGCGAGCATGATCTCTTATCCTTTCGCGGCTTCTGCAGCGGCAGCCTTTGCAGCTTCTGCACGTTTTGCTTCGTCTGCATCGAAGCGGGCTTTCCACGAGCCCACAACGGAACCGTCGTAAAGCGACGGATCTTGCAATGTCTTCGCTCCGCCAAGCGGTTCGGAATTGCGGCGCTCTTTCTGCGGACCCTTTTTAACACGGCGGCCTGCCGCCAAATCATCGAGCAGCGTGTTAAAGCTCTCAACAGTGAGATCTTCATAATAATCATTATTGATCTGCACCATCGGCGCATTGCAGCATGCCCCAAGGCACTCAACTTCAAGCCACGAGAATTTTCCGTCAGCCGATACGTGCCGCTCTTCACCAAAGCGGCTCTTGCACGCGTCAATGATTTTTTCAGCGCCATTCAAACGGCAGGGAGTTGTTCCGCACACTTGCACGAAATGATGTCCAACCGGTGCGAGGTTAAACATCGAATAAAAGGTCGCTACTTCAAGCACACGAATTTTCGCCATACCCAGAAGCTCGGCCACATATTCAATCGCCGCTTTCGGCAACCAATATTCATGCTGTTCTTGCGCACGCCATAAAAGCGGAATGACAGCGGAGACTTTGCGCGCTTCCGGATATTTCGCAATCACCGTACCAGCCCACGCTCTATTCTCCGGCGTAAAAGAGAAAGACTGCGGTTGGATCGCATCAGGCGCGAGGCGACGGACACTCATAGGCACTCACCTTGGATTGAAGAAGAAGCCATTACCGATCCACCTCGCCGAACACAATGTCGAGTGAACCAAGGATTGCAGAAACGTCGGCCAACATGTGACCACTGCACAGGAAATCCATCGCCTGCAAATGCGCAAAGCCCGGCGCTTTGATGCGGCAGCGATAGGGTTTGTTTGTACCATCAGCGACAAGATAGACGCCAAATTCACCTTTCGGTGCTTCAACAGCGGCATAGACTTCACCGGCAGGAACCTTATAGCCTTCGGTATAAAGCTTGAAGTGATGAATGAGCGCTTCCATCGAACGCTTCATCTCTGCGCGTTTGGGGGGCACGATTTTTCCATCGATTAATGAAACAGCGCCCATGCCTTCAGGTTTACGAAGCTCACGGATACATTGCTTCATGATTTTGATCGACTGGCGCATCTCTTCCATGCGGATACAATAACGATCATAGCAATCGCCATTCTTGCCGACGGGAATATCGAAATCCATTTCCGGGTAGCATTCATAAGGCTGCGATTTTCTCAAATCCCAAGCAGCGCCTGATCCGCGAACCATCACGCCTGAAAAACCAAGCGCCCAGGCATCATCAAGCGAAACAACACCGATATCGACATTGCGTTGTTTAAAGATGCGGTTGTCCGTCAAGAGTCCTTCCAGATCGTCGCAGATCTTTAAAAACGGATCGCAGAATGCTTCAATATCATCGATAAGATCGTTGGGAAGATCCTGATTAACGCCACCCGGACGCACATAGGCTGCATGCATGCGTGAACCCGACGCCCGCTCATAAAACATCATAAGCTTTTCGCGTTCTTCAAAGCCCCAAAGCGGTGGAGTCAAAGCGCCAACATCCATCGCCTGCGTCGTTACATTCAACATATGCGAAAGAAGACGACCAATTTCTGAATAAAGAACGCGGATCAATTGACCACGGCGCGGCACCGTGATGCCCAGTAATTTTTCAACAGCCAAGGCATAAGCATGTTCTTGATTCATCGGCGCGCAATAATCGAGCCGATCAAAATAAGGCACCGCTTGCAAATAGGTCTTCGATTCAATCAGCTTCTCGGTACCGCGATGAAGCAATCCGATATGTGGATCGACGCGCTCAACCACTTCGCCATCAAGTTCCAAAACAAGACGCAACACACCATGCGCTGCTGGATGCTGAGGTCCAAAATTAAGTGTAAAATTCCTAAGTTGATGCTCGTTCATGACTTCGCCTTTTCGTCACCAGGCAACACATAATCCGTGCCTTCCCATGGCGAGAGAAAATCAAAATTCCGGAATTCCTGAACAAGCTTTACAGGCTCATAAACTACCCGCTTCTGCTCATCATCATAGCGCACTTCGACATAGCCCGATGTCGGGAAGTCTTTACGCAGTGGATGACCTTGAAAGCCATAATCAGTGAGCATACGGCGCAAATCGGGGTGACCGTCAAATATCACTCCATACATGTCATACACTTCGCGCTCATACCAATCTGCCGCCGGAAAGACAGAAATCGCCGACGGAACCGGATGAGTTTCATTCGCTTCGAAAATCACACGCACGCGCGTGTTGTGCTTTGGCGACAAAAGGTGCCACACAATATCAAAACGCTTCTCGCGCGCCGGATAATCTGCCGCCGTCAAATCGGTAAAATTTTTAAAAAGGAAACGCGGATCATTATGCAAAACCGTAAGCACGCGAAGTGTGTCAGCCGTTTCAGCGCGCAGAGTCAACTCGCCATAAGCGACTTCGGCCGCATGAACAGCAGAGCCAAGCGCCGCTTTGATCGCTTCGCCGAGAGCCGTCAGTGTTTCAACATCCTTTTGCATTGGATCCTGTTTCTCTCTCAAATACTCAGCGCTCCATCGTTCCTGTACGGCGGATTTTCTTCTGCAGAAGAAGGACACCGTAAAGCAGCGCCTCAGCAGTTGGCGGACACCCCGGGACATAGATGTCAACCGGCACGACACGATCGCAACCCCGCACAACCGAATAGGAATAGTGATAATAGCCGCCGCCGTTGGCGCAAGAGCCCATCGAGATCACATAACGCGGCTCGGGCATCTGATCATAGACTTTGCGGAGCGCGGGGGCCATTTTATTGGTGAGCGTGCCCGCGACAATCATCACGTCGGACTGACGCGGTGAAGCGCGCGGGGCAAAGCCGAAACGTTCAACATCATAACGCGGCATCGAGAGCTGCATCATTTCAACCGCGCAGCATGCAAGGCCGAACGTCATCCACATCAACGAACCGGTGCGCGCCCAATGGATGAGTTCATCGGTCGAGGTGACAAGAAAACCTTTATCGCCCAACTCGGCATTCACTTCGGTAAAGAATTTACCATTCGCGCCGATCGGTTTTCCGGTCGACGAATCAATCAAGCTGCGAGCTTGTGGCGCGATCTCTGGCATCAATCCCATTCGAGAGCACCCTTCTTCCATTCATAGATGAAACCGATTGTGAGCACAGCAAGGAACAACATCATCGACCAAAAGCCGAAAAGGCCGACCTCTTTAAACGCAACAGCCCATGGAAACAGAAACGCAACTTCGAGATCGAAAATGATGAACAAAATCGACACGAGATAAAAACGCACGTCGAATTTCATGCGTGCGTCATCGAAAGCATCAAATCCGCATTCATAAGCCGAAAGTTTTTCGGGATCAGGATTTTTATAAGCAACAATGAAAGGGGCCACCAAAAGCCCAAGGCCGATCACAAGGCTCAAGCCGATAAACACGACAAGCGGAAGGTAATCGACAAGAAGATGGTCGAGGGTTTGTCCCATCAGGTAGCGCTCCTTAGCGAGCCGAACTCCGACCCCCAAAAAGGACTGGAACCGACCCGATAGCCGACTGCCGGTTGCACGGCCGCCGACCCTTCTACGCCAGGTATCGTCTCCGAACCCCAGCTTGTTGGGGTGCAACGGATAGCCCAGCGCCTTGCGTCGCGCAAGGTGACAGAAGGCCCCATAAAAGCTGCCTTTCGTTGGAGAGCGCCGAAGCCGCCCGCCTCCGCCAAGATCCGCCAAGGCAACCGACCATGAGCCCCCACAAGCCATTTCGAGACTTCGCTTGTGGTTCTTCCGAAAACCGGCAATAGATCCGGAATTTAAAAAA
>Ga0194129_10008840_pt1 | contig 11497 bp, 9 predicted proteins | sample TA2KigCa35mmetaG_FD_150862 | JGI IMG/M metagenome (GOLD analysis project Ga0194129, IMG submission 150862) | Freshwater microbial communities from Lake Tanganyika, Tanzania - TA2015038 Kigoma Deep Cast 35m | ecosystem: Environmental > Aquatic > Freshwater > Lake | place: Tanzania: Lake... | reverse complement strand
CTCCGTGAGCTCAAGCCCTAGTCGCTAGTGGATTGTCCCCCATGATTGCCCCTCATGTTCCAATGCCCCCCCCATCGATGCGAGGCCACCCACGTCCTAAGACAATTGCACGCCAACAGTCCTTACAGCATTCAGTGATTGATGTTGTTTCTTGCAAGCTTACTCGGTCGTGCTCGTCACGACGGTGGGCCCCTCCATTGAGAGGGCGCTGTTTGCGCACGGCGTGACCGCATACTGGCTTCGGATGCCGAGCAGGCTGATGGCATTCGCAAGCACGATGATGATGCCGAGCACGTCCGAGCCTACGGAGGCCGTAATCAGGTACCCCTCAGCTTTCTCGAACGCCGTGAAGATGAGCACGAAAGGCAACAGCTTGAGCAGCAGCGCAATCGCGACGGAGTTACGCAGCGTGCGCGCCGTGCGCCGCGCGCCCATGATGCCGTCTGCCAGCCGACGCAGGTCGTTGGTCATCAGCACGACACCCGCGGCCGCCGAGGCCAAGGCGGTGCCATGCACACCCATCGCGATGCCCACGTCAGCGGCAGCGAGGGCTGGGCCATCGTTGACGCCGTCTCCCACCATGCCGACGATCGCCTCGCGCCGAAACTCTTTGATCATGGCGAGTTTCTCGGCCGGCTTCATCCCCGCGACCGCCGTCGCGATGCCCGCCTGCGCGCGCACCGCCTGCGCCGTCTCTTCACAGTCACCCGTGAGAATCGTCGTCTTCACACCCAGACCGGCGAGTGCCGCCATCGCAGGCGCTGTTTCGCCGCGGATCGCGTCTGAGAGCTGGCACGCGGCCACGATCTCGCCGTCGAGCAGCACCCAGAGCACGCTGCTTCCCGAGCGTCGCCAGCCCGCGATGAGAGACGAGCCCAGGGTCAGCTCCGGGGGGGCGTCGACGGGCGGCGAGGGCGGCGGTGTGGGCATTGGCGCCGTAGCGGGCGTAATCGTCGGTTCGATGGCGGCCTCCGGCGCGAGCTGGGGCATGGGCGCGGGGGTGGGCGTCGGCGCGAGGTAGGGCGTCGTCGTAGGCGCGAGCTCGGCAGTAGGGCATGGCCCGTCATGGCAACACTCTCTGGGAGGGTTGCAGCAGTCACGATGGCAGCAGCGGCCACCGCAGCGACGACGGCGGAGGCCCCGCCGGTTGCAGCATTCCTTCGGGCCACACCCGCCGCCGCGGCACTTGCCACAGTCCTTCGGGCACGGCGGCAGCGGATCCGCCGCCGCCTCGTACGCCCCACCTTTGAATGCAGCCTGCGCACACCGCGCGGCCTCCGTGGCGGCCTCGAGGGCAGCCTGCGCTTGCTGCTGCTTCTTCTGCAGACTCGTGAGCATGCGCGCGGGCAGCTGGTGCTGCTGCGCGTGCGCGACGTTCGCGTTCGCCGCTCGGAGGGCCTCGGCGGCGGCCTCCATCTCGGGCGTCGAGACGACCTCCCCTCGCGCGATCGCCGCCTCCGCCAGAACGCGTCGGGCGAGACGCTCGTTGCCCACGTGCACCTTGACGCCCTCCACGAGCGCTTCGATGCCCTCACCTTCGAGGAGCATGAACTCGGGCGCGGGCGGCGGGTCCACGCCGAGCGAGTCCGCAAACTCAAGGAACGCGGCGGCGATCGGGTGGGACGAATTCTTCTCAACGGCCGCGGCGTAGCGCATCACGCTCTCGATCTCGGCACGCCGATTGGCATGGTTCAGCGCGAGCTGGCGTAGGCGGAAGCGCCCCTCGGTGAGTGTGCCGGTCTTGTCCACGGCCAGGTGCGTCATGCGCGCGAGCAGGTCGAGCTGCTTCGCGTTCTTCACGAGGATGCCCCACTTGGCGAGCGCGGAGATGCCGCACGCATTCGTGACGGGCATCGCCACAATGAAGGAGCACGGGCACGAGATGACCACGAGCGCCAGGGCGCGATGCAGCCACCACACGCACCCATCCGCGCCTGCGCCCGTGTGCATCCAACGCTCCGTCCAAGTCTCGGGTTCCTCGCCGTGGCCTCCCTCGCCGTGGCCGCTCGCGCTGAAGTTAGCGCTGACGCTCGCCACGACGCTCGCCCCATTCGGAGCGTCGTCCTGAGCGTCGTCTGTCCACGTGCACCAGCCGAGTGGGATGGTGGCGAGGAGTATGGCGGTGAGTAGGATTAGCGTGGTGTACACGCGCGCGAAGCGCTCCAGAAACACCTCGCGCCCGCCCGAGCGCTGCGCTTGTGCGACGAGCATGCCGAGCTGTGCGGCCGTGCTCTCGGCAGGTAGCCGCACGACGCGGACGGTTAGGACGCCAGTCTGGTTGGTGGTGCCTGCGAAGACTTGAGCGCCCGCCGCCTTGGACACCGGTATCGACTCGCCAGTGAGCATCGACTCGTCGACCGACGAGGCGCCCCCGACGACGTCACCGTCGGCGGGTACGGCGCCCCCCGGTTTGACCAGCAGCAGCTCCCCCACCACAACCTCTGAGAGCGGTTTGTCGACCGAGCCGTCGGCCGGGTAGGCGCGCTCGGGCAGCATGCCGCCCAGGCTGCCCGCGAGGTTGGCCGTGTGGTGCACGCACCATGCCTGGAGCCACTCGGAGCCCAGGAAGAAGAAGGTGATCGCGGCGGCCTCTTCCAGGTCGAGGAGCACGAGCGCGCCGATGCAGGCGAGCGCCATCGACGCGAACATGTTGAGCGTGCACTGCAAGAAGAGGCCGTTGAGTGCACGCACCACGAGCGTCGGCAACCCGAGCAGCACGCACGCCAGCGAAAAGTACGAGTACGGCCACTCCCAGAACTCGGTGTCCTTGGGGCGCGCCCAGACGCCTTGGCCGATCAGGAAGAGCACGAGGCAGCACACCGCAAGGATCGTCTCCTTCGAGCACATTTCGCCGCGCTTCAGGCCCGCCCCTGGGCCGCCCTTTTGCACGACCGACGCGCCGAGGAGCGCCCAGTTGAGTGGGCGGAGCATTTGAGCGGCGCTCACCTTGCTCGGGTCGTGGTAAACCGCGACGCGGCGCAACATCAGGTTGAACTTGAGGTCGATGACGCCCTCCATGGGGCCGAGCTTCTTCTGGATCAGCGTCACTTCCGACTGGCAGCACATGCCCGTGACTACGAGCTCGGTCACCTTGATCGTGGGCTCCCCCATGTCTCCAACGGGGATTGTGTCACATACGAATTCTCCCGGGTGTGAACATCTTTTTGCCTCGAGGCACAAACGTCCGGGTCACCGGTCTCAACGTCAAGCCGAGCCGAGCTTTCTGGATAGGTGGCAATAGGGATACACCAGGTTTACACCAGGGGGTCATCGGGACGAAAGTCACGCCGTGCGCACTTTTTTGACCTAGTAGGGGACCTTGGCTAAGGTGACCTTCTCAGTTCTCACTACACTCAGGAAATTACCTCATAGGCTTTGAACACTGTGTTGTGACGCACACAGTGGACAGTGACACGTCGTTAGCGTTACCCATGCCGTTCCACGCCGCTCTCGCGGGCCCCATCTTTTGAGATTGAGAGTCAATTGAGCAATTGCAATTGAGATTATGTTGCGGATTGACAGTCAATTCAGATTGAGAGTCAATTCAAAGCGTTGAGAGTCCATTGAGAGTGACTCAGCTTCACTGCCACGCTCTTCTTCTCTTGTTCACAGGATGATCGCGATGCTCATCAACTGTGTAGCAGAGAAGGCCAGCGCCCACAGCCGCGACATCTACTCGGTCGCCTTTTCCCCGGACGGGACCAAGATTGTCTCCGGAGGGCGCGACGGGACGATCAAAGTCTGGGATTCGGGTGCGCCGCGAGCTCAAAATTGTCCCCTCCTTGGCCAAAACTGACGCCTGCTGGCTTGTCTGGCAGGCAAACTGGAGCCGTTGAGCGATAAGACCAATGCCCACAGCAGCATCATCACGTCGGTGGCGTTTTCCCCGGACGGGACCAAGATTGTGTCGGGATCGTTCGACAAGACGATCAAAGTCTGGGATTCGGGTGGGCAGGAGCCCTCAAATCTCCCCTCCTTGGCCAAAACTGACGCTTTGTTGGCTTGCCTGTCAGACAAGCTGGAGCTGCTGAGCGAGAAGACGAACGCGCACAGCGAATACATCAGGTCGGTTGCGTTTTCCCCGGACGGGACCAAGATTGTGTCGGGATCGGGCGACAAGACGTTCAAATTCTGGGATTCGGGTGCGTCGGAGCCCTTGAATCGCCCCTCCTTGGCCAAAACTGACGACTGCTGGCTTGTCTGGCAGGCAAACTGGAGCTTTTGTTGAGCGAGAAGACCAACGCCCACAGCCAACCAATCACATCAGTGGCGTTTTCCCCGGACGGGACCAAGATCGTGTCGGGATCGTGGGACCAGACGATCAAAGTCTGGGATTCTGGTGCGCTGCGAGCTCAAAATCGCGCCTCCTTGGCCAAAACTGACGCCTGCTGGCTTGTCTGGCAGGCAAACTGGGGCTGCTGAGCGAGAGGACGAACGCCCACAGCGACTGGATCACGTCGGTGGCGTTTTCGCCCGATGGCACCAAGATCGGGATCACGTCGGTGGCGTTTTCGCCCGATGGCACCAAGATCGTGTCCGCATGTACTGGCGGGACGATCAAAGTCTGGGATATGGTCAAGTGGTCTCGCACAGATCATTTGATGTTCAACGTCACCACCCAGCAATTTGTCTTGCAGCTGCTGTGGCTGAACAAATACAGCATGAAGTTTCCTGATGATGTGCTAGATCTCCTGATTGAAGCTTGCTTGCAAAGCAGGTGAGGCGGGGTGACGGCAATCGGGTGTCGCCATCTTGATTTAGCAGCCTGAGCCTCTTCTGAGAGCTGCCTCCTATAAACGGAGTTGGGATTGCTTTTAGCTGATCACGTGAAGGTCCTACGGTCACTTGGGGGTCCCCGCTGTGCTTGGGCGAGGCTTTGGATTCTTGGACGTGCTTAATTGCTGTCCTTGTCAAGCGTGCCGGCCTGTGCATGAATTCCAACGCAAATGCACGCACGGCGCCGTTGCTGTGTTTCAGAATAAGAATATAGAATTAGAATCTGTCATGGAATCGTGTACGTGAAACGCCGCCAATGCGCCATGGCGCGTTGGCGCCATGCCAGGACCGCCCCAGGTGCTCCACACCAGCGAAGGATTGATTGTTTACGCACCTCCGGTGTTCCGTGACCGTGTGTTCCCGAATGCGAATCGATGAATGAGGCGCGTCTTCCACTGTCGCGTCGTTCCGCTTCCCGGGCACACTGGACACTCTCCACGTGGAATGTCACGTGTGTGGATCCCCATCATGGCCATATTACATGTCGCATCGCAGGTCCCCATCATGGCCATATTACATGTCGCATCGCAGACGTGTGACGTGATGTGACAGACGGGGGTGTTCGCTCCTCTCGGCGGCTCTTACAGTGTCTCAGCCGCGCTTAAGCCGCGCTCCGTGCACGGCTTCGGCTCCCTCAACGGACAAGAGCGATTCATCGAAGCCTTGCTGCGCCTCGAGTAGGCGCGGCAAGCACCACTCGTACAGCGCGCGCTTCTCGTCGCGCTCGAGCTCGCGCACCTGGCCAGGCTCGAGGCCGCCAAGCCCTACAGGCCCCACCTCCAAGCGGCGCAGGTGATGCAGATGCAGCCCCGCCTGCTTGCACAGGCGTCGGACCTGATGATTCCGCCCCTGTGAAAGCACCACTTCGACGCGTGTGACCCAGCCATCCTGAGCGCCGTCCTGAGCGAGAGTGACCCAGCCATCCTGAGCGCCGTCCTGAGCGAGAGGATCCTCCAAAAGGCGAGGCGCCTCCACCACATTCGTCGCCCGTCCGTCCTCAGCGTCCCCGTCCTCGGCGTCCAGCTGGGCCAGCTCCGAAAGGCAATTCGCCTCTCCCAACGCCAACGCCGCCTCCAACTGCTGCTGCTCCTGCTCCTCTTCCTGCTGCTGCTGCTGCTGCTGCTGCTGCTGCTGCTGCTGCTGCTGCTGCTGCTGCTGCTGCTGAGCTCGCTGCCTCTCGGCGCGCCGGCTCGCGTGCCAGAGCTCACGAGCTGACGGAAGTCGCTTCGACGCGCGCCTGATCTCCCCGTGCTGCTCTCGCTTGCGCGCCCTGTCCGCCGTGCTATCAAAGAATCGCCACTCGGAGGCGGGCCGCTCGTCCACGTACGAACCGCGGCACTCGACGGCGACCGCCGGCCTCGAGTAGTACGTTCGGCCGCTGAGTCGATGGGTGAGTGGCGCCGCGAGTCGCTGGATGCTCGGTGATTCAGGCTCGTGCCGACCTGCGACGATCAGCTCATAGCGCTTTGTCACCGGCGAGCCGCCGTATGCCTCGAGCACCTCAGGCAGATTGATCAATGCGCGGTTGAGGAGGCCGTGAGCCGTCACCAAAATGAGCCCCGACGTCTCAAAATCAAGCCTGCCCACGTGGCCAGCCATCGGCACGACACCCGCCTCAAGCATGATGTCTGTCAGAGTCCGACGTTTCTGAGTGTCGTGGCCTGCAGCACTCAGCACATTCCGTGGCTTGTAGATGGCGTACGTTGGCTCGGCGAGACATTCACCCGAAGGAACGTCGGTCAGAGCAGCGGCCGGCGGACGCAGATCATCGAAGAACCATCGTTGAGGCTGTTGCGTGAGAGAAAGCACGGCCATCATTTCCGGCCGCCTGGTTGCCGCACGCCTTCCACGCCATACCGGGTACCATGTAGGCACGACCAGTGTCACAGTGAACGGCGTCTTCACGGGAACCGAGAAAAGCAAGCGGCACACAAAAAATTGCAGCTTACTCACTCACTAGACTCACTTTCACTCACTCACTCAAAAGACCCCTCTAGCTAGGTGCTACTGAGATAGTCCGTCTGAGTGGTCACTGCTTCTCTCTACAGCCGGAAACCACTTGCGCGCACGAAAGGTGGCACCGAGTTGCGCGGCCAGGTTGGCGGTGGCCTCAATATCGACATCGGGGGCTTCGACGGCGGTGCATTCCACGGCTAGCCCAGCGTCCACACATGCACTCACGAAGCCTTGCACCTCCGAGAGTCCGAGCGACAGGCTGAAGACGGGCGAGTACCTCAGCTTCTCGGGTTTCATGAGCTGCACGTACTGATCGGCGTTGGCTGTAGCGAGAGCCACGGTTGCCGCGCTCACGCCCGCGGCCCGAAGGCGAGCCGCCGTGTCGAGTGCCTCGCTCGTGGGCACCAACCCGTTCGTGTTGACGCGCAGCACTAGGTCGTGAGGGTGCTCACTGCTGATGAGAGTCGCCGCCGCTTCGAGCTCGCGTAGCCGCAGCAGAGGCTCGCCGACGCCAGCAAAGCACACCTCGCTTGGTATGTCATGGCTTGCAAAAGCAGCACGAACGGCCTCAGCCACATCAGCAGCGCTCGGCTCGTTTCCAGCCGGCAATGGCACGAAGCCGCTCGCTGACGACATCGCAAAGCCAGGGCCGCGCGTCTGTGGCAGCGGCACAGCGTTGCATCGGTTCGTCAGCGCCACGTAAAGGGTCGAGCCGAGGCGGTACGTCAAGCCGGGAAGCATGAACGCCCTCTCCGAACAGCGCGTTCACGGCTGTGAACGTCCGTGTGCGAGAGCTGGCTTCTCATTCCTCGAATTTTAGGGGGCTTCTGTTGCGGGTCCGGACGGCCCGTTCTGGGTTCTGGCTCACCATCTGTCTTCCCACGATCTCGTCAAAAGATGCCGCGTAAAAAATCAGGTTCGGTTCAAGCGGTTTTGAAATAATCTTGGTGGAAGTGCGCGCGGTGGAACAAACTCTGTCTCATTGTGAGTTTGCGAGCCATGGTCTTTCCTCTTGCACTGTCCTCATTCCGCGGCTGTCTGTATTTTGAGTCTCTCTGTGGCACAGCATCGTGGCATGGGCTCTACGGATACCCTCTACTGTACAGGCACAGACACATGCACGGGCGGTGGGAGCACCACGTATGCATGCGCCTCGTCCTCACAGGCTGGCCAGATAGTCCTCAACGGCCTTCATCCGATACTTTTTGGCCAGCACGAGCGGAGTGTCGCCGCCGATGGTCTGCTTGTCAACCTTCGCGCCGGCAGCCGTCAGCAGCTTTACGCACTCGAGCCTGCCGTTGCGCGTCGCCATGTGCAAAGGGGTCTCCTTCCACTGGGTAACAGCATCCACCTCGGATCCGGCCTTGAGCAGCGTCTCGACTGCCGCGTCATTGCCCACTTGAGCAGCACGGTGCAGCACCGTCTTGCCGGCCGTATCCTTGGCGGAAGCTAGATCCCAGCCCCCGTCGACCATGAGCTTGAGCGATGCCTGGTCGCCGGTGCTCACGGCGTAAAAGGCTGCACTCTGCTGCTCTGACAGCGGAGGGTTGGCCTGCTTGGCAGCGGCGGCCCTCGCCTTTGGATTGTCGAATTCGCTGAGCGGTGGCAGGTTGAAGGCCTGCGCCGCCTGCAGCGGTGCAACGGCGGCAGCGGCAGCGCTCGAGAGCAACGCGCGGCGGCCGAGCGTCGTCTGTGCTCCGCCGGTGAGCGCCGATGCGGCCAGCGCGAAGAACAGGGCAGCGCAAGCCATCGCCGCGAATCTTCACTTAGAATCTCGTAATTGCGTCGGCGCGGTGCGGGGGGGGGCTGGACGCCACGGTGTCGATACGCGTCGAAATTTGATGCGGACTAGGTCGCGGGTATTAGAACCGTCGAGGTGATCCACGATTTGTCGTTGACGAAGTCGTACGAGAGGCCCGGAGGATGTTCTCCTACCCCTGGTGCTTGGACGACGGTACCTGTACCTGTACCACACAATGCGCAATGTTTTAACGACCGCTCTTCTGCTCGCCACACTGGCGCACTCCTCCGTCAAGAGGGCCGACGCCGACGACAACGCTGAGGGGTGGTACGCACCAGCATACACAGAGCCAATGGACTCGATTCTGCTGCTTGCACAGGACCCCGACGTGCAGTTCGCGGATCCGTCCAAATTCACCTATCCTGACACGATCACGGCGGTGCAGGCCGAGCTTGCCAAAGCTCTGCATACGCACGTGCACGTGCGCGTGCTCGTGGATCCCAAGAGCACCGCTCATCAGCAGCGGAGCTTCGAGCTGGCGCTGATGAAAGCCGGCCTGACGTTGCCGGTACCCAACATTAGCTTCGTGAACGTGAGCCATTGTGACATCTGGACACGGGACACCGGCCCGATCTGGCTGCGGCGGGCCGGTGGGCGCGAACCGAGTCGCCTCATGATTAAGCCGCACTTTACATTGTGGGGCTACCTTGTTGGTGATCACGTGCGTGGCCCGTGGGCTACGTGCGACGTACCGAACACGGTCCCCGACGGCCTCAGTACGGCGCTTGGCCTGCCCGTGGAGAGCGCAACGGACTTCGTGACCGAGGGTGGTGACAAGTCCTTCAATGGCCTAGGGACTGTGATCATGTCGCGCGAAGTCGAGCGCCAGCGGCACCCTGGCCTGACAGACGCTCAGATCGAGGCTCTCGCGCAGAAGTACCTCCGCGTGAGCCACGTGGTTTGGACTCAGGATGGGGTGGCGGACGATGAGCAGTCGTACCTCGGGCCGCTCGAAGGCGAGGGAGGCCGTCGCGTGTACACCACCATCGGCACCGGCGGGCACGTCGACGAGTGCGCGCGGTTTGTTGGCCCGTACACCGTCGTGGTGCCTCAGCTGACGCCGCAGCAGGCGCAGCACTCGGCGCTCGCAGCGACGACCGCACGCCGACTGGACGCGAATGCGGCGCTGCTGAGCAACCAGACAGATCAGAGCGGCCGCCGTCTCGTCGTCGAACGGATGCCCTACCCTGAGGAGCTCTACCTGACTATCAATGCATCCGAGGGCACGTACCAGCTGCTTGCCCAGCTACCTGAGTTAGGACTCACCCCAGGCTCGGGGAGTGTCGAAGTCATCGCAGCGGCCTCCTACACCAACTATGTGATCGCCAACGGCCTCATTGTGCTGCCGCAGTACTACAAGCCCGGCCGGCCGCAACGATTCGCCGACGCTGATGCGCAAGCCGTGGCTACGATGCGCCGGTTGTTTCCCGGCTACGAGGTGAAAGGCGTCAATCCTGAGCCCGTGAATTTTGGCGGAGGTGGACTGAATTGCATCTCGAATAACATGCCGGCAGCATGAACTGTTGGCCTTCGCCTTGTGCGTACTACGTATCTCGGATCGTTTCCGCGTGGTCCGGGGTCATCGGTACGGGGTGAAACCGAACCGTACGTAGCGATTTGATTTTTGTTTTTCAAAGGTGTAAGGTGTCACATATTTCAATCGATCAGATTGAGAAGAGCTGTTCACGTTCGCAGCGGCCCGTTGCAAGCATCCTCAGGCAGCCGGCATGCAGCGCGATCCACGCGTGCACTCTCCGCCGGCCCACCGTCATGGGCAGCCTGGCCGTTGCGCTGTGGCACAGCTCATCAATCGTGAGCTAGGACATGAGATCTGGATGATTAGACACAGTCGCCTGCGCCATTGTCGGCGTCGAGCATGGCCTCAATCTCATCTGCCACCTTTGACCTCTGTTCGTCAGTACGGCAGGGTTCCGCCTGAAATTGGCTGTTGTACTTCGAGTACACGAGCTTGCCCACGGCCGATTCGTATTTTTTCGGGTATTTCACCGGCGGCGGCGGCCATGGCGTGGTTCCAGTTTGAGCCGCCGTCACCTCGAAAGAGCCCACATTTCCATCCGACGATGCAGTGATAGCCACCTCGTCGCCAAAGCGGTCCATGATGACCTTCTTCAGCAGGGGCAAATCGTCGAACTTGTCAAATCACCCTCCGCAGTACCTACACGCATGGGGTTGATAGGTATGCAGGTCGATAGTTGATGTGAGTTTGATAGGTATGCAGGGGCGGTCTTGGCAGCTTGGCTGCCGGTCAGGGAAAGGCAGCTCACTCGACGTGAACCATCAACTTGGGCTCGGCCATGAGCAGTGCTGCGCGCACGGCGTGGTGAGGTGCATGCTGCGTCAGAAACGAGTGCTTCAGCGCCGATGCCGCGCCGACAAAGACGAGAGCCAGAAGGGGACGCGACATGATTTCTACAGTGTGGAGTCGGTCTGGCTCGCCGACTCAACCATTGGCTGTGAACCGGAGGATGTACGCACTGTGAATTCTAAAGTCCGGAAAGGCGTGTATCGTCGCCCGCCTCGTTAGGTACGGTCCCCGGTCGGAGTACCGACGGACGAAAAATCACAAAAGACAAGTTTTTTTCTATCTCAACCGCCCCCTGCCATGCTGCCAAGGGGGAGAAACCAAAAGGAAAGGGGGAGTTCGCTAGCCGCCCGATGGTCGCCCGCCTCGTTAGGTACGGTCCGGTGAGACAAAAGATAACTTCGGTCCGGTGAGACAAAAGATAACTTTTCTATCTCGACATCTCTAAGTTGTATGCATGCGGATACAGCTTACACCACAGGTGTCCTCTACATGTACCAAGAACCATGCGGATGCGCATGCCCCGCACCATCCTCTTCATTAAGGCGACAGGGCCGCGCACGATTGTCTCGTCGCGCCGCAGCCTATACGGCGCTTTTCTCGCTCCAGCCATGAGCGCTTTTCTCGCTCGACGCTCCCGC
>Ga0194129_10008839_pt1 | contig 11498 bp, 3 predicted proteins | sample TA2KigCa35mmetaG_FD_150862 | JGI IMG/M metagenome (GOLD analysis project Ga0194129, IMG submission 150862) | Freshwater microbial communities from Lake Tanganyika, Tanzania - TA2015038 Kigoma Deep Cast 35m | ecosystem: Environmental > Aquatic > Freshwater > Lake | place: Tanzania: Lake... | reverse complement strand
ATTATTATCATCATCATCATCATCATCATCATCATCATCATCATCATCATCATCATCATCATCATCATCATCATCATCATGACCATCATCATCATCATCGTCATCATCGTCGTCCTCATCATCATCACCATCATCACCATCATTGTCCTTGTCCTCATTGTCGTCATCGTCCTCATCGTCCTCATCGTCCTCATCGCTATCATCCTCCTCATCCTCCTCATCATCATTATTATCATCATCATTATTATCATCATCATCATCATGACCATCATCATGACCATCGTCATCATCGTCGTCCTCATCATCATCACCATCATCACCATCATTGTCCTTGTCCTCCTCATCGTCATCATCATCATCATTTTTATCATCGTTTTTATCATCGTTTTTATCATCATCATTATCATCATTATCATCATCGTCGTCCTCATCGTCATCATCGTCCTCATCGTCATCATTTTTATCATTATCATTATCATCATCATTATCATCTTCATCATATTCACCATCATCACCATCATTGTCCTCATCGTCATCATCGTCATCATCCTCCTCATCGTCATCCTCGTCATCATCATCATCATTTTTATCATCGTTTTTATCATCATCATTATCATCATCATCATCGTTGTCCTCATCATCATCACCATCATCAACATCATTGTCCTCGTCCTCATCCTCGTCATCATCGTCATCATCCTCCTCCTCATCGTCCTCATCATCATCATCGTCACCATCGTCACCATCATCACCATCATTGTCGTCTTCGTCATCATCGTCATCATCCGCCTCCTCATCGTCCTCATCGTCATCACCGTCATCATTTGTATCATCATTATTATCATCATCATTATCCTCATCATCATTATTATGATCATCATCATCATCAACATTGTCATCATCGTCCTACTAATCCTCTTAGTCATCATTATCATCGCTAAAATCGTCCTCATCATCCGTTGTAAAATTCGTAACGTCAGTCGTTATTATGTCCGTAGAATGTCTGAAATCATACTCATTCCATAAGTAGCCAAAAACGAAACCATACAATTGAACCGCGTACTTACGTCATTAGTAACTGTAATTTCGCTGATCCAATCGTTTTGCCTACTATCGGAAAGTGTATGTAACCTTGTACCTCTACTGAAAAGTCATCGCATAAAAATTCACGTTCCGTATCGAACCCAAAACGATCTGAAATCGAATCCCAACGGAAGGGACCTGATTTTTAGCTAACCTTAAATCGCGTGCCATGTAAAACCGCCCCCTTAACTTTTTTTTACTTCATTATACATGTGCCATTGTACGTGAAAAACTCAGGTTTTTGCTCTTCGTAGAATTCTACGATGTGGATAGTGGTAGGATCTCTCAGGAGGTGCGGGCGAGGTCACGGATCCTACCACTATCCACACCGTAGAATTCTACGCAGTGTTTCCTGTTCCGGTATTCTAGCATATTTCTTAATCTTACCCCCAAAACTCACCATTGTTACAGTTCATCTCTTGTCCCATGTCATCAACCTCGTCCTCTTCTTCTGAAGATGATTCTTCTTCCGGTGATGAATCTTCTTCTACTACTACATCACAGAGAGATGATAATCTTTCGGAGCCAGTGTTGAAGAAATTTAAATGGGCTTTAAAGAAAGTGAATTGTACGGAGAAGAAAAGAGATGAAAGCGGTGCTGGAAAAGCGAGCGCGGCTCTGACAGAACAAGAATTGATCAATTTGATTCGATTATGGGAGCCCAAACGTGACATAGTTTCTCTATATGTCAGATGGTCCCGACAGTTGCGTCGCAATTTCAACTTGGATTCGATATCAACCCTGTTATGTCTTTCCCGTCAATGTGGATACACACCGGTGAACTTTCTAGTGAAAGTGAAAACCTTGACAGTTCATCTACAACCTGCAGCTACTCTTGGAGTAATGTTTCATTTTGGTGTCGCGGCTAATCAGAAAGACGTCGATGAAGAACAATTGAACAAAGAGTATATTGGTTTATCCGTAACTTTAGCATTACTCCAAGAACAAGTTTCAGAATCCCCCAGTGTTTTGGGAAAGGTTGGGATGAGGCACAAGAAAGGTGCCAGGGCTAAACAGAGTATTAATGTACCTATTCCGTCGCAGTCCAATACAGCCGAACCGATCCCGATTGAGTCGCAACCAAATGTTGAGTTTCATACACAACAAAGCCTATTGAATCGAATATGGTTATCTATCAATCATCGTTGGATCGCATTTCATTTACTTGAATTTCTTTTCCGTGAAGAAGACTGCGCATGGAGTCATCTTGACATGCTTGTATACTCGTTTCAGATGATGTCCCCATGTGGTCCAGTACGCTACGAATTCCTCGCACCTCTTGTTGGTTATTGTCTCAGATTCAGTACGATACAGGTCATCAATTCACAAAGAGAGAAGCTACGACAGATCCATAAAGACCCAAGATCTTTTCACAGTTTTGGTTGTACCTGTCAACTTCAATATCCGATAGAGACTCAAGCGCAGTTGATAAGTTCTTGCATTCGAGAATTACGAACCAATATTAAGAGGAAGAAGTTATGCTACAACCGATTTGTATGTTCTAGCATACGTTTTACCATGCTCAGGGCTTATATTTTTCATTTTTGGTTAGAATCGACTACAAATAGTAAGTTGAAGAATCTAGTAACAACGGATCTGGATAGAATCAAAAAGAAAAAAAATTGTCAAGACCCAGAGCTTTCAGAGGGAAATACGAAGCAAGCCACTCTTGTATCAAAGAACATATCACGTACTTTGACGGAAAATGAAGATTACGCGACATCAGACACATTCATCCAGAATGGAATTGAGTCCATCCTATCATCTCGCAAGGAGGTTGAACCGAAGAACGTATTAGATTCAACCATGGATTCCAACTTCGATTCAAACGTCAATTCAAATACCGACACCACCTATCCTATGAATGCTGATCAAAGCAAGGATTTGAGTACCGACACGAGTATTGATTCCGTCAATAACACATTTTTGCAGCCATGGGAAATAAGTGAAACGAATTGGTCGTCACTACGTCTCGTATCCCAAAAAGAGTTGACCAACCTTATACAATCGTATTTCATGATTCATCGAAAAGACGGTGTTGTAGTCATATCTGCCTTATCTCCTCTTGAAGTTTATTCTGCGGACAATTTACATGATCTCCCGCATCGGCGGTGTTCAAAGAAGTCACCGTACTTTCCTAAGGAACTTGTTGGTCAAGTAATGTTCCATATTGATTCAGAGATTGACTACTTTCTTGATAAGGCAGCTAAGAGTCTTCATGTCGCACGCGAAGGGAGTGGATGTTTCAAAGAACATTCCCGGCTTATCCCGTCCATTACTTGTTTACAAGAATTATGCAGGGCAGTTGTGGTTCACGGGGAGGTAGACAATGAAAGGGGAGTTGGACAATTTCGAATCAACATAGGGAACGGTGGAAGAAACTGGGAAAAGAAAACACCCTGTTTACTACATGGACTTAAATTTGAGAAAGACTTGATAGGTGATGATCGGTTTGATGCGTCAAGAATCTTGAAGACGATTGGATCCGTTACTGAATTTACATGGCATGTATGTAACTCTATGCAGGTCGACGCTTCGGATAATGCACTGGCGCCTAATAAACTTCGGAGACAAATGTATGCTACACATCTAATGAAATACCTTGGTTCCAAATCCACCGAAGTCGGCTTCGAGGATATTACGATTGTTGTTTCATTGTTGCATCCAGTGGTTCATGAGGTTGCAGTTCACAAGGATACAATGAATGACACTCTCGTTGGTTACACTAGAACAGCGGCTTTCAACATTGTACTTAAGGACGACAGTGTATGTATGATTCATTTGCAGGTTATTTGTAACTTTCGGAAAGTTATTGGACATTACATGGTGTCTTTTCATCGATACCTTTCTCCGATCGTTTCTCACGCACGGCAATATACTGAGAAATGGAACAGGAACATGTATACACTCTATGCAGGAAAAACAATCAAGGTACCAACTATGCCAGATCGTGAATCTATGTTCTTGGATGATTCACTTGAGTATTCGTGTATTACTATTTCAGACCGTAAGCATAATACAGTCATATCGGGAGAATACATCTTGACGGAAATTGGTGCATCAAGGACACTTTCATTTTCAATGTTCATTGATCCTTTGGTTAACATTCAAGGATACCTGAAGACCGATCAAATTGTTGAATTAACCTTTTTGTGTTCCTTCCTTTCTAATCCTTTTCGGTTTAACTGGACTATGACAAAAATCATTGCGAGACTAGAAGATCCACATGATCCACTGGTTTCGTTAAGCATTCATCCCTTTTATGATTGGTACGATAATACAATGGAACACTTTGGAAGTTGGCAGGGTGGACCTTATAACCGATGGTCACCCTGTGGTGGAAACGGGGTGTCCTTACCTGAAGTATTTGGTGCTGGACTTGGAATAACGGAAGAGGAAAGGAAGGTGGGTGAGTTGCGACTAACTCACATAGTTTCTGTGCTATTGGATCACATGAATTGGATAAACACTTTGGTAGGGAAAGGAGAATATCCGGCCGACGATCTCCCGTTGGAGATGATTAAACGTCAATACGAAATGATTGTGAAGCGCATATCCCGTATTGCCCAATGTCAATTCAACTACTTCCGATTATGTGTGTTCACGACTTTGATTGCGGGTTCGGGACTTCTTGAAACCGGCTGTCATCTTCGACAATTAATGTTCCCCATCAACAAAACAGCGTCTTACAAACATCTACTCAACCCTGTTTCCGACGTGATGACAAAGGAGAAGGCGACGGCTCTTGGTATGAACGAAGGTCGTGAGTTTGTGTGTAACGATGGAGATGGGTCGGTTTCTCCGGAACATCATGATATGTTCATGGAATATATGTCCACTGCTCTTGGGTTCCAAGTATACTGCAGGGACGAAATGGAATGTCTTCTATGTGAGAGTCACCCAATGAGAACATTAAATTGTAAGGATTGGTTCGTTAAAGGTATGAATCTCTATGATTGTAACAGCAATGGAGAATATTTCAAGAAACCATACGGACGCTCTTCAAAATGGATCTTGTTATCTCCTCCTAAAGAGTATACGTACGCATATCATATAAAGAGAACAGTTTTCTACAAACACTACGATAACAGATTAATGTCAAAAGCAGGTGATTTCGGGACCAAGTTGCGAGAAGACGTAAAAGATGTCAAATACAGAGGAAGATCTTCCAAGACTTCCGTAAAACACAGAACTTTCACAAACCATTACAATCAAGACTTATCTCACTGTCATACAAGTATCCAGACTGCATATTGGTACATCGGTTCGATGGTAGCTTCCATGAACCTTAAATCTATGTATGTTTTAGGAGACGGCGAAAAGGCTATAAGGATCTCTGATTGTAACGACATCGAAGCGTATGAAGAAGGGAAACAACTTATGGACACCATCCGTGAATTATGTAAAGAAGCTGATATCTCCACCGATTATATGGGTGGAGCCTGTTACCACCGAGATGCTGAAACCGATGCGGAGGAAGTTACGTTTTTCCCAGGTCATCTAGACAAGGTCTTCGTACATACAGTATGCTTTATACCTATTGGGACAGTCTATTTTTTCGTTGTTATTGCAGTACCTGAGGACAGTGGTATCGAACAAGACGAAAATTCATTACAAGAATTTAACGATTGGAAGGATGTGCTTACTATGGATTATAAAAAAAAATTGGAGAGATTCTTAGAGGCATTTACAGTACAGGCGACGGAATATATGCGACAACAAAGATTGGCCTCACGTGTTTTTGTGAGCAATACTGGAACAATATTGTGTTTCCCGGCAAATGCATACTACCATGCATCTATTATACCTAAAAGAGGTATAGGATGTCAGCGAGATCTGCTTATCTTACATCCACTCGATGGACTATAGCGGCTTCGGTATGTGTTCTGGTTTTTAATGTGAGTCATTCGTCAAATCAATCATAGACTTCGCATTCATGTATTTCTCATATGTTTTCCTAACTTTCATTAACCATTTCTGGTCGCAAAGTGGGTTTAACCCTTTTCGACTTCTCATAAGATTAGGCGTGTTACTTTCAATAATACATTGATTCATGGCCATCCACATGTAGGCCCAGTGGTTGCGGGGGAGCAAATAAGTGATCGGTGGGGAATTGGGACTAAGGATCTCGTCACAGCAAGAATGGGGATAGCAGCATATCGGGTTATCGATGGTTGCAACTGAGACAATATCTGTTTTAGGATTCTTGTTTGATTTTTCAAATTCGAGTTTGAAATTCCTAGTGAGTAAAGTATCTACTCTCCCAGAAACTTTACCCTCCGAATGTGCATCGGCCGAATGGATTAACGCAAGTATGTCTCCATCATCATTTCGGGTGTCGCCTTCGCGATATTTTACTCTGAAAAAACATAAACATTTCGCTGGAAGCAAGTACGTTTTAACAGACTCGTTTTCTGTATTACAAGAGTTAGAGTCCAACTCCCAGGATATATTCGCATAATCATACCAAGGTCCAGACTGCGAGTAATTCGGAGAGGCTCTTACTCGATTGTTGTTCCGAAGTATTACCTCATTGAAAATAAGGATTTCTGAAGCATTTGGGTATTTTCGTTTTAATTCTTTCAGAATAGAGACATCAACAATACCAGATTCTTTGTCAGGTACCCTTTTTTTTCCGAATCTATCCATTGTTGTGAGAGTATCAGTTTCAACATGTAAATGAAAATTTGGGAAAATTCGTCCGGTGCAATCTTGTCCATGACGGGATATATCGACAAATTTGTCAATCATTATTTTTTGGTCGAGATAATTCGAGAAACTATCCAACATACATCTATCTTGAAGCCGGGCCATGGTTTGCTTCAAGAAGGTTTCATCACCTCTTTGTTGTGCTGTTCTGGATATACCTTTTGCTTCTGTTTTGAGTAGTCGTTCACCAGTCTCACAGCAGAAATTCATTACACTGTTTAATTGAAGGATGTTGTCTGCCATACGGGTCTGTGAGTGTAACTTAGGAAACCTGGAATCGATTGTTGCGTTACCACGATACAACAATTTTTGGAAATATTCAACAACAAAACGATTACCGTTTCTTATGTTATCATGAAATGTTTGGAGAAAAGTTGGAAGTGACCACGAATATTTGCAGAAAGCATGGAAGCAAAGAACATATTCTAAGAAAATGTTCATTGTGGCCATATTGGATGTCAATATGGCAGCCGACGAACCTTCACCGCGTTTGTTGGTCTTCCTTAAATGATGTTTTTTTGTACAACCGACCACACCAACGCTTCGCCGTCCATTCAGTAACCGAAGCATTTGTTCTGGTTTTCTTATTTTGAGTGCATCCACAACCTTTTCAGTTCGGTATGGGTCCAACCTGGTTTGTTTCCCTAAGTCTATGAACATGGCATCTTCTGGAATGTTCATGGGTGGGTAATGTTTGGGGTATTCAGTATTCTTGAACACCTCCGAAACATAATATATCACATGATTTAATTGGAAGATGTCCAGCTGATCGATGAACTCTAGGTTACATCCGTGTCTGATCATATGTTCTATGGTTTTCTTTACAGAGACCTCATCCAATGTATGCATGTATTGTTTCAAATATGAATGCCTTAATTTTTGGTCATCTTCTGTTGTCTCACATTTATTTCTTACACAGGACTGGTTTTCATCGGTTGCTACGGGTGATGAAATGTCTAAGTACTTTTCAATTTGCCTAGCATGACCGGATCGGATTACTTCTCTGACTCTAATGTCTTGTAGCGAAAGACTTAGAGCCAGAAGACTTCCAACACGTTCACCAGACGTCAATAGGGTTTGTCGAGTGAAACCTGGTTGGAGTCGCATCCGGGGAAATTCCGATATGGAAGAACAACGATGAAGGGCAAACATGTTCCGAGTATATTCTTCAACTGATTCTTTCTCTTTCTTTGTCAAACCGCCATATACGGTTTCAGTGATGTATGATATCATACCTGATTCAACACTATGCATAAAGTCATCAAAAGTAGCATCGTGGATGCCACATAACCATGATCCGAAATCAACATCATCAAAAGCATTATGCAGGGGGTGCATTGTGTACGGATGTCGGAGGATGGTGCGGAACATATTCCTTTTCCTGATCAAGAATCCTTTTGTGGTATTTTTCTCTGCCTGTGAACAATCGGACAAACTGGGGGTATTGTTCAACTGATCTAGTAACGTTTCATCGGATTTAATGGCTTCAGAAACCAAAGTATTAAGATGGACAATATCAACCTTCTTACAATCATGATATGGGTTATCGACGTGAAGGTATGAACACATACAAGAACGATGCACTCTCCCTGCACCTCCCGAATTGGACTTAACTCGACCACATAGTGTGTCTTGGGATAACTGGTCTCCCATCACAATCATCAACGGGAGACGGGCACGTCTGTGTACAACCTTTCCGTTTGGAAGTCTTACCTGTACTGTGGGAGGTTTTTTTTGGGCACTTTCAATCCCGTCCAAAAGGAAACGAAGGAAGTCATGGTAGATTTGGAGGGATGAATCTAATTCGTCTTCCAAAGATATATATTTTCTCTGTGGTACGAAACCAAGATGCCGCCAAGAAAATCGACTTTCTCTTTGTTCTCTTGGAATGGCTGCAAGTGTGAAAAGAACGGGTTCTAGACTGTACCTTTGGTTGACATCAGTTCCAGTCTTGTCCATGTACAATATGAGCGGTAACATTATATCTTTTTGCATGTCAAAGTCCTGATACTCCTCTTTTTTAAAAGTGTTTTGCATCCATTCAGTATTCCATAATTCATGGTGTTGACTATCAGGGATTATATTAAGGTTACCTCCACCGGGTAATATCAGATGTAAGTGTTTGTCACATCCGTTCAATAAGTCTTGTAGCATATCAATAAAAGCAAATCTAAAAACTTCTTGGTTACATACGGTTTTGTTTTCGATACGTGGACAGTCTTTGCAGGATGCGAGTTTTGTCATCAAAGTTTCACGAGTTACCGCTTTCTTGATATCGAAACCGTCGTTTTTGGTGATTTTTTTTAAAAGTGTGATCAGCTTGTTATAGCAGTAACGAGGTGCTCCTACCGAATCCAATAATGTCATTATTCTATAAGAAGCTATATCATTGTCTGTCATTTTGTCAAAGGGATCTTTGTTATTGATAGGGTCAAGATGGTAAGGGAATTCATTATTCAAATCATCATCTGAAGAAGATGAGTAAGTGGTTGTACTGTTGAGATCAGGGTTACGATACGAATCGGTGTTGGAAATATCTTCTCTATAATTCAAGAAAAGATCAGTTTCTTCTACTTCCCTCATTTGGGTGAGTTCATTGTCTTCATTGTCTGTATCAGATGTCATATGATGGGACCCAACGGTGGTATGATACCCTTGGTCGTCCAAAAAGATACTTTCTGGGATTCGGTGATTATCCTGACCTTCTTCAAAGTACACGTCATGCTCAGAAACAGTACTATCATAGCAGTTACCTCCATTGTCGATTACCATGAATTGAAATGAAGAAGATTCAGACAACGAGGAATCCTCAGAAGGTAGTCCGATATTAGGATTCAGAGATTTCTTTCTATCCTTAAGTCGTTGACTTCTTCTACGTTTTTTGCAATATCCCATTTGTATAGAAAAAGTTTTGGGGTGGATTATCAAAAAATGATTTTGTGTTGCAACAAACTGATTTTTGGTATCACTAAACTGATTTTGGTGCATCCGGAACTGATTTTTGGTAATGCAGTACCCCGGAAATGACGAGAATGAACATAATAGGTTATGGGTATGCATCCATCTATACGTAACGTGGATACATACAAGCTTTTCAAAAGAGTACCATCCTACTTGTTTTCCAAGCTGTCCGACCCTCCTTACCTAAGTGAGGATACGTTCGAATTCAAATATATATACCAGAATATACAGCTTATATCACGTCGGCAATGTTCCTCCCGCCCTTTTTTTGGTGATGGACTCTCCAAGAGTACACAGAGAGTTTGTACAAGACATACTTTAACTTACATTCAAACTTTGGATGAGATGAGAGATATTCAAACAGAATCACCCCACCAAGAGGTACGCAATGTTGATACTACTAACCACCATCAGGAATTGACAAAGACAAAATACTGGAGAGCCATTACGAATAAACATGGTTTACGTAATGATATGGAGGGCATGTGTAAGTTTGTACGTGAAACACTTTTCTATGCCTTAATTCATGATGCTCGAGGTCCAGGAAGTGATCCAGAAATTGAGGTAGTGAAGGAGGACGGGGTTGCATGCAAATCATTTGTTAAGACATTTATGACGTATCGTAACAAAATTACGAATGTAGAGTTGGTCGGCAGTTCGGCAACAGAGCAAGAACAATACTTGAAATATTTGTGGAAGGAAGGACTGAATCCAAAAAAACATAAATGGAATATCCGGAAAGCCTTAAGTAATGAAAAGTCTGCCGTATACTCCGGTATATCAGAAAGCTTTAAGAGTAAGTGGTGAAAAAGTATAATGTTGTTGTTACATATGTCGAATTACTAATCATTTCCCTTTCTTTCTTCTAATTTAACAACAAGGATTAGTACATTTGTGTATTGTAAACAACGTCCCATTTCCTGCTCTGGAAAGTTTCGAAGACAGAGTCAATTATCCGAATCGATACTTTCTCTTCTTTGATGTGCTTGTCCGAGCAGGCCGACACAACAGGAATCTATGGATGAACTCAATCAAAAGGAATAAAGGAGATAACCAAATGCGTTTTGGACCTGCAATCTTTGAAGCCCATGTCCGGACAACCGTCCGTGAGAATTATTTCAAGTGGATTTTCCAACATTTGGTAGATACGGAGGAAGTCAAGGATACTGAGCTTGATTCCTTTGAATTGGAGTATGATTCCACGGTATACAAGAATCTACAAAAAAGGACTTTGGTATGTTCCCATAAAGAAACAACAAGATTTCCGTTTGAACAGTATGAATTTTTTTATGGAACTGCCGATGCGTATACCAGTACTTCTTTGTTGGAAGATGTGGATACACCAGCAGAACAAGAACAAGAAGAACCAGAGATTGTACAAGAGGCAGAGCAAGAAGAACCAGAAAAGGAAGATGTTGATGATGATGACGAGGACGAATACTGTTCTGCTAACTCAAGTGGAGGCGATCAGTCTACTGTTTCTTCTACAGCTACTTCCGTTACTGTTGCAACAACATTCACAGGAAGAAGCATCAACCAGGAAAAGGGGTTCTTTATGGTTAAAAAGAGTGATGATAAAACTCGATTTAAATTAATTCGGGATAAGCAAAGAAAGAATCTGTCAGATTTGATTCGCAAGAAACGAATTGAACACAAAACCATTCTTTCAAATTTGATGGAATCTGTAAGGAAAGTACGAGAGATGAAGATGGATGAAAATGTAGATGAGCAGACAATGAGGGATG
>Ga0194129_10008834_pt1 | contig 11507 bp, 10 predicted proteins | sample TA2KigCa35mmetaG_FD_150862 | JGI IMG/M metagenome (GOLD analysis project Ga0194129, IMG submission 150862) | Freshwater microbial communities from Lake Tanganyika, Tanzania - TA2015038 Kigoma Deep Cast 35m | ecosystem: Environmental > Aquatic > Freshwater > Lake | place: Tanzania: Lake... | reverse complement strand
CCCGAAGGGGAGCGGCAGCCCGGAACGGACAAGGCTCACCAATCGGCCGAAGTTCCCGGGCGCTCCCGGGCCGTACACCATGGTGGGACGCAGGATCGTGACTGCTGTTGCCGTCCCAGCGGTCACGGCAAGCGTCACGGCCTCGCCTTCGGCTTTCGAGCGCGTGTAGGCGTCGTACGGACGAAGTGGGTCCCGCTCCGAAAGGGGCTTTCCGGGAAAGCTCATGTCGCCGTGCACGCCGATCGTGCTGACGAGCACGAAGTGCCGCACTCCCGATTCGGCGGATTGCTCCGCGAGCCGCCTCGTCGCATCTCTGTTCACCGTCATGAACTCCCGTTCCGGGTCGGGCGACGGCTCCTGCAGCACGTGCGCCCGTCCGGCAAGGTGGACCACGGCATCCACGCCTTCGAGTACGGGTCTCCAGTCGAAACGTGGGCCGAAGCCGGAGGAATCGACCCAGGCCGAACGTACGCCGAAGGCGATGGGCGAACGGCTCGCGGCACGCACTTCGATCTCGCCGTCGCGCGCGAGCTCGGCGACGAGGGCCCGGCCGACGAACCCGCCGGCACCCGTCACCAGCACCCTCATCCCAGCTCGCTCCTTGCCATCCCGCACGCGGCGACCCGCTGCCGGACACGCGAGATGACCTTGCGCGCAATCATCGCGGGGCCGGCGAACGGGTGTCCTGCGCGACGGAGCGAGTCGATGATCTCCAAATTCTGCCTGAGCACGTTCCTGGCGCTCGCGTTCGTTGCGCCGCCGACACGCATGAGCACAAGTTCGCGCGGGACGTACGCGGCGGTCATGCCGGCGCCATCGAGGGCACGCATCATGAGGTCGAAGTCTGAGGCGAGCCGGTAGCGCAGGTCGAATCCGCCGATCGCGAGCAGCCGATCACGTCGCGAGAGGAAAGTCGGGTGCGGGGGTGCCCAGCCCCTCGCGAACGCACCGCGGAGATAGGGGCCGCTTTTCCAGCGCCGAACCCGGGTGAGGGCCGCATCGGCGCGAACGTACGCGATGTCTCCGTAGGCGCTCTCGGCGCCTGACGCGCCGAGCGCATCTGCCAGGTCGGCCACGCAGTCACGGTCCGCGTACTGGTCGTCCGCGTTCAGGAACAGGACGAATTCACCCTTGGCGCACCGAAGCCCGCGGTTCATCGCGTCGTAGATGCCGCCGTCGCGCTCGGAGACGAGCGTCGAGACCCGTGCACCATGGCGTCTGACGACATCGATCGTTCCGTCCGTCGATCCACCGTCGATGACGACGTGCTCGAGCTGGCCGAACGCCTGTTCGGCGACCGACCGAAGCGAGTGCTCGATGGTCCGTTCGGCGTTGTAGCAGACGGTAATCACCGAGATCAGCATGCCGGTTCACCCCCGAGCCGCCTGACGACCTCGAGCATCTCGCGCACCACCGTGTCCCAGCTGCGAAGATTGACGCCCTTGAGCCCTTCGCGCCGCACCCGGAGCAGTGGCGTGGAGACGCCAGGCACCGCGATCGACTCGAACTCCTCGCCGACGAGGAGTTCGCGGTGCGGCGGCAGGTCGGAGACGATGGACTCCTCGGCCAGGAACATGCCCTCGGATGCGGCGCAGTAGGAATTCTCGAGCTTGGTCGTCGACACGTAGTAGCGGGCCGAGCGGAGCGCCTTGACGACCTCCGCCCGGTCGACCGTGCCGCGGATGCGCACGTGATCGTGGTTCAGGAGCGCATCGGGCACGAACTCTGCGGGGCCGAACACGTGCATGCGGAGCGCCGGGTCGGAAGACCGCAGCCACTCGAACACCGCCAGGGCATCGTCAAGCGCCTTGTACCGCCACGTGCCAACGGCGACGACCGTTCGTTCCGACGCACCCGCGGGCGGAAGCGCATTGCGCGAGGCGATCTCGTCGTCCGATCCGTTCACCGAGACCACCGCGCGATCCTTGAGCGCGCGCCCCAGCAGCCGGACGGAGTTCTCCGACTCGGCAGAGACCACCTCACAGCGCCGTGCGCTCGCACGGAGCTTGGGGCCAAGGTGGATCCGCTTGAGTCGATCGAGCAACGTCAGCGGGATGCGCTCGGTCGTCAGGGGCAGTACGTTGTTGATGTGCAGCCAGTTGAGGCGACCGATCGGGCGCGGGACGGGAATTCCGTAGGAGTAGTACAACGCCGGCGGCCGTACGCCGTCGACCGCCTCTCGCAGGTAGCCGAAGTCCCCCAGCAGCCGTTGGAGCCGAGAGAGCCGGACCGTGACGTAACGGTTGCGCGAGAACCGATCCCGGAGGGCCTCGCACGCCGGATGGACCAGGAACGTCGCTCCTCCGTGGCCGTCGAACCACTCGGCGAACGCATCGAGCCGCTTCCGTCCCCCGCCGATGTACGAGGCTGAGAAGTTGAATAGCAGGCGCTGACTGTCGATTCCGGTGGTCGGCATCCAGATGCGGAGGGTAGCCGCAACATGGACTACGCCTGCGACTGGCGGATGGCCTGGGAATACCAGCGCCCGTAGTCGCGGACCGCGTCGAGGAAGTTCCGAGGCCTCGGGCATCCCGTGTCAAGGAGTCGCCTGCCCGAGTAGCGCACCATCGGGTTCACGCAGTTCCGGCCGAGTATCCTAAGGGCAAGTTCCAGTGCCCAAGACGGGGACTTCACCCAAGTCCGGCGTGGTTTAAGACCGATGGTTGCTTCTTGAAGTACCGCATAGACAGTAGCAAACTCGTTCTCAGGCACATCATCATCAGAGACAAAATACGCACTACCATTGAACTGCTCGTGAAAAAGTGACACGAAAGAAACTGCTGCCACCACGTTCTCAACAGCTACAAGGTTCATAGATCGGTTTCCGAAGGCAACCGCTCGCAGCGTGTTGCGGGTTCGACATCTGTGGACGATGTCGTTACAGAGCCCGCTCAGCATGTAGCCTCCCGGACCAAATGTCGCAGTTGGCCGCAAGATCACAACATCTCCAAACTCTAGGAATGCCGTCGCCTCACTCTCGAGGGCGAGTTTCAGAATTCCGTAACGAGTCTTCGGTGCACAGACGGTTGACTCATCAACCACATCGTCGCGAGCCCTACCGGCCACATCAGCGGAACTACAGTGCACGAGTCGGTCCACCCCCGCCGACTTGCATGACCGAACAATGGTCCTAACAGCCTCGAGATTTCTTTGGTCGCTTTGGTCTCGCATGAAAGCAAGATTCACAACACAATTGGCGGTTTCGAAGGCCCGCGTCAATTCGGCCTCGCAGCAGGCGTCGATCCGCTGATCGGCACCGGATCCGCGCGAAACACCGATGACCGACACGTTTGCGTCGCGAAGCGCTCTATAGACACTCTTGCCGATGAATCCGGTAGACCCGATCACTACCACGCGTCGCATAGCCGGCAGCCGACATTTTTCCGCAACGAGCATCGACGTACCCCACACACTCGAATGGCGAGCGAATTGAGGGGCGCTCACAAGCGCAACTCAATCGTTAAAGACCTGAGCCGACCAACGACCTGAGAAGATACCGCGTTGATTTGCGCGGCGGGCCTTCCTCCTGAAACCGTACCATGCTGGATTTTGGTTTCCGGCGCATGTCAGGAGGTCAGGTCATGCCAGGCAAGCGATTCAAGGCGGAGGAGATCGTCAACAAGCTGAGGCAGGCGGACGTCGAGCTCGCCCGGGGGACCACGGTGGCGGCGGTGTGCAAGCTGCTGGGGGTCACGGACGCCACGTACTTCCGCTGGCGCAAGGAGTACGGCGGGATGAAGGTCGACCAGGCGAAGCGCCTGAAGGCGCTCGAGCAGGAGAACGCGCGGCTGAAGCGGCTGCTGGCGGACGCGGAACTCGACAAGGCGATCCTCCAGGAGGCCGCCAAGGGAAACTACTGAGCCCGGCGCGCCGCCGGGCTGCGGTCGAGGAAGTCCGGCGCACGCTTCCCGAGGTGAGCGAGCGCCGCGCGTGCCGCGTGCTCGGCCAGCCGCGGGCGGTGCAGCGCTACACGGCGCGTGTGCGCGACGACGAAGGGCCGCTGACCGGGCGGATCGTCGAGCTAGCATCGGTGTACGGCCGGTACGGGTCGCCGCGGATCACGGGAATGCTGCGCAACGAGGGCTGGAACGTGAACCACAAGCGGGTGGAGCGGATCTGGCGGCAGGCGGGCCTGAAGGTGCCGAGGAAACAGCCTCGCCGCGGCAGGCTGTGGCTCAACGACGGCAGCTGCGTGAGGCTGCGGCCGGAGAGGAGGGACCACGTGTGGGCGTGCGACTTCGTCCTGGCCCGTACGCACGAGGGGCTGCCGCTCCGGCTGCTGGTGGTGGTGGACGAGTGGACGCGCGAGTGCCTGTCGATCGACGTGGCAAGGCAGCTGGGCTCGGACGACGTGCTGGAGCGGCTCTCGTGGCTGATGGCGACGCGCGGCGTGCCGGACCACGTGCACAGCGACAACGGGAGCGAATTCACCGCAACGGCGGTGCGGGATTGGCTCGGCAAGGTCGGGGTGAAGACGCTCTACATCGAGCCCGGCAGCCCGTGGGAGAATGGCTGCGTGGAGAGCCTGAACCAAACTGCGCGACGAGCTGCTGAATGGCGAGATCTTCTACACGGTGGCGGAGGCACGGGTGCTGATCGAGCGGTGGCGCGAGCACTACAACCGTGTGCGCCCGCACAGCGCGCTCGGGTACCGCCCCCGCCGGCACCGGAGGCGATCGCTGCTGGCCCGCCCTCCGCTTCGCTCCGGGCGGTCCAGCAGCGGCTTTCGAATCGGACGACTACTGCGAAAACTGTGGACTCAACGGCGGGGGAAGGTCAATCTACGTGGTTGGCAGTCGTGCACAGTCTGTCAGGTCAAGCTCTTGGGACGTGGCCAACTTGCGATACGCGTATACATAGTTTCGAGCAACCTTTGCCAAATCGAAGTGCTCAAGGACTCTGCTGCGAAGGGCATTTCCATATTCGCGCCGCAGGTTGGGATCATTCGTGAGAAATAGAAGACGCTGTGCCATAGTTTCGGCATCATCGACTTGGGTCAGGAATGGAGCTCCATGTGCGCCAAGTTGCATGGGTGTGCCACCAACAGGAGTCGCGACCACCGCTAACGCGGCATCCATCGCCTCTAAAATCGCGTTCGAGTTTCCCTCGTTTGAGGATGGGAGCACGAACACGTCTGCGCTTGAGAGTTGATTGCGGACATTAGGCACGTGTCCACGCCAAGAGACAGAACTGCAGAGACTCCGATCCCGACACCATTGTTCTAGTTCCGCCCGAAGGGGCCCATCTCCCCATATCTCTAGAACAGCCTTCTTGGACACCTCCCCATGGATCTTATGCCATGCACGTAACAAGACATCTATTCGCTTTTGTTGGCTGATACGTCCTACGAACACAACTCGGCAAGGCGATGTGGTAGGCGGTTGGGCCGGCAGCGGGTCTGTCACTCTCGGCGGGGAGGGGACTATCCCATTCGGCGTAGTCAGGACTCGTGATCGCGGCACGCCGGCCTGTAGCAGCTCATCGAGACACACGTCTGACATCGCAACGAATGCACTTGCATGGAGAAGCACGCGCGCGGCGATTCGACCGGTCAGGCTACGCCTCATGCCTGGGATCCCATACTGCCCGTAGTTGGGCAACTTGGCTAGAACCGGCAATCCGAGCAGGCGAGATACGGCAATGGCGTAAAGGCCAAATGGGCTGTGCTGGTGCACGTGAATCACATCGGTAGCTTGCCGGACCTTCCAGATCGCGTGTGCTATCTGGAATGGCAGCAGGACGAACCGAACCCATCGGGTGTCAGACCATCCCACCCTGATGACCGGGACACCCTCTACGACATCATGCGACTTGTGCGACGAGTCAAAGCGGGCAGCCAAGACATGCACGGTGACACCACAGTCGCGGATGAGTGTGCGCGACAACTCGTGTGCCTGTCGCTCAACCCCGCCTGTCACCGGATAGGGGTACTTGGGGACGACCATGAGTATCCGCAGGGCTGCCGGTCCCGATTGTTTCGAGGTTAGGGTCAACATCTTGCATCGCCTGGCTTGTTTTGAGATTGGCGCTGCCGGAACCACAGCTCGAGCCATAGTGCGAGCCAGAGCCTTGTGGAATGGTCTGCACCCCGTCGATGGTCCGCAAGGCATCGTAGCACGGCATCACTTCGAATCCAGCCAGCTTCGACCGCCAGACCTTTGGACAGTAAGGAGCTTAAGTACTCACCCAGCGAGCCTCTGAACCACGCGGCAAGCGGCATTCCAAACCCCATCTTGGGGCGGTACACGGTTGCAGGGGGCACCAGCTTGGCTGCAACACGCTTCAGAAGCCACTTGCGTTGGCCCCAGTGCAACTTCACGCTGTCTGGCAAGGTCCACGCGGTCTCAACCACCGGCTGATCAAGAAACGGCGCGCGCACCTCAAGTGAGGCTGCCATGCTTGCTACGTCAACCTTGGTCAGGTAGGCGTCCGGCAACTGGATGACAAAGTCGTCATACAGCAGCCGCTGCATCAGAGTGTCACTTGGGCGATACTCGTGCCGTCCGGTACACATAGAAGCCAAGTCAATCGCTAGCACATGTTGCAGGGCAGGTCCCGCGATCTCGGCCATGCAGCCGTACCAGCTATGTGAGTTCGTGTACCCGCTGCCAGCGGGCTGTAAAGAGAGGATGTTCATCGCCTGTAGGCGGCTGCCTAGCGGTCCTAGGGAACGAGCGATGCTAGGAACAACATGTCGACGAATCGGACACGGAATGGCTGCCGCAAAGCGTGAGGCGTAGATGTGTGCCTGAGTCCGCCAGTAGCCAGCAAAGGACTCATCACCACCATCGCCACACAGGCATACGGTCACGTGGCGCCGCGCTAGACGCGCAAGGGCATAGGTGGGTAGCGCGGAACTGTCCCCAAATGGCTGGCCGTACTGTTTAACCAAGTAGGGAAGCCAATGCACAACGTCGTCGGCAGTCACGGCGGCCGTATGGTGCTCCAGGCCCAAGTGGCGAGCCACCTGTTCGGCGTACGGAATCTCGCTGAACTTTGGCTCGCCAAACCCAATCGTGAATGCAGGTAGCCCCTTACGGTGACGGGAAGCAAGCGCAGCCACCAAGGATGAATCCACCCCGCCGCTCAGGAACAGCCCTACTGGTACATCGGCATCAAGGCATCGTGCCACACTGTCATCAAGAGCAGACTCAACAGCAGTCTCGCAAGTACTCACGCGAGACCGTGTGGGACGGCATGTCGGAAAGTCCCAGTAGCGCACAATCTCAGTCGCTCCAGCGACCGAGATTTTCATGAAGTGGGCCGGGGGCAGCACCGACACCGATGGGTAGATCGTCTTTGGGGCAGGAATGAAACTGTGGGCCAAGTAGCAAGCGATCGCTTCTGCTGAGACTTCCCTGCCTTGCGGCGCGTTATCGAAGAGCCGCGTGGTCGACCCGAACATGATGCCATCGGCAGTCGGTGAGTAGAATAATGGCTTCTCGCCTGCCCGATCTCTTGCGAGCACCAAGGCCTGCGACGCCGCGTCCCACACCGCGACCGCGAACATGCCGCGGAGGCGAGCGAAGATGCTCGTTCCCCAAGCCCGGTACCCATGAAGGACAACTTCGGTATCCGAGTGAGTAAGGAATGACGCTCCATGCGCCTCGAGTTCTGCGCGTAGCTCACGCCAGTTATAGATCTCGCCGTTGAACACGATCACAGCGGAGGCATCGGCGGACTGCATCGGGCACTTGGCCGTGGGGGACAGGTCCCGAACTGAGAGACGTGTATGGACCAGCCCAATGTGCGGCGACGCATACACCCCAGCGTCGTCGGGACCACGTGCACGCATCAGGTCGGTCATTGCACGCAGCAATCCCTCGCTTGGGGTGTCACTACGGTGAAGAAGAAGCCCGCCAATGCCGCACATGTCTCGATGCCCTACTCGCGCCTGCCCTGAGCTATCAGGCTTCGATACAGCTCCTCGTGTAGCCCGCATACACGGTCGATGGAGTACCGGTCCCGCACAAAGGTGACAGCGCGTTGAGACATCTGTGCGCGTCGAGCGTCATCGTTTGCGAGCTCAACAATGGCATCCGCTAGGCGCACGGCGTCGCCAACAGGCACTACGAGGCCTGTATCTGGTTCGCGCACGCACTCCTCGGTTCCTGATACGTGTGTACAGACGACAGGCACTCCTGTCGCCAATGCTTCGAGCATCGTGTTCGATAGCCCCTCATTGTCCGATGATTGTAGGAATAGGTCCGCAACAGCGAACCAATCCGAAACACACTCCTGATGGCCATGAAAGACCACGCTCTCAGACACACCGAAACCCTGCGCCTCCGCGACCAAACGCTCATGTTCCGGACCATCGCCAATGATGTGCAATCGCCATTGATTGGTTAGCCGAGGAACTGCGAGTGACCATGCCCGAAGTAAGACAGAGACTTTCTTCTCGGCACTAAGTCGGCCGACAAACATCGCACAAGGCCCACCGCTCACGCCAAGTTGGGCACGAAGAGTGGCCCGTTCGGCTGCGGTAGGCGGGGCGAACAAACTGGTATCGATGCCATTACCTAGGAGGTGCACCAAACTGGCGGGTATGCCGAAGGCCACCGCCTCCTGGAACATCTCCTGACTGAGAACCACCGTCGCACGGGCACGCTTGTGGAGCGCAACGGCCAGAGAGGCGATCCGACCATGCGATAGCGATGCGGATAGACCTTGCCCTCGTGTGCTCGTGAGCTTCAGCACAACCGGAGTCCTGCAGAGAGCGCCAATAGCGATCGCGAGTGCCGCATGCGAGCCATACTGATGAACATGCCAGACGTCGAACCGATGGCCGTGCCTAAGCAGGAGGACCAGAAAGCCGAAGAGCGAGGAGGCCTGGTGAAGCCGCCGCCGATAGCAGCACCACCAGCGGCGGAGCTCTACTCCCCCATCTCGCTCGTGATACGGCCAACTCTGGGAGCGACGTTCAGCCAGCACCATGACTTGGTGACCGCGAGATGCAAGTCCCTTGGAAAGCCGCTCCGCAGCTCGTTCGTATCCGCCCGTGATCGGCTTGAACTGCGGTGACACCATCAAGATATTCATGTGTTCAGGGCGGCTGGCAAGTCAGTGTGATCGAAGCAGATAGAACGCGCCAAACACGCACCCAAGCAGCACGGTCCACCAGAGTAGGACTCTCGTCCGGCGAGTATGGTCTGTATTCATCCAGCCAACAAGCGCAATCGCAGCGAGCATCGGCATGTCGGGTAAGCGCCAGCGAGTGGTTTCTCCGATTTTCCACGAGATAACGAGGTAAGATAATGCGAACAGCAGCACGGGAGCCCACGGACTGGCGAGCGCCTTGCTTGATCGGAGCCGACCCAGCCAGGTCGGCCGGCTTGCCCGCGGCGATGCGGAGAATGCCGGTTTAGTGAAGAGATGGCGCAGCCCCAGTAGGAGGCACGGAACTCCCAGGATGATCCACGGTAAGGCGAGCACACCACGAGCCCACGAAGAACTGAGTCGTTCCCAAAGAGATGGATTCAGCCCGGAGATCTCCGTAAACAGGTAGATGACAGGAAACCAAGCAGTGTCTACCACACCCTGACGCTGGTAAACCGCGACCAGTTCGAGCATTGACTCGGAGGCAACGCGTGCCTCGGATTGAATACCAAGCATCCCCAAAAGTTCCCGGTTTGAGGCCGCTATCAGCGTAAGCACAGCGAGCACTATCAACAGGGCAGGCGCAAGCCAGGATCCTGAGCGGCGCCCAGTGCCCAATCGGCGCGCAAGAACGCTGCCTGCCAGCACGCCTGCCTGCTGCAGTAACAGTGGCGACCGCAAGAGTGTTACACCGAGGGATGTCAGAGCAATGAGAACGATCGATCGCACGCGAACAGCGGACCGGATCTGGACAACACCCAGCAGGAAAGTTGACTGCAGCAGTGTGATTGTCATGTCCTTGAGAAGGAAGAACACGTAGTACCACAGTGGCGTGAGAAGCAGAACGACGAGGGAAGCGGTACGCGCAAATCGCCGACCCTCAAGCGTGAGCCCGATCCGGTACCACACGAGCGATAGCGTGATGAGAAAGAACAGGTTGAGCAGCTTGTAGGCGAGCAGGTTGTGTCCAACCAGAGCATTCAGCAGCGAGAGGAGCGCTGGGTACCCAGGTTGCTCCATAGAACCTTGAAAGCGCGAGAAATCGAATGCTTCTGTGAGACTGGCCGGCGGCGGCTGGGCAAGTTCGTAGTAGCTCTCGTCGTCGCCACCCCCTGCGAACGGCATCCACTCGTTCATCACTGCCGTGAGGGGCGCAAGCACGAGCCACGCGAGTGCGGTCCGGCGGATCAGTAGGGCACGGTCACGCGGCTTAGTCACCCACCAAGCGAGCACCAGGCTCAGCGGCACGAACAGCAGCAGAAACAGCAGAACGCTCAAGGCACTTAGGAGGCTACCTTGCGTGCCACGAGATCGAGTCCGGTGGTGCGTAGATCAACATCGTCTAAGTCACGGAATCGCGCGGCCAGCCGGTTGCGCGACACAGGAATCGCGTCGCGCACGTCAGCATCCCGGCTGCAGATCTGCAGTCCCTCGGCGGCGACCTTGGCGAGGTGATGGCTTGCGCGCCATCGGTTGAGCGCACCGGGAGTAAACCGCTGGGTTGCCCAGTAGCTCCAGTCAGGCCACTGACACATCTCGAGGTAGTTCGTTTCGCGTCGGCCGTGATCAGCAAGATCGATTCGGTGGCTGTGCCACCCATCTGTGGCGGTGATCCGTGCCGTAGCCCGCCAGAACTCATCGACGAACCAGATGTGCTCGATGACCGCCTGGCTGTACACCAGATCGAAGGACTTCACGGTGGTTGATGCCGTGAGGCTGCGGAGCGGGCAGACCACGTACTCAATGGTGGGGCTACCAGCCTGCACCGTCTCAGCGAGTGCGGCATGCATCTCTCTCTCCGCCGGACCGAGCAAGTCGGACGCCTCAGGCCACTTGTCCAGCAGTGCGCGGGCCATCTCACGCCAGTAGTCAGCGTCACGGCGGTCAGCGTTCGGGAATACGTCCCAGCACACCACGCTGACATCGCCGCATCCGCGAGCACGCAAGTAGGCCCACCACAGAAGCGCTGTTCCGAGGTTGCGACCGGGGCCAGGCTCAAGCACCCGACTCGCGTGGGTGAAGCCCGCACGATGAAGCTTGCGCAGATGGCTATGAAAGACCCTCCAGGCATACTCGGCATCACCCCGCCCGAACTGCGTCGCAAGTGCGCTGTCTGGGTGCAGCCAGCGACGTCCTGCGGGCAGGGCGCACAGCGCGTTTCGAGACGCGCGCCAGAGAAACCTGTAGGCCATTTCAAGTCGGTTCATGGGCCAGTTGCCTGTGCGCTGATGGCGTCAGAGTGCGTGTAGCGCTTACGGAACACACTTCATAACCGCGTCAACTCTGCTTGATGAGCGCAAGCCTCCGGGTATGAAAGGTACGAACAGTCCAACCCAGTAGCGGCACTAGTCGGTTAACGCGGCCTACCAGTCGCAAGACCCATCGGTGACTACAGTCGAAGTTCTCCT
>Ga0194129_10008833_pt1 | contig 11508 bp, 10 predicted proteins | sample TA2KigCa35mmetaG_FD_150862 | JGI IMG/M metagenome (GOLD analysis project Ga0194129, IMG submission 150862) | Freshwater microbial communities from Lake Tanganyika, Tanzania - TA2015038 Kigoma Deep Cast 35m | ecosystem: Environmental > Aquatic > Freshwater > Lake | place: Tanzania: Lake... | reverse complement strand
TTCTTTAATTTTGGTTTTTGACTTGGTCTTTCTAAAAAATTCTCTAATTCTTCATTACAACAATTACATAATTTTGATGTCCTAAATTCATTTACCAAAAATGTTTTATAACCAGCATTTTTAAATATTCTTCTAAATTTTTTACAAATTACAGGTTCTTTTCCTTTCATATGATAATCACCTTTATCATAATCACCCATTACAAATATAGTTTCTTCTGGTTTTCCATATTTTTTTTGAAAGTTAGTAATCATTTTATTTTCACTTTTTTGAGTATTTGTAAATGCATTTAATTTAAATTTTCTAAAACATCTTTGTTCGTAATGTGAATATAATTTATAATTTACTTTATTTTTTTCAATACAATATATTTTAAATTTGTCATAATTACATGTTTTTGAATTTAAAGTTGATAATGTTGTCTCTAATTCTTTTACTGATTTTTCATTAATGATTGTTTTTTTATTCAATTTATCTTTAATTTTACTATATTTTTTCATTCTTGTTTCTAATCTTCTTTGGTTCTGTGTATAACGAAATGTAATTAATTTATCATTCTTATCTTTATAACCACAATATATTAAATCGCTCATGTTGGGGTCAGCACAAACAAACTTTTTATTTTTAATTTCATCTAAATTTGCTTTTTCAATATAATCAATATTTTCTTCTTGACAACATTGTTTATTCTGCCATGTTTTAGATAATGGTTTTCCATTTGCATTATATAAACGATAAAAATAAAAAATATTAAAAATAGTAAATACAATGATTTTAAAATATTGTCGTTCTATATTTGGATTAGAAATAAAAGAAAAAGAAAAATGTGATTGTGGTCGTAAATTTTGTTATAAAGATTTATGTTATCGCACACATTTTTTAACTAAATTAAATTAAAGTATTCTTTTTTATAATAAAAAAGAATGAGATTTTATACATTTATCAATCTATTTCATTTATTTCAAAAAAATTTATTCAAAGATATTAAATTATGTGAATATAATATAGATTGCCCATTACCATAAAATTGTTGTAATCATAATGTAATTAAATATTGTTCTAAAATGGATCATTTAACATTAGGACCAATTAATAATGAATAATAATTTTGAAAATAAATATTATAATCAATAGGTAAATAATTATTTTTAGATATGGAAATATTTTCAGAAATGTCAATAGGACGATCAAATAAATCTTTTTATCAAAATATGAAAATTATTTTATTAATTTAAATATGAAATAATTTGAGATAAAATAATTTGAGATAAAATATATGAATTTTGAATATAATAATATTAATATAATTAACGGTGATTCTAATATTATTTTAGATTCTATTACTGATAAATCAATTCAATTAATATGTATAGATCCACCCTATAATATTGGAAAAGATACTTGGGATAATATTGATAATTATATGGATTTTTTAATAAATATAATTATAAAATTAGAAATAAAACTAAAAGATAATGGAAGTTTTTTTATTTTCCATAATTCAATGGAAATCATTAGTGAATTGATGATGCAGATTAAGGATAAAACTAAATTAAAATATAAACAATTTATCGTTTGGAATAAAAGATTTGATGGGTCGTCAAAAAAAGGTTATATGGATGGTTTTATTATAAAAGAACAATTACATAATTTTAATAAAATGGCTGAATATATATTATTTTACACATTTATAATACATATAAATTAAAAAAAAAAAGAATTGAATTGAAATTAAATCAATTAGTTATTTCTCAAGAAATTAAAAGTAAAAATGGTTTAATTACAGGTTGGTATAGTAATATTGAAAATGGAAAAAATCTTCCGACTATTGAAACGATAAAACCCATTGAAAAACATTTAAATTTATCTTTTGATGATATTGTGCCTAAATTTAGAAATATGAAAACTCATCATAGTATCTGGAATTATGATATAGCTCCTAGATCTTCTTTTCATTTAACTCCTAAACCGATTGATTTATTAAAAAATATCATTATTCATACTACAGATGAAAATGATGTCGTTTTAGATTGCTTTGCCGGTAGTGGTAGCTTAGGGTTTGCATGTTTCGAATTAAAACGTAAATGTATTTTAATTGAAAAAAATATAGAATATTGTAATTATATTAAAGAAAAATTGTTAAAATCAAGTATAAATACTTAAAATATATTTTAATTCATCAATCCATATAGATTCACTAAAAATTTTATCTCCTATAATTAAATTTCCTCTTCTACTCATTGGTAATAAATTACCTCCTCTAATTGAAACATAATTATCATTTCTAGGTTCATTATGTCCTAATTGTATATCTCTATCATTTATTTTAACTCTATTGTCTCTGGATATATCACTTAAATCTTTCATATTTATTAAATTACGAGTAATTACACAAATACTATGACCATCTTTATTAAAAATTTCTCTATAATGATAAAAAGACATTAAATATTGTTTATTTTTATTTAATATCCTTAAAATTGGATAAAACATTATATGACTCTTTTTAAAATAGTTTTCAATGTTTTTAACATTAAAAACAAATGTCATCCAATCCAAATAAGATTGAGCTAATAAAATAGGTGTAGAGGCATCTTTTAACGGTATAGCACATTTTTTCTTTATATTTTTATCTCTTATTTTTCTTTCTTCTGTTTTTGATAATACAATTGGATATAATCTTGAGCATCTATTTTTATAGACATAATCATCATTTCCAGGAGTATTATAAATACTTAAATTAATACTACTTAATAATTTTTCAATTGTTTTATCTTTTTTAAATACTATATTAAAATTCGTTGAGCATTGTCCTTTATGACCAATAGGTAAAACACATTTTTTTAATAAATCATTCCTTTGTGATAAAATATTAGAATCTTTTATATATTCTAATTCTTTTGAATTATCGGTTCGGATTTTTGTTTTTGAGATATCCTTGAGACACATTAAGTTAATATAATGTTTATTTGACTCAAATTGAGTAATCTTATCCATCCAAGTCGCATATTGTTCCATTATCCTAAAAATAAAAAAATGTTAGTATATTAATTATATTAAATTAAATTATAAACTCATTACAATTAACATATAAAAAGCATAAAAAATCAATTTATATAATTTTGCAGTTCTCTTTAGACATTCATTAACTAAAAAATAATGATTAATCATTTTTAAATACATTATTTAAAAATGATTAGCTTCTATTTATCTATATTCAAACTTATCCAAAAAAAAGTATAAAAAATCAATTTTTATCGCTTAGCTAATTCCTTTTAGACATTCATTAACTAAAAAATAATGATTAATTATTTTTAAATACATTATTTAAAAATGATTATTTAGTAAAATTATAATATTTTTTTATTAGTATATATAATATAATTAAAATTATTTTTAATGATAATTTTTTTATGATTAAAAATATTGTCTCTTACTCATTTTTAATGATCACATAATATAATTTTTGAAAAAAAAAAATATTTTAATTATTAAAAATGTCAAATACAGATTCTGAAAATTTTTCTTCGAAATCATTATATTCTAAAATGATAGACGGACTAGATTCACAAATCGATAAACATTTTGAAAATTTTGTATTTAGTTTTAAAATTATAATTATAATTCTATTCATTATATGGGTCTGTGTGTTTATTGCTAAAATGATCTTGCAATACAAAATGAAAAAAAATAATGATTCATCTAATACAACTGAACTATCTAAAGTTACTAAAATCCTTAATATTATTAATGATATAAATTATTATTTAATATTGATATTTACACTCATTATAGCATTTGTTATGTTATTTAAATTATATCCTTATGCTAAAGTAGTCATAACATCAGCTAAAAAACATTCAAAAGCAGTAATGAATAAAGTAAAAAATAGATTAATAAATAAATCAATGAAAACAGATTCAGAACAAACACATTTACAAGTTGAAAAAGCTGAGATTCCTACACCAATATTAAGTTTGACTTGGTGGTTATTATTATATTTTGTATTTATCATTATCATTATTACTATTGATAAAGAAACCAAAAGAGAAAATGCTGCTTATTATTTATAAATCTTACAAAATTAGGCACCAATTATTTTTTTAATTATTATTTAACGATAAATCTATAAATTATCTTTTATTCATTTATCGTTGAATAAGAATTATTATAAATTTAAAAATCTGAATATCTAATTGATAAAATGAATCAACAAGAATTATATTTTTTGTTTGAAAATTTTGGAGATTTTTTAGATTATTTATTTTATGATTTTGACGAATGGTTAAGACTTTTAACGAACATTATTTAATGATAAATTTATTTTTGGTTAAAAATTTTTAAATTAAAAAATGTAAAAATATATAAATTACTATTTATATTGAATATAAATAGTAATGGGCAAAGTTTGTTCTAAACAAGTCGTTAATCCTACAATCAAAGACGAAGAAGACATATATTTATCAAATTATATAAAATTATTATTAGAAAAAAAAACATTAAATATAAAATTTTTACCCGATTCGATTGAATCTAAATTGTATGAAAAATTATTTTTAATTGGTATAGAACATTTAAAAAAAATATTATCAACTATAAAGATTGAGTTTTTAAATTATGAAATTAAATTAATAATGGAAGAAAAATCATCACTTCGTAATTATGATAATTCTAATGATAATTCTAATGATAATTCTAATGATAATTCTAATAATTTAATGATTTAATAAGATAATTCAATAAAACAAATGTTATTTATAAAACCTTTTTTTTATATTTGGAATATATCACGTATATGGATGATGATGAATACATTTCAATTAATGATCGATCCAAATATAATAATGACAAATATTGCGAATCCAAACGAATCTTTAAAGTTTACTTCTAAATTACATCATCAATATGAAATTGACAAGTCTCATATTATATATATAGGAGATCAGTATACAATACCAGTTACTACAGTACGAATGAACCAATTAAATAATCTTTATCAACATCCTCAATGTAATTTTAATTCTTATTATAAAGATACATTATTAAAGTTATATGATAAAGATTGGAAACAAACGTGTATTCAAGAACAAAATATTGCAAATATTATATCGGCTTTACAAAAAAGTAATGAAAAATATGAAATTGTCTTTGATGATTCATTTTGGTTGGAAGATGAATCTATTTATCGTTTATTATTAGATAAACGCATTATACGTATTTTACAATTAGATCTTGAAAATGATAATTTATATATCTATCCTTTTTTTACGGACAAAACAATTTATTATTGGAAACACAATCAAATGTTACTTTAATTTTTTTTAAATTATTTTCTAAAGTAATCTTTACATTAAAATAATATAAAGATTAATTTATTTTTAAAAGAAGAGAATTGAAATAATTTAATGAAAATTTTTAAAAGCACATGGATATTTATTGGAATAATGTTGATTTGATTGTATAGGACAAACTTGTTTTGAATTATTATTATTAAAATTATTATTATTAAAATTATTATTATTAAAATTATTATTATTGAAATTATCATTATGAGATATTTCAGTGACACCTATTTTAGAAAATTGAATTGGTTGTCGTTCGTGGAGTAATGGTGGATATCCATATTTTGAATCTCGTGTCATAATTTCTCTCATTTAAATTTTTTATAATTTACAATTTTTATTTTTTTTAGAATTTTATAATTATAATGATTTAATAAGATTTTCTATGATGAGTGATAATTGTTTTTCGTTACTTTTTAAATGCCATTCAAGATGTTCATTATGAATTTCCGATGGAAAAATGGCCGATTCAATTACATTATATCGATATACAAAAGTATTACAATGAGAATATAAAAATTTATCCGCTTCTTTAATGTCATTACATTGAATATTCCATTGATCATCTTTCCAATATATTTTTTCTATTAATTTTTCAATTCCTTTTTTAGTAATTATATATGCTACCGTACTGGCAATATGATAATCACTTCCTTTTGAATATTCAACATTCCAATCCGTATATAATTCGGTTAAATCTTGTATATAAGTCTTTGATAATAATAAAATATCAAACGTTGATGGCGCATTTTCTATAATTGTCTTTAAATCACAATTGATTAAAAATAAATTCACAAAATCAGCATCATCTTCTATCACTAAAAAATAAGAATTATCTTTAAATAGATTTAAATGAAATAAATAAGAAATTGCTTTTATATGAGAGAGAGTACATGCAATTTCGTAAGAAGTTAGAGAAGAAGAAGGAAAATATTGTGTAACATTTTCTAATTTACCATCAACGGCAGAAATACGAGTATTTGGTATAGAAATTTGTTGAAGATGTTCTAATAATTTATGTTTTCGATCAATACAACGATCTAAATTGATCCAAACAATATGATCAATTCCATTTAATTTATGATAAGGAATTGGAACTTGTTTTTGATTATAAACTTGTCTTCTCAAATATAATATAGAATAATGTTTTGTTCGTAAATAATTATTTTCTTCGTAATAACCTTTATAATTTTTTTGAATAAAAGAATAATGATCTTTATTTTTTACATCTTTTACAAAAGATGATTTCCAATCATTGTTTTTGTAATACATTTGTAATGGTGTTTCTTCAACTGGATGTAGTTGATAAAAAAGAGTTGGTCCAGTGATTCCTAAATGGTCATCTGTATATTTTAAATACCAAACATTAGTTAGACTATGATATAAATATTTTAATAACAAATTAGATTTAGATTCAAAAAAACATAAAGAACCATTTTCAATACAATTCATATTAAAGGTTTTTGTATAAATTTCTTTTAAATGAAAAAATGTATCGATTGGATTTAATAAAATTGTTTTACAGTCAAAATAAAAGCCACCCTTTAAATATAAAAAAAGGATACGAAATAGATCAACTTTGTAGGAAACTACATTTAATAAAGAATAAATAAAATAAATAATTGGATGAATAGATTGAATATATTTATCTCTTTTTTCTTCGGTATAAAAATGATATTCACAATACGGAATATAAGATAAAATAGAATTAATAGAATAAAATTTATAAAGAGACATTGAAGAAGTTTGATTTGTTTGAACAATAGACAGAGGCGGTTGATTTAATAAAGTAGAATGTGGATAAATAGAGATGGGTGTTTTAATAATATAGGTATATTTGTTAGAATATAAATGGGTATGAATAATAACAGCATATATTTGATTTTGAATAGATATATAAATAATATCAGAGGAAGGAATTGAGGATGTATAATAAGTAATTGTAATTAACATATGATTCGAATTTATATATTTACAATCTATTTGCTTTGGATATTTTTCATAAGAAGAATCTAATACAAAACAATCTTTAATATTTATTAATAAATTACGCGGAGGAATTGTAGAGGGAATAGTGATGTTTAATTTTGGAGTGTAATGATTTTCTATATACAAATGATGATTTTTGATTCTATGTGGTATTTTATAATGTTGAAAAAAAGATTCTTCTAATTGAAATCGTTGATGATTTGAATTGGTCCTTAAAGCATCATAATGATCTAATGGAGTACGATTCATTGAATTAAATAATAATAGATTCATACCACACATATATAAAGATAAGGATTTATAAAACAGAGTAAATATAAGATCATCGTGATATATAATAGAAGAGGATGGATAAATAGATTCATTTTCAACTATCATTTTTTGATAAAAAGCGAAACTTTTTTTCAAATGTTTCCATCGGATAGAATAACTTAACCATCCGTAACAAAAATTTTGATAATCATCATAAAATAAAATAAAATGTTCTGGATCTAATAATTGAATTCCGTTTTGAAAATTATTATCCCATAAAATTAAATCTCGTTCATTTATAAAAACTCCGTCACATTGATATAATTGATAACATAATTCATACATTTCAATCATATTAGGATGATATATCCAATCATCATCTAATATAATAATTTTATCTTCTTCCTCAATTGATAATTGATTTTCTAATAATCCTAAAAATTTTGTGCTTGGACCATAATCATCACATTCATTAATTACAATTCCTAAATCTTTAATTTGTTGAATAATATGTATAGGAATTTCTAATTGACTAAAAGATCGATGTTTATAAACACGACATATATTTAATACGATCATTTTGACTTTTGGACATAATAATGCTAATTGACGAATAATATCCATAAATTCTATCTTAACGAGACGAGTTGGGATGGTCGTTAAACTAATGACATAATTATATTGAAAAGATACATTTTTTAAAATAGATAATAATACACGAGGATGTACTATTTGTAATAATTTATGATTATTAATATTTAAAGATACTGATTTATAATTGTTATAATTGTCATATACTAACTGTTGTCTATGAATGGCTTTTTTTGTTCTTTTTTTATAGTTCAATAGAGTCATTTTGATTAAAAAAAAGAAAAAAATGATTCATTTAAATTTATAATAAAGTTAAAGTAAATATTCTTAAAATGAAATTACGATCTCAATCTCATCCGATACATTCTTTTTTTCTAGAATTACCTCTATTTCAAAGAAGAATGATTCATACAAATGAGTTATTTAATGCTGTTTATGATGATTATATTACATTAATTCATCAAATACAATATCCTCAACATTTTCAAACAAAAACATCTCAAACTTATTTAGATTTAAAAAATCAAAAATATCAATTAATTTTAAGAAAAATATTTTCAAAAATATCTTCTTTGCAAACAATGTCTCAAATAAAAGACATTCAATATATAGATTCAATTTTATCTAATTCAAATGATATTATTTATAAAATTCATTATAAAAATGAATTATCTAAAGTAGAAGGAAAGATTGATTTTTTAATTCATAAACGAGCTTTTACACAAATTTTTGAGGATGATTCCAAGGATGTTTCAAACTCAAATTATTATATGATATCCATACAACCGTCCTCCACAATGTATGAAGAATATCACACATTAAAACATACAGCTAATTTGTATTATAGTTCAATGTTAAGTTCGCAATTAGAATCATCTTTCTTTTTTTATTTAGATCCATTGAAATGGAAATTGAAAAAAATAGATGTTATACCATTTATTTCAAAAGTTAAATCATTAATTATGACAATTAGAAAATATAAAAATATGGCATTATTATATGATAATGATTTAATTGGACCCTTATTGTATCCAAATATGAAAATTAATTCTTCTCCTATGAAATCTGAATTAGCTAATAAAGTTGGAGAATTAACGATGTTATGGGGAGTGACGTTAAAATCAAAACAATTAGCATATAAACAACAAATTTATTCGTGGAAAGATCCACAATTTAAATCAGAAATTATTGGATTTAAAAATGAAAAGAAAAAAATATTAGATGCTATCTTGGATATTAATAGATCCAAATCATCTGATAAATGGATTTTAATTCCATCTAATTATTCTTATTCTAATTTATTTAAACAAAAATTTTCAAATCAAGTTTTTCTCGATTTTGAGTATACTTCCGAATATTTGTATTTAATTGGTATTATTTATCAAAATAAATATTATGCTTATTGGGCGGCTAATTTATCAAAAGAAAATGAATTAAATTTACTGAAACAATTCAATATTTTTTTAAAAAGTTTACCTATGAATATTAATGTATGGTATTGGTATGCAGAGAAAAATAAATATGAAAAAAAATGTAAAGAATATGATTTAGAAATTATTGATGATAATTGGATTGATTTTTGTCAAATTCTTAAAAAGGGACCTATTGCTTTTAAATACGCTTTTGATTATAAATTAAAAAGTATTATACATTCTTTATACAAAAATAATAAAATTACATATCAATATAAAGATTTGGAATGTACAAATGGATTAGAAAGTATTGAAATAGCTCATTCTTATTATTTAACACGTGATAATACACTTAAACAAGAAATTGAAAAATACAATCAAATGGATTGTCAAGGAATGAAAGATCTATTTAATATTATTCGTTCTCAATTAAGGAATTGAAATTTGAAATTTAAAATTTTATAAATTTCAAAATCATCATTAGAATGTTTTATAATTAAAATGTTTACATTTTAATTTATTTATAATTTCAAAAAAAAAAATATTAAAAGATTATGATATGGACGATTAATGAAAAGGATCATTATATCTTTCCATATATTGATTTGAAGCTTTTTTTTTGATTTGAGTATATTCGTGTTCGATTGGTTGATTATAGGATAAAGATGAAGAAATACGATCAAATTTGGGTATATAACTTCCACCCGATTCAAACGAACCTATTTGTAATTCGTGATTGGTTTTTGATTGGGCATTTCTAGATTGTATATCATATACATCATATCCGAAAGCATTTTTATTCGTAATCGTTTCCGTATTTTCAATTAATGCCATTTTTCGTTGATTTTCTGTTTTAACTCCTAAATGTCCCATTTTTTCCATATATTTTAAATTTGTATTTGCAGCAACATTTAAATTTTTATCATTTATATTTTGTATATGTGTATTATCATAAATCATTTTATCTAATCCTATTTTATGATTCGTCGTTCCTATATGTGATTGAATAGGAACTTGTAAAATTGTTTTCATTGGCATATGAGCAGCATTTGTCATTATTTTATCATTTGGAAGTGATAACGATGTATAATATTCAATATCATTTCTTTTTTTATCGTAATTTCTTTCGAATACAGTAGGCATTACGATTTCTTGCATTTGTGTATTTGTTGGTTGAATCGAAATTTCAGTTTTTAATGGATTTGATTGATAATAATTAGATGAAATATGGTTAGGTTCTATTTTATTTTCTAATGGTAAAAACGAATTGAAATTGGGGGTTTGATTAATGATCATAGGATTTTCTCGGACTGCGCGTTGATTAGGTAAAGAATGATCAATGAATGTACCGCGATGAGGTTGTATTGGTTGTGATTGTATCCACTCGGATTTTAAGGGAGTATTTTGATAATAATTAGAGGACATATGAATGGGTTCATTGTTTGTACCACGATGAGGTTGTACGGATTGAGATTGTACCCATTCGGCTTTTAAGGGATTTGATTGATAATAATTAGAGGACATATGAGTGGGTTCAACTGTTGTTTGTAATGGTAAGGATGAATTGACATTGGTGGTTTGATCAATAATCATTGAATTTTCTTTCACGGCACGTTGATTCGGTAAGGAATAATCCGCCAATGTACCACGATGAGGTTGTACTAATTGAGATTGTAGCCATTCCGTTTTTAAGGGATTTGATTGATAATAATTAGAGGACATATGAGTGGGTTCAACTGTTGTTCGTAATGGTAAGGATGAATTGACATTGGTGGTTTGATCAATAATCATTGAATTTTCTTTCACGGCACGTTGATTCGGTAAGGAATAATCCGTCAATGAACTACGATGAGGTTGTACTGGTTGAGATTGTAGCCATTCCGTTTTTAAGGGATTTGGTTGATAATAATTAGAGGAAATAT
>Ga0194129_10008832_pt1 | contig 11509 bp, 14 predicted proteins | sample TA2KigCa35mmetaG_FD_150862 | JGI IMG/M metagenome (GOLD analysis project Ga0194129, IMG submission 150862) | Freshwater microbial communities from Lake Tanganyika, Tanzania - TA2015038 Kigoma Deep Cast 35m | ecosystem: Environmental > Aquatic > Freshwater > Lake | place: Tanzania: Lake... | reverse complement strand
CCGTATCCGGGAAATCCGGTCGTACGGTTTGAACGAGGGGGAGAGGGAAACGGTCATTGCCTATGAGGCTCTCAACCCGTATCCTCTCTCTACTCTACCAGCAGTGACACTATATATCATCTCATGCTTCCAAAAACCGCCACGCTCCTTGACAATTTTAGTTCCAAAATTGGACTGACTCTCCCGGCTGAGATGCTGCAGGAAGAGAGCCTCACGCTCGAATTGAGCGACGACCTCGCCGTTCAATTTGAAGAAGACTTGGGCGGAGCACTCCTCTGGATGAATATTCCCTTGCTTACCTTGGCCACGGCTGAGATGGAGGAAAAAGTGGTTGAGTTTTTAAAAAAAATATTTCCTTATCGCCATGAATCTGATGCCCGCTTACTCCTAGAGCCAGAGGGCAGTCAGCTCCTACTTGCCAGCCGCTTTCTCCTCTCTGCAACAGAAGAAGAACTAGTTCAAGTCCACTCCCTTGAAGAACAAGTCCGACAACTCATCCGCCTTGCCCAAACCCTCTTAAAACCGCCCCCTATTTAAAAGACGATGCACATTTCACCTATCAACCCAGCAGCAGCTTATTCAGGTCCTTCCGAGCCGATTGCTCTACAAAAAAAAGTTGAGCCTTCAGCAACCGAGTCATCGATTTTTCGTACATGGAACAGATGTGCTGGGAAAATATTAGGAGCAACCTCTCCTGCGGACCTTCTCTCTTCTCCTCAAAGTAGCGAGGCTTTTTGGGGGCAATGGTCAGGAAAAAAATGGAGGGTTGGTTGATTGTAGAGAAATATTTTTTCTGTAGCCTGTAGCCTATAGCCTATAGCCTGTCTCCATGCTTCAACTTCAACGCGCTTCTGCTGGCTCTGGAAAAACAGAACAACTAGCGCGGCGCTATCTCCAACTTTTTTTAAATCCAGAGCGCGCGCACCTGGATCCTGCGGCGGTAGTGGCCACAACCTTCACTCGTGAGGCTGCTGGAGAAATTGTGGCGCGCATTTTTAGACTCCTTGCTAGAGCGTGTAAGGAAGAGGCTTGTCGCTGCATATTAGTTGAGGGAACTTGTTTTCCAATACCGACACAAAAAGAGTGCGAGAATCTCCTGCGGCGCTTTGTGAATGACGTAGATAGACTTTCCATTGGAACCATCGATGCGCTTTTCGCGCAACAAGCACGGGTCTTGGCACTCGATTTAGGAATGTCTTCGCCATGGGAAGTGGCAGACACGGTAACGAGCGAGGAGCTTGCGCGCGAAGCCCTCCTTGCGACGTTGAAAGAGGATCTAAGCATTCGTGAGGCATGGGCTCTCTTGCATCACGGAACGCGAGTTCTCTCATTTGTGGAAAAAGGAACATCGATCTTTGAAAAAAATCGCTGGGTTGCTCGCGCACAACCTGCTTCGCAGGAATGGAAGATAGAAGATAGAAGATGGAAGATGGGAGCATCTACTGCAGATCAAGCAAGGCCTTCGTCGCCCGATCTTTCATCAGCATTTCAAACACTCAATGACAATTCCTGCAACGCAACTTCTCCTATCTCCCATCTTCCATCTTCTTTCTCCCGTGCTGACTTTGCCAGCACGGCCTCTCCACAGATTTTTTCTGATGGTGAAAAAATAAAAGCCTTTTTAAAAAATTTTAAAGTTCCGCTCAACAGCAAGGAGAAGCCTGATAGCCGCTGGATCAAAGCTCTTGAACAACTCAAAAATTTTTTCTCTCGACCTCTCTTGGTGAAAGATCTTTTAGCAGGTGGGACCTTACTAAAAAATTGCTTGAGTGCAATGCCAATAGTGCAGCAAGGAGTCAGTCCCGTAAGTCATGACTGCATCTATGAATTAGCTGGTACTGACGCCTTGCTCACGGAGCCCACTTTTTATGGGAAGCCGATTCCAACTCATTTTGTAAATTTCTTTTTGCCCTTCATTCAAGAGTGTATTCAAGAGCAGCAGCGGCTGGAAGCATTGCGGGAAGAGGCTCTCGGGAGGATGATGCGGCAGTATGAAAGCGTGCGCCAAGAAATTTCTTTTCGCGCAGGAAAGTATACGTTTTCTGAAATCGAAGAGGCAGTTCAACAAGAACACCATCAACTTTCGTTCGACGAGATTGCGCTGCGCATGGATCTTCGCACAGAGCATCTCCTCCTCGACGAATATCAAGACACGAGTCAACGGCAACACGATTTTCTCTCGCCGCTCGTTGGAAATGTTTTAGCAAAAGGAGGAGAAGTTTTTGTCGTCGGGGATGTGAAGCAAGGCATCTACGGATGGCGAGGTGGGAAGCGACATCTCCTCAGTTTGCTAGAGCAAGAGCATGACGTTTTCAAAAAAGAAATATCACCGCTCAATCAAAGTTATCGCTCCAGTCGCGCGGTGCTGGAAGCAGTGAATGAAGTCTTTGGAGCATTGAAAAATGAAGAAGCTATGCGAGCGATGGAGGGAGGTGTTGCTTTTGAAAAAGCAGCAGCGCGTTGGAGCGCAGATTTTCAAGAACACGTCGGATCCCCTTCTGTTGCTGATTTGAAAGGGAGAGTGCGTGTTCACTCTGTCACAGAACGAGGTGATCAACTCGAAGAAGATCCGATGAACAATGTCGTTGAAAAAGCTGTCATGCTCGTCGAAGAACATCTTACAGAAGATCCGGCACGTGAGGTAGCAATCCTCGTGCGACGGACTAAATTGATTGCCCCACTCTTGCAGCGACTTCAAGAAAAGGAAATCATTGCTAGTGGGGAAGGAGGAAATCCTCTCACCGACACGTTGGCTGTGGAGTTGCTCCTATCACTCTTGACGTGGATCGACCATCCAGGGCACACTGCCGCCTACGAGCATGTCTTTCACTCGGCGCTGCGTCATTTAGTAGATCAAAAAAATGCTGCCCTTCAACTGCGTCAAAAATTGATCGATGCTGGCGTTGCTGCGACACTGCGATCTTGGATTGCACAGCCCGCTTTTCAAGCTGCTTGCAGCGTTTATGAGCAAAGTCGTTTAGAACAATTGATGACTCTCGCAGAAAAATGGGATCTCTCAAAAAATGGAAGGCTTTCTGCATTCGTGAAACGCATCCGACATGAGCGCGTTGAAACACCCCTTCCTGCTAACGTTCGGGTCTTGACGTTTCACGCAGCCAAAGGATTGGAATTCGAATCGGTGATTCTGATGGACCTTGATGTTGATATTACCGCGGGAGGAGAGCGGAGCTTGCGCGTGCAGCAAAATGAAGAAGGGCGTTTTTTTATTCAAGGAAATCAAGAGAAGATGGCCATGCAAGGCCGTTCCTCCTTGCTCTCAGCACTTCAAGAAGAGCAATGGGCTGAGATGCTGAGTTTGCTTTATGTCGGGATGACGAGAGCGGCTTCTTACCTCGATCTCCTTTTTTTTGAAAAACCTTCTCGCAAAAAAACAATGGCTCAATGGCTACGAGCTTCAGGACTCCAGAGACACGAAGTCGTAGGAAAGTCGTTGAGGTTGTTAAAACCGATCACGCCTGCTCTTCCGCAGCAGAGGCCGATCCAGCAGCCTTCCAATGAGAGCTATCAAAAATTTTCTCAACGTCATCCTTCCGAAGAACAAGAAGGAGGCCTGGTTTCTCTTGGTCAACTTTTGCAAGGAAGGAGTGCTCGAGAAAAAGGAACGACGGTGCATGCAGAGCTGGCACAGATAGAATGGGAAAGGACTGCTGCGCATGAGTTGAAGTTGAAAGCTGAAGCTGAAGTCTTCCAGAAAGAATTCTTCTTGAAACGCTGGAAAGAACGAGGGGTGATTCAATTGGAACTTTGGCGCGAAAAACGCTTTGCAGTGGTGAAGGAAAAAGAATTCATCAGTGGCATTTTTGATCGTGTAGTGCTCGGACAAAATGAGGAAGGCATTCCGATTATCGCTGAGGTGATTGATTTTAAAACGGGAGAAAAAAATAGTGATCAAGAAAAACTCTATGAACCTCAATTCAAGGCCTATCGCACCGCCTTGCAGGAGATGCTGCCGAGTTTGAGAGAGGTCGTAACTCGATTGGTGTGGATTAATTAGAAGATGGAAGATAGAAGATAGGAGATGGAAGTCGAAGCCTTCGGCAAAATTAAAAATTTTTATTTTGTTTGTGCCAGCAAATCACAATCCCCATCTTCCATCTTCTATCTTCTATCTTCAACGATTTCACATCGTTGCTTCACTTCCTCCCACGACGACGTCTTCGAAAGTAAGGATGCAAGATAGATGTCAGACCGCGGAAGCTGATGCCATGAGGTTAGAACGGCAGGATTAGTGAGGCGTGAAAAAAGAAGATGCCTCATTGCGCGAAGCGGAACCCATTTGTCGCCGTAGCCGACGTGTTGATTACTTGACCAGAAGTGAATCATCTCAACACCATTTCTCATTTCATGCCCGAGATAAACTACGAGATGGCCATGCTCTATGGCACCAACGGAGCTTGTCCAAAAAATTTTGAGAAAATCGCCCGGTTCTGCTTGCTCAAGACTGGTGAAATTTTTTCCAATTTTCAAATCATGAAATAAACAAGCCACACCCGGTCCGTTGGCGTTCCATCGCCCCCAGATTCCCTCTCCATCAGGTTGTCCGCGTGGGAGCAAGGTTGATAACGTTGCGGTATCAAGAGTGAGTTGATGCTGCTCTTGCAGCAGAAGAAGTGTTTTTAAAAAAAGGAGATAAGTTGCTTCCGAACAAAAACTCGGTTGAGCTAATGTAGGACGCACCACAAGTTTTCCGTCAGAAACTGTTACTGCATGTTGCAGTCGCTTCATGGCCAGATTGCTCGTGCTGTAGCCTCCGCCATGAGGCATGGAAGAGATGGCTTCTAAAATGGTTTTGTTGATAGGATTGTTGAACTCACCTCGTAGTGGCGCTACAAGCAAGAGAGCTCCCAAAAAAAATGACAAACTCTTTTTTAAAAAAATCAAGTGAAATGACATGCGAAAGAATCATCGCTCTTCTCCGTCTGACGTCAAGAGCCATTCGCCGCTGGCCGCTGGCGATTTTCTTTTTTTTGTCCGTTGTGCTGCTGATGACCGCTTGGTTTTGGAAGCGTCCGATTTCTGGTGTCGGAGGGTTGCCGATTTTTGGGAGAATGGAAATTTCAGTACCTCTTTTTTCTCAAGGGGACCTTCGTTGGAGTGAAGACTCACTTGGATATTCTGAAGATGATACGGTTGGTTCGGCTGGTTGTGCAGTGAGTTCTGCCGCGATGGTGTTGGCCTCATACGGAGTCATTCTTACCCCGAAACTCCTCAACCAATATCTCATTGAGAATGATGGCTACGAAGGAGACTCCTGGATTAAATAGGAAGTTGCAGCCAACTATCCACCAGGAGTTGCGGAGCATCGCTACGAAGATCTTCCGAGTTATGGATTGATCGATTGGAACCTCCTGCGTGGAAACCCTGTGATCGTGCGGATTCGGCGCCCTGCAGGTAACACCCATTTTGTCGTTATTGTTGGCAAACAAGGATTCAATTACCTCATTTGCGATCCTGGTTTCAAAGGAGATCAAGGAGTCTATCCTTTTTCTGAATTGGGAGCACCTATTGAGGCTCTTCGTTTTTATCGTAAAAAGAAATAAAACTTGCCAAACAAAACGGATTCCAGTTTGAATAGAAATTCTAAACCAACCCACTTACTACTATGAGTCTTGTTTCTAGTGTCGGCCCACAAAATCCGAATCACCTTTCTAACCAAGTTCAACAGCCAAGGCAAAATCAAGCGCAACAGCCTTCTGTCCAGAATGCTCGGGGGCCTCAAACAGCAACTCAAGCAGCAGAGTCTGTAGAAAACACTGGAAATCATACGCAGGTTCAAGCTATGGACGAAAGCGCTAATTCCACTAATCCTCTCCACGCACAACAGCAATCCATCCGAAACCAAAACGTTGCACGTGGAGGGTTCTAGAGCATATTAAATAAAACTGTGGCCATTTTTAAAATGCTCTAGGTCTCTTTATTTTTATGGGCGACGCATTTTAACTTGGTTCACATAAGACGCATCGATCAGATCCTCGATGCGTTGTCCTGCAAGGACGTGCGTGCTGAAGCAATCTAAATTGCCATCGGGGCTGATTAAAGCTAACGCAAAATGGTTTTCTGCATGGTAGGCTGCTCCAACAGCAGCCCCCTGCGCAACAGTGATGAAAGGGATATTGCATTGAACAGGCCCCTCTTCCTCTGTAAAAGCGGCAAGGCAGATCAAATGCTGAGCAGCAAGATGCTCATAATTTCCTTTGAGTGCGTTGAGTTGCCGATAAAAATCCCAACTTTTTGGAGAAGGAGCAATCAACAAAAGCACTGGTTGGCCTTGTAGCGAACTGAGATGCTTGAGCTCGCCACGTTGGTGCCAGGTGAAGTCGGGGGCGGGGCGAACAAGAGGCTGTAGGCTGTAGGCTGTAGGCTGTAGGAAAAAGCAGCCGAATGCTATCAAACTAGTGATAAAAGAAAAATAATTCACAGGGATGGAAGGGGTGTAGAAAAAGGCTGTAGGTTATAGGTTGTAGACTGTAGGCCAATGCAACATTTTTTGAAAAAGAAAATTATTTTCTAATAAGTTAAAATGTTTTTTAAGTATAGGATTCGATTTAAAAATTTCCTATAGCCTACAGCCTACAGTCTATAGCCTGCTTCTCACATCGTGAGAAGCTACACCGTCAACAGCTCTGCTTCCTTGTGCTTCACATGCTCATCGATGCTCGCGACAAATTTATCTGTGAGCTTTTGAATCTCTTTTTCGCTACGAGTGAGATCATCTTCGGTGATCGTGCCTGCTTTTTGGATTTTTTTTGCTGTCTCCATCGCCTCACGGCGGCTTGCGCGAATGCGGACGCGCCCTTCTTCGGCGACTTTGTGAACCGTGCGAACGAGATCTTTGCGGCGCTCTTCGCTCAATTCCGGAATGCGCATGCGAATAATTTTTCCATCGATGGCAGGAGTGATGCCAACATTGCTTTCCAAAATCGCTTTTTCAATATCCTTGATCGTACCTGCATCAAAAGGTTGAATGACGAGTAAACGCGGTTCTGGGCAGGTAATAAGCGCAAGGGCTTTGACTTTCATGCTGCTGCCGTAAGTGTGCACATCGATTGTCTCAACAAGAGCTGGCGAGGCTTTTCCAGTGCGGATGGCAGCGAATTCGTGCATCATGAAGTCAATGGCTTTTTCCATGCCTTCTTCTGCTTCTAGTAAAATGGTATCAGCGCTCATAAAAAAGTTTGAGTTAAAAGGTTGAGTTTAAGTTTGCTTCTTCTGTCACCAGCGTTCCTACTGGTTCGCCGCAGATAGCTCGAATAATAATATTCGGCTCAATCATGTTAAAGACAATAATCGGCATGGAGTTGTCCATACAGAGACTGAAGGCGGTTGAGTCCATCACTTGCAGGCGGCGGTTAAGCGCTTCTGAAAAAGTAAGGTGATCAAATTTTTTTGCTGTCGGATTTTTGACCGGATCGGCATCGTAGATCCCATCAACCTTCGTGGCTTTAAGAATAACTTGAGCCCCAATTTCATTAGCTCGTAGCGCTGCAGCGGTGTCGGTGGAAAAAAACGGATTGCCGGTTCCTGCGACGAAGATAACGATATGACCATTTTCCAAATGACGAATGGCCCGGCGTAAAATAAACGGTTCTGCAACGTGATTAATGTGAAGCGCTGTCTGTACGCGCGTGGAGAAGCCGAGATCTTCGAGCGCACTCATGAGCGCCATTCCATTGATGACCGTGGCCAACATTCCCATATAGTCAGCAGTTGCACGGTTCATGCCGCGATGGCTTGCAGCCAGTCCGCGCCAAATGTTACCGCCTCCAACCACCACGGCCACTTGCACTCCCATCTTGCGAACGTTTCCAATTTCTTGCGCGATTTGTTGCACGATTTTTGGAGAGACCGTATCGTCACTTCCATGCTGGCGAAGTGCTTCACCACTGATTTTGAGGACGACGCGTTTGTATTTTGGAGTGGAAGAAGAGCTCATGGACTCTGAGTGTAGCATGCCTAAAGCGCTAACCCCAGCGCAAAATGGGAGTTGCTAAATATTTCTTGGAAGGATTTTTTTTTGATTAGCATCATCAGCTAACATGGTCACATGCTTTGCCGAGAAAATATGTTAAGTTTGTTTGACCAAAACCATTCACTATATTAACACCAACCCTATGAACAAATATAAATTATTTTCATTGCTGACCCTGATCAGCCTAATGACCTCTGGAGTTTCCATCGCTCAAGAACAAGCTTACTCGAGCATTCCTTCCTCTGATGCATCTGCACCCACTGTTGCAAATCCTCCTGCGGATGTGACGTTGGCATTCACACGCGACAGTCATGGCAATTATGCTGTTTCTGGATCGACAGAGAAACTTATTTTGAAAAAAGGTCAACAATGGACAGTCGCTGTCGATAATCCTGATTCATATTTTAAACTGGGATCTCCAGTATCTCAAGCAACGATTTACTATATCCCTAATGTTTCTTATCAATTGAAGGCGGTGAAGGCGGGTTATAATTTAGGCATCACTTATTGGGACCCGACAGGAGAGTACACACACCGGAATGAAGAATCAATTCTTGATACAGAAGGTGATCCATTAATTTTTCACTTCGTAGCCGCAACTCCTGGTGAGCAAAGAGTTACTTTTTATTTCAATGACTTCACTCCGCTTCGACAAATGAATCCAAAATATAGTTGGAGAAAGAATGAATACATCCAAGCTAATAATATCGAAAATCAAGCGGTCCGTTTAGGGGGAGTGCAAGAACAAGCTTCCTTCACCATTGATGTAGAGGTTCAAGAATAGTTATTTCTTAAATCTTTTTAGGAAGATTTTATTTTCCACTCACAATGAAGTTCTCTTCGTTGTGAGTGGTTTTTGTTTTTGGCGGGTTTTTTTAAGAAAAATGTCCGCTAGCAAAAGCTCCGGAGCTCATCCGCGCGCGCCCTTCAGGTTGGATTTCGTGGAGCAGCAGCGTTCCTTGACCGCAAGCGAGAAGTAACTCACGATCTTGTGAAAGAAAGAGGGACCCTGGTTTTTCTGAGGAAGTTGTTGCTGCAGTCGTAGCTGAGAAAATTTTTAGCGCGATGGTTTTTCCCGAAGGAAGTTGAAAGGTGCCATGAGCGCCCGGTTTCGGATTCATGGCGCGAATGAGGCGATCGAGTTCTGCTGCGGATCGACTGACATCGATGGCAGCATCGGCGCGTGTAATTTGGCGTGTGTGGGTGATGCCTGCTGCAGCTTGAGGATTGCGAGGAGCTTCTCCTTTTTCTAAAAGCGATAATGCTTCCAAAAGAGCCTCGGGAGCTAGCTCGGCGAGGCGCTGAGTCAAGGAGCCTGCAGTCTCATTGGGAGCAAGATCGATTTTTTTTTGGAGTAAAATATCACCCGTATCAAGTCCCTCTGCCATGTGCATGATGGTGACGCCAGTTTCTTCATCACCTGCTAAGATCGCAGCCTGGATCGGTGTTGCGCCGCGATGGCGGGGCAAGAGGGAGGTATGAATGTTGAGACACGCGACAGAAGGGAGTTCCAGCAACTCCCGCGGAAGAATTTTTCCATAGGACATGGTGACGATGATCTCGGGCTGCAGCGCGCGTAATTTTTCTAAAAAAGAAACGTCTCGTAAATTTTCTGGCTGGAAAATAGGAAAGGAATTTTTTTCTTTTTCAAGAAACTGCTTTGTCGCAGGTGCTGTGAGCACTTGATGACGTCCCACTGGCCGATCTGGCTGTGTGAGGAGTCCGACGAGTTGGTGCTCCGTCATCAAAGCACGAAGACTCGGAATTCCAATGTCACTAGTACCAGCGAAGAGAATATTCATGAAAACAAGAAGATTGGAGATGGTAGATGGAAGATAGGAGTTGTGGTCTGCTAACACAGACAAAGACGAAAATTTATTTTTGCCGCCGACGACCTATCTCCCATCTTCTATCTTCTATCTTCTATTTAACACCGCTCCCAAAATTTGATAAAGCACTTCAACTGGCGTCATGGTGGCATCAAGGTCGTGTCTCAATGCCTTGCCATAATATTTGAGCATTGGCTTGGATTCTGCATCGTAAGTGGCTAAGCGGCTACGAATGATTTCTTCGTGAGCATCATCTAAGCGATTTTCTTTAAGTGCGCGACTCTTCAAACGGGCTACAAGCTTGTCGCGATCAGGGCAGGAGAGATGGAAAATGTGCTCTACCTCAATATATTTCTCCATGAGCTTTGCTTGCTCAACATTTCTTGGAATGCCGTCGAGGACCAGGAAATCACGTTGTGGTTTGAACTGACCAGACTCGACAATGACATCGATCCAATTGACCCAAAGCTCAACGGTGATTTCATCAGGAACCAATTTTCCTTTGCTCGAATATTTTAAAAACTCTCGTCCTAATTTGCTTTGAGGATCAAGGCCACGAAAAACATCTCCGCAAGCGCAGTGGTAAAATCCTGGGATCGTGCCGAGGGTCCGACCTTGAGTTCCTTTTCCACTGCCGGGAGCGCCAAAAATGAGAAGTGTTTTAAAACGATTCATGAAAAGGTGAAGAGTAAAGAGTAAAGAGTAAACGGTAAAGAGCGTTTTTAAAATAGGGGTCGAATATGGGACTGACCCCTATGGCGAAATAGGACTTGTTTCAAAAAATCATTCTGCTATCTTCATTTGCCAATGAAGCCGGCATAGCTCAGTTGGTAGAGCAGCTGATTTGTAATCAGCCGGTCGTCGGTTCGAGTCCGACTGCCGGCTCCATTTTTTCTCAATTATGGCTTCGAATATTTCTTCTGCCAATTTGCGGTATCCCACTTTTCAGGGGACTCAAGATGAGGCTAAGGCGAGGGTTAAAAGGCTGCAGCAAGGGTTGACGAAGATGAATCTTGCTGTCGGAGAAAGTGAGCGAAGTTTAGTAAATTTAGATAGGGTTAATCGCTCCGGAACCGAATCCTCTTTCAAAGTTTCTTCTTTTAGCCAACCGGAAGAACGAAGAACTCAAACAGCTTCGTACCTCAATAGTCTCATTGAGAAGCTCTATCCGAAGGACATCGACACCGAAGGACAAAAAAACATCAAGGCCGAATTTGCTGCTTATTTAAATGGAGATGTTGAAAGAGAAAGTGAAAACAAAAATCCCGGAGATATTAGCGCGAAGCGGCTGCAAAGATATCTTTGTGATTTACACCTTGCCCGACTCGATGCCGAAGCCATTGAAGCAGGCTTGAGGCAAGATGCCCTTCCTTTTGCTGAGGATCAGCCTCAAAAAATCGAAGGCTCATTGGATGCTTTTTTAGAGAGCAAAGAAGTCATTCCTTATTTTAGCCGTCAAGTTGGAGAGGGTAATTTTGGAATTGTGGTGAACGCTGGGGTAAAAGGAGTCGACGGAAAATATGTTTATAAAAAAGAAAAGAGAGATTTCGCCAAGGCCTTAACAGCCTGTTGCCTCATAAGTTTTGACACCCGAGGCGGGAAAATCAAGTAGGTAAAAATAAGACGTTGACTCATAAAGGATGACACCGGCAACCAAGAAGGATGCCAATGTCACAAACAATACGGCAAG
>Ga0194129_10008831_pt1 | contig 11511 bp, 10 predicted proteins | sample TA2KigCa35mmetaG_FD_150862 | JGI IMG/M metagenome (GOLD analysis project Ga0194129, IMG submission 150862) | Freshwater microbial communities from Lake Tanganyika, Tanzania - TA2015038 Kigoma Deep Cast 35m | ecosystem: Environmental > Aquatic > Freshwater > Lake | place: Tanzania: Lake... | reverse complement strand
GCCTGCGGGAGGTGAGTTTTCTGCGCAGACGTGATCAACGCCTGCATCCCGAAGCCGCGCGGTTGGCGTTCGTCGACATCGATGCCGCTGACTACAACCCTGCCCTCTATGGAGGGATCAGCTACCGGGAAGCCATGGGCCGGATCCATGCGCTGGGCGCTGATGGCACGGTGCTGCGCGATGTGGAGGTGTTCCGGGCTGCTTATCAACTGATCGGCCTGGGTTGGCTCTATGCCCCGAGCGGCTGGCCAGGCCTGAAGCAGCTAGCCGATGGGATGTATGGGCTTTGGGCGCGCTGGCGCTTGCCCCTCACCCGCAGGCCCGATCTGGAGCAGCTCTGCCGCTGCCGCTCAGAAGCGACGCCGGATCATCCGTGAAGCCACGCGGGTATCCAGCAGCAGCAACACCAGGCCGAGCATCAAAGCGACCATCGCTGTAACGAATAGGGGCACCACAATCGCCGCGAGATCGATCACAGCGATGGCACTGATGAAGGTCACCGCCACCACAGCCGACACCAACAGTCCAGTCACGGTGACCGATTCGATCGCCAGCGACAGCAACCGCATGCGCCGGCGCAACAGCATCAGTTCTTGATGGTCGCTGGCCTGAACGTTGGTATCGCGGGAGCGATCCAGCACACGGGCCAGCCGATTGCTGATCACCCCCAGCACACCGGCGATGGCGGTGTGCAGAAACACCGGTGCCACCGAAAGCTGAATGGCCTTGGCCAATCCCAGAACGGGCGCACCGGCACGGGGGGTCGCAATCATGGCGAAGAAGCACAGGTCTGCCAAGCCGATCGAGGGGCACCGCTGCTTCACTCAAGCGACTCGAGTCTCAACTGCCAAGCTGCCAGCAGTGCGAGCCAGGCCATGACCGTGATCAACAGCCGCTACGCAGGGCACCTGCGCTGCCAGAGCAGCCATAAGCCCTCTGGCACACAGTTGGAAACCGATGCACCCACCGACAACCAGGGCAAGGGGGAGCGCTTCTCGCCCACCGATCTGGTGGCCACAGCCCTCAGCACCTGCATCCTCACGATCATGGGAATCTTGGCCGAACGCCACGGCTGGGATCTGAGCGGCTGTTCAGCCCGGGTGGAGAAGAGCATGACCAGCGAAGCCCCGCGCAAGATCGCCCTGCTGGAGGTGTGGATCGAGCTGCCGCCCCATCTCGATACCAAGGCGCGCACGGTCCTGCAGAAAGCAGGGGAGAACTGCCCGGTGAAGCTAAGCCTGGAGGGATCGGTGCCGATGCAGCTCCACTGGCACTGAGAGCAAACGCCTTAGGGTCCGCCCACACAACAACCCACCACCGTGGCTGCAGGACAGGCCTACTCACAGCTGCGCGATCACCTGCACACCACCCAGCTGTTGGGGGGAATCCAAAGTACGCTTTATTACGACCAGAAAACCGCCATGCCCTCCGCCTCAGCGGGTTGGCGCGGTGAACAACTGGCCCTGCTGGGTCTGCAGCTGCATGAACGGCAGACCTCCCCGGCCTATGCGGAGCTGCTGGCGGCGGCCGAACAGGAGCTGCCGGCGCAAGCTCCACCCCAGCAGGTGCGCAATCTGCAGCTGCTGCGTCAGCAGTTCGAGCGTGAATCGCGGCTCGACCCGGCCCTGGTGGGGCAGCTGGCCCAAGCTCAGGCGCAGGGGTTCGCCCTCTGGCAGGAGGCGAAGCGCACCAACAGCTTCAGCACGTTTGCGCCAGCCCTCGAGCAGCTGATCAAGCTGCGCTTGGAGCAGGCCCAGCAGCTCGCGCCGGTGGAGCGGGATGCCGCCGGCAGCGAGCGCAGCCCCTGGGAAATCCTGGCCCAACCGTTTGAACCCGACATCAGCAAAGCGCAGCTGAGTCAGTGGTTGCTGCCATTGCGGCAGGCCCTGCCGCCGTTGCTGGAGCAAGCCCAAACGATCCCCTGCGGCAGCGCCTCCAGTTGGGATCTCAGCGATGACGCCCAGGAGCAGCTCTGCAACGCCCTGCTGGAGGAGTGGGGCTACAGCAGCGAGCGCTGCAGCCGAGCTCGATCCCCCCACCCCTTCTCCAGCACCCTCGGCCCCAACGACTTCCGCATCACCACCCGGGTGGTGCCAGGGCAACCCTTCTCAGCCTTTTTGGCCACCGCCCATGAATGGGGCCACAGCCTTTACGAGCAAGGGCTGCCGCGCCGGGGGGATCACTGGTTCCCCTGGCCTCTGGGGGAAGCCACCTCGATGGCGGTGCATGAAAGCCAGAGCCTCTTCTACGAAAACCGCCTCGGGCGCGGTGCTGCGCTGGCCAAGCGCTGGTATCCCCGCTTCGTTGCCGCGCTCGGGAGTGATGTGTGGGGGGATGCTCAGGCCTTCTGGCGTGATCTCAACCCGATCCGCGCTGGCCTCACCCGTGTGGAGGCCGATGAGGTGAGCTACGGGCTGCACGTGCTGCTCCGCTACGAGCTCGAGCTGGCGCTGGTGGAGGGCGGCATGTCCGTAGCGGAGCTGCCCGGAGCCTGGAACCGCGGCATGCAGGAGCTACTCGGCGTGACCCCCAGCAACGACGTCGAGGGCTGCCTGCAAGACGTGCACTGGAGCGAAGGCCTGTTCGGCTACTTCCCCTCCTATGCCCTGGGCCACCTGATCAGTGCCCAATTGAGCGAAACGATCGAGGCCGAGCTCGGGCCGATCGAGGCGATCCTCGAAGCCGGCAACGACGCGGAGCTCGGCCGCTGGCTGCCGCAAAGGGTGTATCCACTCGGGCGCAGTGTGAACGCCGCCGAACTGGTGGAGCAGGTGAGCGGACGCCCCCTCAGCCACGAGCCCTTCGTGGCTTACCTCAACCAGAAGCTGGAGCGACTAGCCGGCTGAGTGCGATCCGTAGGATGCCGCCCACATCCCTTGCCGCTGCCCTGATGGCGAACATCGACCACGCCCCAAGCCGCACGATGCTCAACCTGCTACACGTGCTGCCGGCCTTCGCCGATGAAGCCGAGCTGCGGCTGAACACGATCGTGGAGCTGAACAGCAACACGATCAACAAATACGAGCTGATCACCGAAACCGGGCACCTCAAGCTCGATCGCGTGGGCTATTCCTCGCTGGCCTATCCCTTCGCCTACGGCTGCATCCCCCGTACCTGGGATGAAGACGGCGACCCGCTCGACATCGAGATCGTGGGTGTGACCGAGCCACTCGTGCCCGGCTCCCTGGTGGAGGCCCGCATCATCGGCATCATGAAGTTCGACGACGGTGGTGAAGTCGACGACAAGGTGATTGCCGTGCTGGCCGATGACAAGCGCATGGATCACATCACCAGCTACACCCAGCTGGGTGAGCATTGGCTCAAGGAAACCCAGTACTACTGGGAGCACTACAAGGACCTCAAGAAGCCCGGCACCTGCCGCGTGAACGGGTTCTTCGACACCGCCGAAGCCGTGAAGATCATCAAAGAGTGCGAGGCCCGTTATAAGGAAACCATCGCGCCCAAGCTGGTCAACTGAGCGCAGCTGCCGAAGCGATCCACAGGATCGATCAGCCCCCGTCAGGGGGCTTTTTTGTGCACCACCGCCGCCGCCCGCGCCAGAGCTCGGGCCATGCCATCGCGGCTGGCGAAGCCCTGCAGTGCGGCGAGCGGCAAACCCGAGCTCGGGATGCCCACCGGCAACTTGGGCAGGGCCTGATCATCGAGGCAAAACACCGGAACCTGCCGCAGGCCATTGGGCTGAAGCTGATCCTCCAACTGCGAAAGGTTGGCCTCCACCGAAAGCCAGATCAGATCCGACCGGCGGCAGTCGCGCAGCGGTTGATCGGCCAGCCCCGCGGAGATCGGGCGTTGCAGATCCTCCAGGGTGACCAGCGCCAGCACCCAGCCTTCCTCCTCCACCACCAGGCAATGGCCATGGGCTGCGAGCAGCTGCTGCAGGGCAACCTCTGCGGTTGTGGAGGCCGCCAGCACCAGGGGCGATTCCGGCTCGAGCGCTTCCACCACCGCAATCGAGGCCAGTCGCCCGCGGCGCTGCTCCTCCTGCACATCCGGGCCCACCAGGCCCGGATCAGCCATGCCGTGCCAGCGCTCCACCAGGAGGGCGCTCAAACCGGCCGCCGCCATCAACGGCAGCACGATGCGGATGTCGTGGGTAAGTTCAAACAGCAGCAACAAGGCTGTAAGCGGGGCCCGGGCGCTGCCGGCTAGCACCGCCGCCATCCCCACCATGGCGTAGGCGGGAGGCTCAGCCACGGGCAACTGCAGGCCGCTCTCCCCCAGCAGCTGCCCATACACGTTGCCGAGCACAGCACCAAGAAACAGCGAGGGAGCAAAGCCACCACCCACAAAGCCCGTGGCACTGCTTAAGCCCGTGGCGAGCAGCTTCACCGCCAGCAGGCCCAGCAGGCTCACCAGGGCGATCCCGCCATCACGGCCGAGCAGGGCGCCGATGGTGTCGTAGCCCACGCCGAGCACCTGGGGAAAGCCGAGGGCCATCAAGCCCACCGCCAGGCCGCCAAGCCCGGTCACCACACAGGTGGGCAACCGCCCAAGCTGGCGTTGCACCGGCTCGCTGCGCCCGAGGGCAAACAGGTTGAGCAATGCGAGCGACATGCCGCTGGCCACCAGCCCCAGCCCCAGATAGAGCGGCAGCTCTAGGGGCGAGCGCACCTCATAGGCGGGCAGGCGGAAGATCGGCTCATCCCCCAGCGACAGCTGCGTCACCAACGAGGAGGCAACAGCGGCCACCAGCACCGCTCGCACGCTGGGGCGACCGGGGATCGTGCTGTAGCTGCCCTCAAAGGCAAAGAACAGGCCAGCAATCGGCGCCTTGAAACCAGCCGCCAAACCAGCGGCCACGCCAGCAGCCACGAGGGCTTTCTGGGAATCGGGCGAGAGGCCGCCCTTGCCCGCCACCCAAAGACCGATGTTGCCGCCGCTCTCCACGCTGGGACCCTCCGGGCCGAGCGAGGCACCACTCCCCAGGCTGAGGGAGGCGGTGAGCAGGCGCAGGAAGGGAAGTTTGGGCGTGGGCTGCACGCTGCCATCGGCCATCGCCATCAGGCTCGGGAGGCTTGGCCCCAGGTCGCGGCCCCACTGCCGAAGGGCTCCCACCGCCAACCCGCCCAACAGCGGCACCAGCACCACGGGCCAGGCCGAGAGCCACAGCGGCAACGGATCACCCGGCAGCGGGATCGGTTCCGGCGGCGGCGGCGGGGGTGGCAGAAACGCAAGACCCCCGAGGCCGATCTGCAGCAGCGCTCCCAAAGGGGTGCCCGCGGCGGGTGTTGGCTCGGGCAGCGGGGGTGGTTCCGGCGGCGCGGACGTAAACAGGCCGATCAGGCCTTCCACCACCGGGCCATAGAGAAAGTTATTGATGAAGCCCAGCAGGAAGTGGAAGCCCACCACGGCCAGCCCGGTGAGCGCGCCCACCAGGGCCGCCCAAGCGAGCAAGCTCCACTGAAACGACAGAGCCCGCGGCTCGACCGCCGCCGGCTCCTGGCTCACCGCAGCAGCTGAATCAGGCCTCAGGCCGGACGGTGGCAAAGATCTCCTCCAGGATCTCCCCGGCACCCTGAGCCCGCAAGGCATGGGCCAAGGCGATGCCGATCGCCTCGGGATCGTTCTGGTTGCCGCGGGCCTCATCGCGGATCAGGCGCTGGCCATCGAGGCTGGCCACCATGCCAGTGAGCACCAGCTCTTCACCCTCAAAGCGGGTGTTCACGCCGATGGGCACCTGGCAGCCACCTTCGAGTTCCCGAAGGAAGGCACGCTCCGCCAGGCAGCGGCGGGCGGTGGGCAGGTGCTCGAGCACCTTGATCTGCTCCAGCACAGCGGTGTCGCCCTCGCGGCACTCGATGCCCAGGGCACCCTGACCCACGGCGTGCAGGGAGATCGAAGGATCGATCAGCTCATGAATGCGATCGCCCAGGCCGAGGCGACCCAAGCCCGCAGCCGCCAGGATCAAGCAATCAAATTCGCCGGAATCCAGCTTCTCCAGGCGGGTGATCACGTTGCCGCGCACATCCTTAAAGGTGAGATACGGGAAGTGATGGCGCAGCTGGGCCAAGCGGCGCAGGGAGCTGGTGCCCACAACGGCCCCCTCGGGCAGGGTGGCGAGGGTTTTGTCTTTGTGCTTCTCGTGCACCACCAGCGCATCGGCGGGATCTTCCCGCTCGGTGATGCAGCCGAGCATCAGGCCCTCGGGCAGGTTGGTGGGCAGATCCTTGAGGCTGTGGACGGCGATATCGGCCCGATCCACCAGCATCTGAGCCTCCAGCTCCTTGGTGAACAGGCCCTTGTCGCCGATCTTGGCCAGAGCCACATCCAGGATCTTGTCGCCCTGGGTGGCCATCGCCTCGATCGTGATCTCAAGGCCGTCGTGGGCCTTGGCCAGCTCATCGCGCACCCAGTGGGTCTGCACCATGGCCAGCTGGCTGCGGCGTGAGGCAATGCGCAGTTTGGAAGCGGCCATCGGAAGCGGGAGGAGGCAGCGCTGGGCCGCCGAAGTACAGCCGTCAAGCCTAAGGATCGGTGTGCCTGGGCCGGTTGGGAACGGCCAAGTCGTGATCAGTCGTCGTGATCAGGCAGCAAAGAAGTTGAGCGGCAGCGGGCCCCAGGTGTCTTCAGCGTCGAGATCGGCGGGGCTATGGCCTGTGATCAGCAGCCCTTCACCCAGGCCAGCCTCCCGGCGAACCAAGAATCGGCCGCTGTTCTGATTGGCCTTCAGAAACACCGGGCCTTCGATGCTGCCGAGGGCTTCACCAGCAGGATCGAGCTCATGGGCAGACCAGCCCAGTGCACTTTCCAGAGCGCGCAGGGCCTGAACCGCAGCATCGGCCGAGGGTGCCATCACGCCCACGGTGAACCAATCGCAGCGCTCGAGTTGCGGCATCAAGGCCGCATGCAGGGATGCACGCCCGGCGGCATCCAGCTCGGGTGCCGAGCGCAGGCCGCGCAGGTCGGCGAGAGAAACCGAGGCGTCAGCCATGAGTGGAGTGAGGAGAGGAGGGTCGGCAGCGCTGCTCCCAAACGGTGAAGCCCGCCAGGCAGAAGCTCAGCCACACATACCCCACAGCGGCTCCAGCGGCGATATCGCTCAGCCAATGGGCGCGGCAGTAGAGGGTGCTGAGCCACACCAGCGCCACCCAACAGCTGGAGAACACAAACAAGGGTCGCCGCAGCCGGGGGTAATGGGCCGAAAGCAGGCAGCAGGTGAGGAAATAAAAGACAACCGAGCCAGCCGCGTGGCCACTGGGGAAGCTGCGACCGCTGATGTCCTCGAGCAGCCTGCCACTGGGCCGACGGCGATCAAACAGCGGCTTGAGCCAGCGGTCCACGATCACAAGAATGCCGCCGGTTCCCACCACCAGGCAGACCAATTCAGGCCACAGTCGCTTCAGGCTAAGAAAGGTCAGCACCGCCAGCACCAGCACGGCGGTGAGATACACGCCACTCATCTGATACACCCGCAGCAGCAGATTGCCGAGCGGCTCTGGGATCAGGCCATGCACCCCATCCAGCAACTGCTCATCGAGGCGCGGTCGGCGAATCGCCGCGAGCTGGGGACCAGCCCAGCCGAGCACCAGCGCCGTGAACACGGCGAAACCAAGCCGCCAGGCGCCCAGAGCAGCCAGCCAGTCGGCCAACAAGCCACGCAACCGATGCACCACGGCGGCCATCAGCGCGGCTCCAGTTGCTGAAGCTGCTCCACTGGGAGCCGGAGCAGGCGGTGGGCATCCCGCCGGCCCAGTGGCGTGCCATCGCCAGGACCGAGCCCGAACTCGAGCAGCTCAGCGTCGCTGCCCAGCAGCAGCACACTGGCCGGCTGCTCCGTGCCCGGAGCCTGGCCGAGGCTGCGGGCTGCCTTGCGAGGAGAGCTCACAAACAGCACAGGGCGGCCGCTGTAAAACACCACGCTGTAGCGCTTGTAGCCCACCACCAGCAGCGGCTCATTCGGCAACGCTTGCTCACCCGCCAAACGGGCCAAGGCGCGAATCGGCAACTGGCGCTCGCGATCCACCAGGGGCACCAACACGGGCAACACCAGGGCCACTGCAGCGGCAACACCAGCGGCGTTGGGCAGCCACAACCAGCTCAAGCCCGAACGAGAGCGCCACAGCAACAGCATCAGAGCGATGGCCGCCAAAAACAGCGGCACGGCCAGCAACCAGGGCAGACCCGAAGCCCGCACGGCATCCGCGAAGGCTGGATAGGAGGGGTCGGTTTCGATCCAGCGGGGCGCCAGCACGGCCGCCACAGCCATCAGAGCAAGCAGAACCGCATTGCACCAGCCTGTGATCCGCTGGCCCATGGCCAGAGGGGTGGTTGCTGGCTGCAAGGGCAAAAACAGCAGGGCCACCAGCAGGCTTCCGCCGGGGAGCGCCGGGAGGATGTAGCCCGGCAGCTTGGTGGCCGCCGCCGAGAAGAACGCCACCATCAACACCAGCCACAGCAGAGCCAGCAACGGAAGGTCGGCACCTGGAGGCGTTTCACGCCAAACGTTGAGCCTCCAGAAGCGAAGGCGAAGTGCCGCAACCGGGAGATACAGCGACCAGGGCAGCAGCAACAGCAGCACCCAAGGCAGATAGAACCACGGCGGGCCGGGGTGGTCGTAGATCACCGAGGTGAAGCGCTCCAGGTTGCTGAAGCCAAGGAAGCGGCCCAGAAATTCGGTGCCGTTGGCAGCGGTGGCCATGCCATACCAGGGAGCGGCCACGCCCAGAAACAGCAACACCAGAGGAACCCAGGGGGTACGGCGCAGCTCCTGAAGCAGGGTTCCCTTCAACGCCCAGAACGCAAGCATCACCAGCCCCGGCAGCAGCAAACCAACCGGCCCCTTGGCCAGCACGGCAATGCCGCAGAACACCCCGAGAGCCACAAAGCCGAGTGGACGCTGCCAAGGCCGCTCCGCTGGGGCGCTGTGTGCGAGCACAAAACCGAGCAGGGCCAGCGTGATGCCACTGGCCAAGAACATGTCGGTGACGGAGGAGCGTCCCCAACCCAACCAGCCCGGGCTGAGAGCCAGCACCGTGGCACCCAGCAGCGAGCGGCCCAGGCGCTGATGGATGGCTTCGGCGGCTGGGGCCACCAGCATCAACACGGCAAACACCGCAACCACCGTGGCGCTGGCGGCCAGGGCCACCGGCAAGCGAGCCGCCCATTCGCTCACCCCGAACAGGCGGAAGCTCAGGGCCACCATCCAATAGCCCCACACGGGGTAATCGAAGAAGAGCTCGCCGTTCCAGCGAGGGGTGACCCAGTCGCCGCTCACGAGCATTTCGCGAGGGATCTCCACGAACAGCCCCTCGGTCTTGTCCATCAGTCCCAGTGCACCGAGCTGCTGGCCAAACAGGAGGCCGCAAAGGGCAGCTAAGGCGAGCAGGGCCAGCAGGAGGCTGCGGCGTTCGTCCCGGTCAAGCCAGGCGTTGAGGCGTTGCATGGCGAGAAATTAGGGGGTGTTCCACACGAAACGGCTACTGGCGGCGTAGTTCCACACGAACACCACCAGGATTCCGGAGAGCTGCGCCCAGAGCGTGTCGCGGGCCACCAGGCTGTAGAAGGCCGAAGCCAGGCCCACATTGGCCAGCACCGGCAGCGACGCCACCAGCAGGAACTTGAGCAGGCCGCGCAACAGAGCCAGCCCCGTTAAGCGCTGGAAGCGAAAGGTGAGAGCGTTGTTGATCAGGTAGTTGGAACTGGCGGCCGCAACCACCGCGAAGGGCAAAGCCTGCGCAAAGCCCAAGCCGCTGAGCATCAGCAGCTGCGTGGCCGCGAGCTGCACAGCCACACCGCTCACGCCCACCAGGCCGAAGCTGATGGCCCGGCGAGGCAGCAGCCGCAAGCTGAGGCTGTGCAGGATCGAGATCAGGAAATCCCAGAAGATCGCCAGATCGAGCTTGGAGCTGCCGTAGGTGCGGGGCTGAAAGCTCAGCGGCACCTCCGCCGTACGCAGCCGGCCCTTGCTCACGGCGAGGAGTTCATACAAGAACTTGAACCCGTTCACATCCACCGCACGGATCAACGGCAACACCGCTTCAAGCCGCAGGGCAAAGAAGCCGCTCATGTAATCGGAAAGGCCGGCATAACCCCGCGGCAGGCTGAAGCGCGCACTGGCGTTGGCCCAGTTGGAGCCGCGTTCACGCCGTCCGCTCAACCCAAGGATTTCGGCCTCCGGGTGAAACCGGCTTCCGATCACCAGATCAAGATCGCCCTGCACCAGCGCCTCGATAGCGCGCTGCACAGAGGCGGGCTCGTGCTGGCCATCGCTATCCATCACCACAGCCACATCGCCGGTGGCATCGAGCAATCCCTCCTTGATGGCACTGGCCAGGCCAGAGCGGCCAACGCGGCGGATGAGGCGCAGGCGTGGTTCCGCGTGAGCCAGTCGCCGCACCAGCTCGGCTGTGCCATCGGCGGAGTCATCGTCCACCACCAGGATTTCGAGGTTGTAGTGCTGCTGGAGCGGCAGCAATTGCTCCAGCAGCGGCTCGATGTTGCCCCGTTCGTTGTACGTGGGCAGCACGATCGAAACCCTCAGCACCATGGCTTGCCCAAGAGAAAGCCGGCGGTCGAGCCGCCGGCACTGAAACCGTAAGACGCTGGACTGCGGAAACCCGGCCTACTTGATGTACTCCTTGAGTACGCCGTTGCGGTTGGGGTGGCGCAGCTTGCGCAGGGCCTTGGCCTCGATCTGGCGGATGCGCTCACGGGTCACATCGAAGATCTGACCGATCTCCTCGAGGGTCTTCATGCGGCCGTCGTCGAGGCCATAGCGGAGTCGCAGCACATCACGCTCGCGGGGGCTGAGGGTGGCCAGCACGCCTTCGAGGTCTTCACGCAGCAGGTTCTTGGCCACGTCCTGCTCGGGGTTCTCGATGTCGGCTTCGATGAAGTCGCCGAGGCGGGAATCCTCTTCCTTACCGATCGGGGTTTCCAGGGAGATCGGCAGCTGGGCGCTCTTAGCAATGAAGCGCAGCTTCTCGATGGTCATTTCCATCGATTCGGCGATCTCTTCCTCGGTGGGTTTGCGGCCGAACTCCTGAGAGAGAGTCTTGGTGGTCTTCTTAATGCGAGAGATGGTCTCGTAGAGGTGCACCGGCAGGCGGATGGTGCGCGATTGATCGGCGATGGCGCGGGTGATCGCCTGACGAATCCACCAGGTGGCGTAGGTGGAGAACTTGTAGCCCTTCTCGTGGTCGAACTTCTCAGCGGCGCGGATCAGGCCAAGGGAGCCTTCCTGAATCAGGTCCTGGAAGCTCAGGCCCCGGTTCATGTATTTCTTGGCGATCGACACCACCAGGCGCAGGTTCGACTGCACCATCTTTTCCTTGGCGCGGCGGCCGAGCATCAGGCGGCGGCGGAACTTGATCAGCGGCATGTCCACCAGGGCCGCCCACTCCTTGGTGTCGGGGTAGTGGCCGTGGTCGGTCTCGAACTGAGCCGCTAGCTCCTCGAGCTGCAGCAGATCGGCGATCTTGCGGGCGAGCTCGATCTCCTCATCGGGGCGCAGCAGGCGGATGCGACCGATCTCTTGGAGATAGACGCGGA
>Ga0194129_10008830_pt1 | contig 11513 bp, 11 predicted proteins | sample TA2KigCa35mmetaG_FD_150862 | JGI IMG/M metagenome (GOLD analysis project Ga0194129, IMG submission 150862) | Freshwater microbial communities from Lake Tanganyika, Tanzania - TA2015038 Kigoma Deep Cast 35m | ecosystem: Environmental > Aquatic > Freshwater > Lake | place: Tanzania: Lake... | reverse complement strand
GCTCGTTGTTGGTGAGCACGTTCATGAGCAGGGGAGTCGACTTGTCGATCTCCTTGGTGACCGTGAGGGGCTTGTGCTGGCGCTTGCCGGTGGGCAGCCCGCTCGCCGCGTCGCGGGGCGAGACGACTTCGTGGTTGTAGGCGATCACCATGATCGAGTCCTCACGACCCGCCTGGGTCACGGAGCCCTTGATCTCGCCCTGGGTCTTACCGGTCAGCTTGAGGTACGCATTGAGAGCCATTGTCTTTTTCCTCTTCCTTCAGCACCGGCCGACGGTACTCCGTCTACAGACCATTCCGCGCGGGCCACCGCCCGGTGCTTCCAGATATCTATCCGTGGGTCGCCTCGCCCATGCTGGTATCCACCAGCCACATTTCACGAGGTTTCCGAATGATAAGGATCTCTTCGGGCTCGTCAACGATCCGTCTTCACTTTTTTCTCTGAGAATTTGCTGATCCGCCGCGAAGTCATGGTGGATCGTCGATCCGCTCACGTGCGCGCCAGCAGGATGACGAGCGCCCCCGCGACGGCCACGACCGCCCCCGCCGCGCGACGTAGCGTCAGCGTTTCGCCCAGAAAAATGCGGGCCAGGACGATGGTCAGCACCGTCGTCATCTGGTTCAGCACCGAGGCGCGCGAGGCGGTCGTCCACTTGAAGCCGCCGAGCCACAGCAACATCGAGAGGTAGGCCGAGAGGAAGGCCGCGGGGCCAAGGCGCCGCCACGCGGGGCCGGGCTTCAGCACCGCGAGCGCACCGCGCTGCGCGGGGAACACCGCGACCCACGCGAGCTGCGAGGCGGCTCCGGCCACCAACCGAACGAGCGAGACCTCGACGAGGTGGCCGCGCTCGACGACCGGCTTCGCGAGCATAACGCCAAACCCCATGACGAGGATGCCGACGAGTCCGATCGCGATGCCGCTCGCGAGCTCGCCGCGCGGGCGAGGTGGGCCGCTCGGCTTCTCGAGGATGGCGAGGAGAACGCCGGCGAGCACGAGGAGCCCTCCGACGGCGAAGGCGCCGCCCGGTCGCTCGCCGAGCGCGAGCACGCTGAGCGACACCATCGTCGGTGCGTACGCCGTGTCGACGACCGCGAGGAGTCCGGCCCCGAGGCGCTGAAGCGCGATGAAGATGAGCGTGTCGGCGACCGCGATGCCGAGCACGCCGCTCACCGCGAGGCGCGCCCAGTCCGAGCCGGAGCGCTCGAGATCGAGCCCATGCCCGAGGAACACGAGGGTCACGGCGAGCAGCGCGATGGCAACGAGGTTCTTGAAGAGGTTCATCGCCATCGGCGAGACCTCGTCGGAGCTCTTGAAGAGGATGAGGCTGACGGACCAGCAGAAGGCCGCGCCGAGGGCACAAGCCTCTCCGAGCATGGGAGCGTTGTCGCATGGCCCGAGGGCCTCGTCGAGGCGCGACGTCCCAGGGTGCTCAGCCCGTGAACCGGCGGAGCGACGACCACGGGAACGGCGTCGGCCAGAACGGTGTCGTGACCTCCTCGACCTCGAGCGAGAACCAAGCCCCGAAGCGAGCGTCGTCGCCCGACAAGACATGGAAGTCCTGCGCGGGCATGTAGCCCTGCCCGAGCAAGGCGACCTTTCGACCACGCGCATCGACCGCGACGTCGAGCACGAGCACCGCGTGGCCCGGGCTCCCGCCGAGGACGAAGAAGTCGCCCGGCGCGATCGCCGCGCGCTCGATGGGCTGAGCCTCACGCACGAGCGAGAGCGTGCTCGCGTAGGTGAACACGAGCTCGAGGTAAGCTCGGTAGGCCTTGCGATCGGAGGCGGGGGCCGCGCGCCGCTCCCAACGCACGCGACGCGGCGAAACGATGGGGCGCACGCCGCGGGCGTAGTCGGCGAAGGTCGCTCGATCGCCGCTGACGAAATGATAAGCCGCCTCGTGAGCGCGGCCCTCGGCCCACAACCACTCGGCGTGCCAGCGGATGACCGAATCTGCGCACTGCTGCAAGTCGGCGCGACCGACGTCGAGCGCCGCGACGGCCGCGACGCGCTTGTCGTACGGCTCGACGATCGTTCGACCGTCGTACGCGCGCACGCGGGCAGGCCCGAGCGCGAGCGGCATCCCTCGCAGGTACTCGCCGAACGAGCGGCGCGCGACGGGCACGCGTACGAAGCCGGGAGGCGGCGACAAGGCCTCGTCGAGGCGGCGCGTCTCGACCCCGTCTGGGACGAAGGCGTAGCGAGCCGCCGTCGGTCGCTCGGCGCGCGCATGGGGAGCACCGGCAAGGAGCGCCACGAGCAACGGAAGGGCGAGGCGGCGCGAGACCATCGATGGCGAGCCTGTCATCTCGAGGGCGTGCCGTGCGCACGAGAGCACGAGCGCGACGGAGCACGGCGGCGCCGCTCGAAGCTCACTCCACATCTTTGCAGCAGCGGAAGCCGAGGTGGTAGTTCGAGTGGTTCCGGCCCTCGTTGTCGTGCCAGCTGGGAGCGCGCCAACGGCAATCGTCGATGTGGGCGTCGTACTTCGAGAAGATGAACCAGCTGCCCTTCATCTCGGGGACCCCGAAGCCGCCGCGGCTGCCGAGCTCCTCGGGCTTCAGCGGGAGCGACATGTGCTCGGCCACGTTGCCGTGCTGGTCGTAGACGCCGAAGGAGCTACGGCACTCGGGGAACGAGCCCGCTGGGTAGGTGTTCGAGCCGCACTTCTTCCAGCCGCTCGACCCGCAGTTCTTCGACTTGGTGCTCGAGGTCGCGCACTTGCCATGGTCCTTCTCGGTGCCGTAGGCCCAGCGGATCTCGCGCTTCAGGTTGTGACGCCCGCGCATGCCGTCGCGATCGACCTTGAACGCGTACTCGTCCTCGGGGCCGTGCAGCGCGCCGGCGCAGCCGCCCTCCCACTCGTGTGCGTCGCAGAGCCGCTTGCCGATCGCCTTGCACATGTTCTGGGCTTGCGCGGTCGTGACCCAGGTAACGGGGTAGTCGCACGGAAGCCCGGGGAACTCGTAGCGATCGATGCAGACGCGCGCGTCAGCCTCGGTCTCGGTCGCAGGATCGTAGAGCGGCACCATGTAGGGCGAACCGCAGCGCGTCTTCTTCTCGTCGCGTACACCCGCCTCGCGGCGCTTCGCGAGGCACTCGGTTCGTGTCATCGGGTGGTGAACGACCTCGGGGTTGCCCTGCCCCATGTGCTTCGAGCGGCCGAGGATCGCCTCGAGCGCGGCGACCTCCGAGTCCTCGAGGCCATGCAGGGCGCGCATGCGTCGGAGCATCGCAGCCCGCTGCTCGGCGAGCGTCTCCGGCATGAGCTCCGCCTCGGGCAGCTCGTCGCTCTCGTACTCGGCCGGCGGCACCGGGCGCTCGGCGTCGGCGGAGGCGGTCGGGGCGGGCTCGACGGTCGCGGGCGTCGGCGTGGGCTGGGGCGCGTCGGCGGCGCTCGGCGAGGGCTGAAACGGCGCCTCGTCGCGCGCCTCTTGGCCGCACGCGACGAGGGTGGCGAAGAGCGCACCGGCGAGCCGGGCAGGGCGAAGGTTCGAGACCGTGATCATCGAGCTGGCTCCGGTTGGCCGCGCGGGGCGCGGTGCATGAAGTCGATTAGCCGAGGCGTCAAGACCCGGCCCACTTTGTCGCACATTAAACTACACTAAACTACCCGGCACCGTCCGGCCGCCCGAGCGCGCCCCGAGGCGCAGGACGAAGCGAACGCGCTACGAGGAGCGGGCTTGCGCGGCACCTTCGACGGGCGGTCGGCCTCAGGGCGAGCGGGCGGCGAACGCAGCGCGAACGAGGGCGAGCTCGGCACGCAGATCCTCGAGGGCCGCTGCGATGCGATCGGCGTGCGTGCGAAACGAGAGGACGCAAAAACGCAAAAAGAAACGACCTCGAAGCGTGGTGCCGGTGAGCAGCACGCGCTGCCGTTGATTCACCGCCGAGAGCCAACGGCGGTTCACGACGTCGAGCTCGAGCTCGGTCGCGAGGCTGCCCGACGGCCGAAAGCGGAAGGCGAAGAGCGACAGCTCAAGCGGCGCCGCGAGCTCGACGTCGGGCTCGTTGGACAGCGCGTCGAAGGCGAGGCGCGCGAGGTCGAGCTTCTCGTCGAGCGCGGCGCGAAAGGCGCTCGCGCCGTGCATCTTCAGGGGCAGCCAGACGCGGAGGCCACGGTTGTCTCGGCTGAGCTCGGGTCCGAGATCGCAGAAGTCGACGGCCTCGTCGTCCGCCGAGCGCGCAGGGAGGTAAGCCGCACGGACGGCGTGCGCGCGCAGGAGAGCCGAGCGGTCGCGGACGATCACCGAGCCCGTGCCGTAAGGGAGGAACAAGCCCTTGTGCGGATCGAGAACCACCGAGTCGGCGCGCTCGATACCCGCGAGCGCGCGCTTGCCCCGCTCGGTGAGCGCGAAGAAGCCACCGTAGGCCGCGTCGACGTGGAGCCAGAGGCGCTCGCTCGCGGCGAGGTCCGCGAGCCCGTGGAGATCGTCCACGGCGCCGGTGTTGACGGTGCCGGCGCTGCCGACGAGCGCGAAGGGCAAGAGGCCTGCGGCGCGATCGGCCTCGACGGCGCGCGCGACCTCGTCGAGGCGAAGGCGGAACCGCTCGTCGGTGGGGATGGCGCGGATGCGCTCGGGCAGAAACCCCGCGACGAGCGCGGATTTCGTGATCGCGTGGTGGACCTCCTCGGACACGTAGAGGACGCCACGCTGAAACTCGGGCGGCAGGCGCTCGTGGCGAGCGGTGACGAGCGCGACGAGGGTGGCGAGCGAGCCCCCGGTCGTGAGGAGTCCACCCGCACCTTCGGGGAAGCCGAGCATGCTCGCGAACCAGTCGAGGACGTTCTGCTCGAGCTGCACGAGCCCCGGCGCGGCCTGCCACATCCCGACGTAGCGATTCGTCGCGTCTGCGATGAGGTCGGCGACGGCCGCATGAAACAGCCCGCCTCCGGGCACGTAGGCGAGATACCCCGGCGAGGCCGCGTTGAGGCTCGCGGGGATCACACGACCAAAGAGGAGGCGGAGCAATCGCTCGTAAGGGACACCCCGCTCGGGCAGCGGCTCGCGCAAGGCGCGCGCGAGCTTCTTCCCGCCGGCGACCGCGTGCATCGGCTGGTCGGGCAGCGTCTCGGTGTGACGGATGAGTCGCTCCGTCGCGAGCTCGACCATCGCGCGCATGGTCTTCGAGTCGAGCTCGAGCGACATCGGCGGCGCGACGGCGGGGAGCTTGCGGCGTCCCATCAGCCGGTCTCGGGCGAGGTCACTCGAAAATCTTGCCGCAGGCCGGGTGCCCCGGGCAGCACAGGTCGACCCCGCCCTTGTCGCCATTCACTTGATCGGTGTGGAGGCACACGAAGGCGCCGCTCGACGGGTAGTAATACGTCCAGAAGAAGCACATCTCGTCGGTCGCGGACTCGCCAAAGCCAAGCGTGTCGTTGCTGGTGTTGTTCCAAGCGCAGCTGAACTCGAAGCCGCCGTACTCCGGCACCGCGAACGGCGGGTCGTGGTACACGGTCTCGGGCTCACCCCAGAGCCAGTCCTCGACGTCGTACACCGACATGAGTGACTTGCCTTTCGCCGCTGCGGTGGAGACCGTCACCTTGGTGCCGAAGCGGTGCGTGTGACCGGTGATGCCGAAGTATTTGGCGTCGCTCATCGCGAGCGGGGCAGGCACGAACGTCGGACCGAGGCTGGCCTTCGACATGGGCGCGATCGTGATGTCGGGGTTGCCGACGAACAAGAGGTCCGCGGCGGCCGTCACGTCCTCCTTCGGCATCGCGTGGAAGGTCGCGGTCGCCTGCGCGCTCTTCGGCGACGAGGTGGTGTTGATGTAGTGCATCTCGAGCCGCACCATTTGCCCCGCCTCGAACTCGAAGCCGACGCCCTTCGGCAGCGCGAGCAGGTCGTCGTGCTTTTGCGTGATCATGAGCGGCGTCCCGGTCTCCGGCTTCAGGAGATCGGCGAAGGGCTGGCAGGCGAAGGGCTCCGGGCGCTCTTCGGTCTCGGCGACCCGGTAGACGATGAGGTGGTGCGAAGAATCCGAGAGCACGTTGTGAATGGCGCCGACGTGCATCGCTTCCGCGTTGGGCACGCGCTTGACGACGCACTTCGTGTCCTCCTCACCGGGCGCGAGCTCGACGGGGCCGAACGACACCGCGAACGGCTCGCCGAGCGGGTTCGTCGAGCCGGTCGACATCCCCGTGCTCGAGGACGCGCTCGCGCCGCCCGCGCCAGCGCCGCCCGCTCCAGTCGAGGACGAGCCCGAGAGGGAGCTCTCGCCTCCGCAGGCGACGAGCGACGACAGGAGAGCGGTGGAGACGAGCGCGATTCGGCTGATCATGGCGGACCTCGACGTGCGTCAAGCGTACTTCGAGCGTAAGCTTTAGGCCATGCTCCGCTCCATCGCCTCGCTCGCGCTCTCGCTGCTCGCCCTCACCGCCGCGGCCTGCGCGCCCCCGAACAAGCCGCTCGCGGCGGGAGACGTCGCGCCGGAGTTCTCGCTCGTCGGCAGCGACGGCAAGCCCCACCGCCTCTCGGACCACCGCGGAAAATTCGTCGTGGTGGCGTGGTTCCCGAAGGCCTTTACCGGTGGGTGAACGGCCGAGTGCAAGTCGCTCCGTGAGAGCGGCGAGGCCATCCGCGCGTTCGACGTGGCGCACTACGCGGCGAGCTGCGACGATCCGAAGACCAACGAGGAGTTCGCGACGTCGCTCGGGCTCGACTACCCGATCCTGAGCGACCCGGAGAAGACGACGGCGGCGGCCTACGGGGTGCTCGGCGCGCTCGGTCTCCCGTCGCGGACGACGATCTACGTCGATGGGAGCGGCAAGGTCGCCTTCATCGACACGAGCGTACGCAGCTCGAGCCACGGCAAGGACCTCGCCGCGAAGCTCTCCTCGCTCGGGGCGCCGCGGCGACCGTAAAGAGCGCGCGGCACCTTTTGCCAGGCAACGGAGTTGGGTAGCGTGGGGCTCCTCGCATGTCCGACCTGTTGACCACCTCGGTCCGCGAGCTCGCTCGCCGCGTGCGCGCCGGCACGGTCTCGTCCCTCGAGCTCGTCGATGCGCACATCGCCCAGATCGAGCGGGTGAACCCGGTCCTCAACGCCGTCGTTCGCGAGCGCTTCGAGGAGGCGCGCGTCGAGGCACGGCGAGCCGACGCGCGGCGAGCACGCGGCGAAGAGCTACCACCGCTCCACGGCGTGCCGTGCACGATCAAGGAGGCCTTCGCCCTCACGGGGATGCCGAACACCTCGGGGCTCCTCGCGCGCAAGGGGTTCCTCGCGACCGAGGACGCCGCGGCGGTCGGGAGGCTCCGCGCGGCGGGGGCCATCCCGCTCGGCGTCACCAACGTGTCCGAGCTCTGCATGTGGCTCGAGTCGAACAATCGGGTCTACGGGCGAACGAACAACCCCTACGATCCGGCGCGGATCGCGGGCGGCAGCTCGGGAGGCGAGGGCGCGATCGTCGCGGCCGGCGCTTCGCCGTTCGGCCTCGGCTCTGACGTCGGTGGCTCGATCCGACTGCCCGCGTTCTTCAATGGGGTCTTCGGGCACAAGCCGAGCGGCGGCCTCGTCGACAACGCGGGACAGTTTCCGATCACGACCGGCGTGGCGCAGCGCTACCTGACGACGGGGCCGCTGTGCCGGCGCGCCGAGGATCTCGAGCTCTTGATGTCGGTCCTCGCACCGGACGCCGCACGCGAGCCCGCGTCGGACGTTCGCCTCGAGGGGCTCGAGGTGCTCAGCGTCACGACCGGCCTCACGCGCGTCAGCGAGGACTTGATCGATGCCCAGCGGCGGGCGGAGCGGGTCCTCGAAGATCGAGGCGCCCGCGTGCGCCGAGAAGAGTTCCCCGCCCTTCGACACGCCATCGAGATCTGGTCAGCGATGATGGACGCCGCTGGTGGCCCGAGCTTCAGCGAGCTGCTGGGCGAGGGCACGCCGATCGACGCGGCGCGGCAGCTGCTCCTGCTCGCGCTCGGACGCTCGCCGCACACCCTGCCCGCGCTGGGCCTCGCGCTCGTCGAGAAGCTCCCGAAGCTCCTGCCCTCGCGCAGCGCGCGCGGCCTCTCGCTCGGAGCCGAGCTGCGCCTCGAGCTCGACCGCCGGATCGGCCGTGGCGTCATGCTGTACCCGACGTACTCGATGCCGGCCCCGCGCCATCATCAGCCGCTCTTGCCGCCAATCCACTGGGGTTACACGGCCATCTTCAACGTGATGGAGCTCCCGGTGACGCAGGTGCCGCTCGGGCTGAGCCGCGCGGGTCTGCCGGTGGGCTTGCAGGTGGTCGGACCGATGGACGGCGACGCGCGCCCGATCGCGGTCGCCTGCGTCCTGCAAGAGGGGACGGGCGGCTGGGTCCCGCCGTCGCGCTGGACGTAGTTTCGGGTCCAACCACTCGACCTATGGCAGGCGCTGAGGTAAAGCGCGCGCATGTGGAATCGAATCGGCCGCTGGATCGCGCCTGCGCTGATGACGCTGGGCTCGCTCGCCGGGCTCGCGTTCGCGTGGAGCTCGACACTCGACTACAGCCGACACCTCGATCGCCAGGTGCACGATCTGCGCTGCGGGTTCGTCCCGGGCCTCGCGGCCGCGCCGGGCGCCGACGAGGGCTGCCGCGCCGCGATCTATAGCCCCTACGCTGCGCTCCTGCGCGACAAGCTCTGGGGCGGCGTGCCCATCTCGCTCTTCGCGGTCGGAGCGTTCTCGTGCTTCGTCGCGTTCTCGCTGTACCTGCTGCTCGCAGGTCGCGGCGCGACCTTCCGCACGGTGAAGACCGGCGCGGCGCTCGCGGCCGGACCGTTCGTCGTCTCGCTCGTGATGGCCTACCTCTCGGCGACACGGCTCGGCACCTTCTGCAAGACCTGCATGGGCATCTACTTCTCGTCGACGGCGCTCTTCGCGGGCGGCCTGCTCGCGTTCCTCGCGCTCCGTCGGGAGACGACGACGCCTCCTTGGTCGGGCGAGGGCGAGAACACGGCGGCCGAGCTTCCCTCGCGAGTCGACGGCTCTTGGTTCGTCACGCCGCTCTGGCTCGCGCTGCTCGGAGGAGCCGCAATCCTGCCTGGGGTCGCTTACGCGAAGAGCGTCGCGAACCACGACGATCGCATCGGCTCGTGCGGCAAGCTCGCGAAGCCCCTCGGTGAGAAGAGCGAGGTCGGCCTGAAGCTCGCGCTGACGCGCGCCACGTCGTCCGGCCCCAAGACGCCGGTGACGTTGATGGTGGACCCGCTCTGCCCAAGCTGCCGCGCGCTGCACCGTCGCCTCGACGCCGAGGGGTTCCTTGAGCAGATGGAGACCACCGTGCTGCTCTTCCCGCTCGACTCGTCGTGCAACTGGATGGTCGATCGCGACGTCCACCCCGGCGCCTGTCAGGTATCGAAGGCGATGCTGTGCGCGCACGCGAAGGGCCAGGCGCCGCAGGTGCTCGAGTGGGCGTATGACCAGCAAGACGTGCTGCTCTCGGCGGCGAAGACCCAGGGACCGAAGGCGGTCGACGGTTACATCGAGGGGAGCTTTCCCGGTCTCGCGGCCTGCATGAAGGAGCGCTCGACCACCAAGAAACTCGAGGAAATGCTGCGTTTCGCGGTCGACAACCGGCTGCCCGTGTCGACGCCACAGCTGTTCCTCGGCGACCAACGGATGTGCGACGAGGACACCGACATGGGCCTCGTGTACTCGATTCGCAAGCTCATCCCGTCGCTTAAGGCGCGGAGCTTCTGAGAGGGCGTCATGGCGAAGAACGGACCAGTGGTAGTGGCGCTCGTCGCGGGCGCGGGGCTCCTCGCGGGGGCGACGATGAGCGTGCGCGGTGAGGTGAAGGCGGCGAACGAGCGGCTCGTCACCGGCGCCAGCGAAGAGAAGCCCGAGTCGAAGATCGCGACGGCCGACGACGCCGAGCTCGGCTACTGCACGCCCGAGTTCAAGCAGGTGCTCGCGCGCGTGATCCACGCCTGCGGCCTCGGCGGGAGCGACGGACGACGCGGCTGCCAGCCAGGCGACGTGAAGACGCTCGCCTCGATCAGCGACGACGAGTTCAACAAGCTCTTCACGCCGCTCAGGGAGCGCGCGTCGGTCGTGATGTTCGCCGACGGCGTCGACACGCTCGACGAGGCCGCGAAGAAGGCGCTGAACGAGCGCTGGGACGACCGCAAGGGCGCGCGTTACTTCTTCGTCGTCGCGCGCGCCTCGAAGTCGGGCACGGTCGACCTCAACCGCAAGCTCTCTCAGCGCCGCGCCAACTCGGTGATGTTCCACCTCGCCGACCAGTACAAGGATCCCGAGATCGACAAGAAGGTCGGGCTCTTGTGGCTCGGCAACGAGTTCGCGCAGCTCGACAAGGAGTACTGCGCGTGGAACGTCACGCACCCCGAGCGCTGCGACGCGGAGGGCATCAACCGCAGCGCGTTCGTGTCGTGGGTGGACTGCCGATTATGAGGGCCGCGCTGGCCGTCGCCGCGCTGTGCCTGGCTCCGGCGTGCGCTGAGGGCGAGAACCGCACCGGCGTGGTGCGCGATCGAAACGACGCCGTCGTCACGAAGGCCACCTCGACGCCCGCGAGGCCAGCGGCCAGCGTCGCCGCGACCGCGAAGAAGCCGCCTCGCGCGCTCTGCGACACGAAGCCGCGCGGTCGCACCTCGGACGCGCGCATCGACACCGCCGCCGCGCCGGGGACGAGCCCGCCGCCGACGCCCGTGCCCTTCGGGACGGGCAAGTGGACCTGGGTCAACCTCTGGGCGGCGTGGTGCGGCCCCTGCAAAGAAGAGATGCCGCGCCTCCGTCGCTGGCAAACCGACCTCCGAAAGTCCGGTGTACTCGTCGACCTCGCGTTCGTGGCGATGGATGACGACGAGCGGCAGCTCTCTCGCTTCCTGTCGAGTCAGCCCGAGTCGGGGACGCGCGCGACCTACTGGCTGAAGGACGAGGCGGCGCGCGAGAAATGGCTCGGCCCGCTCGGCATCGCGGTCGCGGCGACGCTCCCCGTGCACGCGCTCGTCTCGCCCAAGGGTGAGCTCGCCTGCCTCATCGAAGGCGCGGTCGACGACGACGACTTTCCCGGAGTGCTCGCGTTCCTGAGGGGCAGCTGAGGCCGTGCGCCCGGGACCATGGGCGCGACGCGCTACGCTCCCGCGGAAGTAGTGACGGCGCGCGCGGTTCGATAAGCTCGGAGGATGCGGAGACGCTTCCTTGCCACCACGTCGCTCGGGCTCGCGATGGCGTGCTCGGCGACCTCGAACGACAATCGACTCTCGGACGCGTCCGGAGCGGGGGCTGGCCCCGCAAGCTCGACCGGCACGACATTCGACGGGAGCAGCAGCATGGCAAGCGGCGTCGGCGGCTTCATGCCGACGGGTAGCGGGGGCAGCACCGGGACCGGCTCGAACGAGTGCTCCGAAGCCTCGAAGCTCGTGTACGTCGTAGGCACCGGGAACGAGCTCTACAGCTTTTCGCCTCCTACGCTGACCTTCAAACAAATCGGGTCGATCAACTGCGTCGCAGCGGGCGGCTTCGGCACGCCGTTCAGCATGGCCGTCGCGCGCGACGGCACGGCCTACGTGCTCTTCGAC
>Ga0194129_10008828_pt1 | contig 11514 bp, 11 predicted proteins | sample TA2KigCa35mmetaG_FD_150862 | JGI IMG/M metagenome (GOLD analysis project Ga0194129, IMG submission 150862) | Freshwater microbial communities from Lake Tanganyika, Tanzania - TA2015038 Kigoma Deep Cast 35m | ecosystem: Environmental > Aquatic > Freshwater > Lake | place: Tanzania: Lake... | reverse complement strand
ATTGCAGGGAACTATGAATACACCAAATCAAGAAGGTTCTATACCTAATGCTGAAGAAAAATTATATGGTTCTCTATATGGTCAATCATTACAAGAAAATATTAACATACCAATGCCAATATACGATGATATGAATAAAAATTTTGATGTGCCTATGGAAATAGAAATGGATATGCCTATAAATTTTAATAATCCAAGTGATAAAGTTTATGTTACAAATAATAGAGAAGATGTAGTAAAAGAAATGTATAATAATATGTATTGCACTATGGATTATAATCCTGTAATTTGCAATGATGGTCAAATGTATGATAATATGTGTAAGGCTAATAATGCAGGTCAGATGAATTGTAAATCTAGTTTTCCAAAAGTAAAAGAAGATAAAGTGCCAAAATTTGAGGAAATATCATATGGTACTATGCCAAAATCTGGGAATATGTATTGCCCTATGGATTATAATCCTGTAATTTGCAATGATGGTCAAATGTATGATAATATGTGTAAGGCTAATAATGCAGGTCAGATGAATTGTAAATCAGGTTTTCCAAAAGTAAAAGAAGATAAAGTGCCAAATTCTGGGAATATGTATTGCCCTATGGATTATAATCCTGTAATTTGCAATGATGGTCAAATGTATGATAATATGTGTAAGGCTAATAATGCAGGTCAGATGAATTGTAAATCAGGTTTTCCAAAAGTAAAAGAAAATTTTGATAATCTAAATAGTGATTGTAAAAATCAACCAAATAAATATTTTGAGCAATATACAAACAATCCTTGCGATCAACAACCTGCAGTTGGGTGGTTCGGAACTGAGAGGAATAGAGTTAGGGATGCTGAAAGGAGACAAGCCGAATGTAGAGAGAATTGTGACCGCAAGTTTCCTAGTATAACCGTTTTTGAGCATTGTGATTTTAGTGGAAGAAGTCTTAATTGTGATGAAGGAATAACTAGTTTTGAACAACTTAAAAAACAAGGTTTTAATAATATCATCAGATCAGTGAGAATGACACCAGGAACAAAAGCAATATTTTATCAACCTGGTTTTTTTAATAATAGGTCATGGGAATTATATGCTGATGATCGTTGCTTACCAAATTTAGGTTCTATATTTAATTTTGAACAACCTATTACAAGTATTAATGTGCAGAAAATTCAATAATTTTAACAATTTATTATAGATGTAAATCTAAATCATTTAATCTAAGATAATAGGTATGATATTTTATATTATAATTATTATCAAATGCTAATGAAATTACGGAACAAATAAAATCTTCATTATAATTTAATATTTTTTTTAATTTAAACTGATAAATATGAAGATCTTTCTTTATAAAATAAAAAATATTATTATAATTATCTTTTAATAAATTTTTAAGTGATTCTGGAATATGATTTAAAATATTATCAGATATAATTTTTGTTCTTTGATAAATTTTATTATTATGAAATTTATCATTCACATATTCATTACAAATTAAACCTACAAATGCTTTTTCAAAATATATCTTTTTCATATTATTTGATTTATCTATACCAAAATATACTGCATCTTTATAATCTTTTATATCAAATGGTTCTATATTCATAAAATTAAAATATTTATTATGATCTTTATCTTTATATTTAAGACCAAATAAAATTCTATTTTCTAATTTAACTTCATTTTTATCAAAAATATGTTTAATTGAATATTCTATTAATATATTTTTATAATCATTAAATGCTATTAATCCATTTATTATAAAATATAAATCATCTTTATTAAGATATTTTTGTAATATAGAAATTAATTTAAACATCTTTTTAATTTCCATAATAATTTTATATAATTATAAATCATATTATTTTTTCTTTTTTAATTTAAAAATATATATGAATATTATTATTATTATTTTAATTATTGTAGTTATTTGGCTTATAGCTACTTCAAATCAACAAGAAAATTTTGATTATTTGATATGCGATGAAATTTATGGTAATATAAATTATGATTATTGTAAAGAAAGAGAAAGAATGCAAAAAGAAAGATAAATACCTATGGGTGAGGGTTTTTGTGATCGTGACTATAGACCAAATCATAATAATTATAATGGAGGAACAGATTGTGGTCTTGGCGATGGTGTATTTGAAGATTGGCGGAGTAGAGGAGGTAGTTGTCCATCAGGTTATAGAGAAGATAGAGATTGTGGCACTGGTTGCAGATCAAATAGGAGTAATAGATGTGCATAGCAAAAAAATAAAATTATAATTTTGATTTTTTATGATTTATTATCGTTCTTTTGGATGATAAAAATTAAAAATATTATATTTAGTAATCTATTTTTTTTCTATACATCCGGGCATACATAGTTCTTTATTACAACAATAATAATTTTTTGAAACAGCATCAGTTTTAGAATATTTATCTTTAATAAGTTCTTCGGAAACACTTTGTTTAATTGAATTTACAGATACTTGATCTAATAAATTTAGATTCAAAAAAATTTGTGATAATTCATAATAATTTTTAAAGAAAAATAAACGCCCTTTATTTTTATCTTTGTCAATATATTTTTTTATAGTTATATCATCAAATTTAAAATTATTATTTTTTTTAATTATATTATGTATAAAAACCATACAATTTTCATCTACTATTAACATTTTTTCTCCAGCAATCAAATCTCCTTGACCATTATCACCTATAAATAATAATTTATATTCTGGAAATAAAGCTTTATATTTTACAAATTTTTCAAATTTGGTAGCACCAACACTCTCAGCATTAGGTTCTAATGAAAATTCTCCTTCATCATCTATTTTTTTTTCTATATCTTTAATTGATTTTATTTTAGAATCTTTACCACTTAAAAAACTAAAATTATCACTAAGTGCTTTTTTCAATCTTATATCTGTAAATTTATGATTTTTTAGTGCTGTTGGTGTAGCTGATAGTATAGTATTATATATTATTATGCCATCATGGTTTTTTTGAGTAAATTTAGTATAACATTCATAGAATTTTTCTATTCCAGGATAAAGTTTTTTTTTTTCCCAAGAATAATCACTTCCAGCGATATTTATATTTAAAATGCCTGGATTAGGATAAATTGTATCATCTATATCAGTCATAATATGTGGTATAGAAGATTTTTCTAATGAACAACTTACTAAATCTGATAAAATAGTATTTCTTAATTCTATTTCTTTTTTTGAATCATTTGATAAAATATTATATATTAGTTCTAATAAATCACAACCATATTTTTTTGGTGTATTTAGATAAGCATATTTACAATTGATATCTTTCATAAACTTATTATCCATTAAAATTCTAAGATTTAAAAAATTTTTTTTTAGTGTACTTTTATTTGGTTCATTTTCTTTTTTTATTTCATCAAGAATATTTTTTAGATGTTCAATAACCTTTTCTTTGGCTTTTATAATACTTTCGTCATCATCGTGCTTACCTTTTTCTTCATTATATATATTTATAATCTCATCATATTCTTTTGTTCCACCAATCATAACATAATTTTTTAAACTTAAATATTTATTTTTATATTTTAAGTATTTAGAATAATAAGTCATATATAATATATAATTACAAAAAAATATTATACTTTTTGAAATTTATAATGCTATATATACAGGAGAAATTCCTAATTTTAAATTTGGATATGATTCTTACTATAAAACATATTACAAAAAAAATAATTTATTATAATATGATAAAAAAAATATTAATTCTTTAATATAATTATATAATGATTAATAATATTTTTGAAAAAATTAATAATGATATTTTAGAATTACAGAAGAAAAATGAAAATAAAAATGAAAACTTTATTTTACTAAAAAATAATAATTTTATTTTACAAAAAAATAATAATATTAATGATATAATAATAATTATTATTTTATTTTTATTCATATTTATCATATTGAAATAAAAATTGTATTATAAAAATTATATTTCTTTTTGGAAGATATAATATTAAAATTATTATATATATATAAATATAATGGCACAACATGGAATACCTAACGAACAATTATACTATCGCTTATTTGATATACTTCCTCCATTAGCAACAAATGTAGCTGATTTAGAATTATTATCTACAGTGATGCAGAAAAATGCACCTCCATTACCTATCCCTGAACCTGATGTTATTATCCCTGATCCTAGAACAATAGGTTCAACTATGCCTGCTTTTATTACTTATTGGGGACAATTTGTAGATCATGATATTACATTTGAAGACCGTTCTATTTTAGGAGCCGTTCCAACTGTTATAAATGATTTGGTTAATGAAAGAACTTCTTGGTTTGATTTAGATTGTGTTTATGGAGCAAATAATCAATATTTGACCGAAGAAAATGGAACTAAATTTTTAATTGTACTTAATTCAGTAGGAGAAGAAGATTTACCAAGAGATCCAGTATCAGGACAAGCTTTAATTGCTGATATTAGAAATAATGAAAATTTAATTATCCAACATATTCAACTTGCCTTTTTTAGATTCCACAATCGTATTATTAGCGAATTAAGTGTTAATACTCTCTTAACACCCGTTGAATTAGTAGCTCAAGCAAAGAAAATAGTTTCTAATCATTATCAACATATGGTAATAAATGAATATATAAAAAAAATTATATTACCAGAAGAATTTAATAGATTATTTGTTAATACTTTTGATGTTTTAACTTCAAGAATATATGGTGAAATACCTAAAATGCCAATAGAACTATCAGGTGCTATGTATAGATTACATTCTCTTATAAGAAATGAATATTATGTTAATGTAAATGTAGAATTACCAATTTTTTCACTAAAAAAACCACAAGATATGAGAGGTATGAGACCACTTCCTCCTGGCTTACATATAGATTTTCATTTATTCACTCCAACACAAAATTTTAATGGTTTTCAAGTCACCGAAAAAATTAATCCTTATCTTGTTGAAAATTTATTTCAATTACCACTTGATAATAATGATAGTTTATCTAGACGAAATTTAGTAAGAGGTAATGTTTATCAATTACCATCAGGTCAATCTGTAGCTAAATATTTAGGTGTTCCTTATCTTGATAATGCTAATCCTGATCCTAATTTTCATGTAAATATTTCCTTAGAAACTAATTATGCTGCTGTAAAAGCACTAGATCCTGTGCCTGATAATACACCAGAAACTCTAGCTTATCTTAATAATATATTTGGCAGTGAAACACCACTTTGGTTTTATACACTTAGAGAAGCTGAAGTATTTGGAAATGGTAATTGCTTAGGACCTGTTGGTAGTAGAGTAGTTGGTGAATTTTTCTATTCACTACTTAAAAAATCAACAACCTCTATCCTAAATAATCCTTTCACTCCTACAGTTGGAGAATTTGGTTGTGTAGAACAAGGAACTTATTTATTCTGTGATTGGATAGCATATGCTTTTAACTTACCAGTTAGAAATCCCTTAATTCCCTTGCCAAGTGTAGAACAAAATAATTTACATTTAGATGTTGTTTAAGATAACTATATAATATAATTTAGTTATTTTATAAAAATTTTAACAAAAACGACTAAAATCATGTCTAGGTCCATTAATTACTGTAACGGGTAACCATCGTAATATTGATGGATTACATATTTCTTTAGAGAATGGTCCAACACCAATACTACCACAAACACCAATCGCTAATCTTGTAGAAATAACAAAACGATTAATTTCTCCAGTTAGTTCAGCACGAGCGCCTGCTCTGCTAAAACCAATTTCTAATGAAGCACCTGGTATTGGCTGATTTATTGTAAAAGTTGCAACCCATGTATTACCAATACTACTAGTTATTACACCTGGAATAGATACCCATGCTCTATATCCAAGATTTGCTGGTGAAGCACATGGCATGATCCATGCAGAAGCACCAATAGTTAAAAAGGTTTGAAGACCAATTACACAGTTAAGTTCGCTTCCAAATCTTGTATCCCTACATGTACAAAAGTTTGGAAGACGAAAAATATTTGTTATTGGACCGCAAACACTGAGTGAAGTTAATTTCATACCAGAACCAAAATCACGAATTTCAGATACTTCAAATGCATCTACATTTACAACTGCATTAATTACACTACCATCAGAAAAAGTGCATGTTGAATTATCAGAACAAATAGATTGATAAGGACAAGAAAAACGTGCATCTATACAACGGACTGCATTAGTAAGAGGGGAACATGCATATACTATGCCAGCACCAGTTGCATTACTCATACAAGTTTGAGAAGATGTACATGAAATACCATTATCACAATTCTGTGGTTTTGGAGAAATAGTTGGGATAGTGTGTATATTTACAAAATTGCTTAAAATAGTTAGTGAAAATACTAAAAATGTAGAAAGTTTCATTTAATAATATATGATATATATTATATAATTATTTATATTCAATTTTTAATTATTAAATAATAATTAATTATTTCCACGTTACACTAAACTTTTCATCTTTTAATGATATTTTATAAGGCTTAATTTCAAAATCAAATTCCTTATTTTCAGGTACATCAATTTCAATTATCATATGTTTTGCTCTCCAAACTCCATCAGAATCAATTGTAATCTTACATGTATTTATTCCGACTGTTGGTCTATTTGGGAATGGAGGATCTTCTTTTAGTAAAAGACGAATTTTTCTATTAGAACATAAATCAATTACATTCTTCAAGCATTCCAAATCAATATGGTCAGATGGTAATAATTCCATATTATCATTATTATATTGTAAAAAACATTTAATGATTTGTTTATCATCAATAGTTGCTTTACTAATAGGTTCATATGAACCATCTTTGTTTATTAAACATAAACAAGCAAAAGAAGAAGTTGTATTTGTTGGATAAATACTTATCATTTTTAATATTATAATTTTAATTATTAATTCAATTTTTATATTATATTATTAAAATAATATGAATAATATACAAATATTAAAAGATTCAATTTCAACATCAGTTAGTATGAAATTATTTTCTTCTATAGAAAAAGCTACACATGTACACGTATTTAATTCTAAAATTGAAAAATTTTTACTTACTAAATGTAATGAATTAATAAATTTTAATCCACAAAGATTACAAAAAACAGCTGTAAAGGCTTATCCATTAGATAATAGACCAAGAGGTGATATAGATATTAAAAGTGTAAAATTTTATCAAAAACAATTACAAATGAAAAAAGAAATAGATCCAATTTGGATAATAAAAAAAAATGATAACTATATTTTATTAGACGGAGTACATAGAATTGTAGCTAGTTATATAGAAAACAAAAAATATATATTTGCAAATATTATATATTAAAAATATATAATCAATAAGAAAAATATTTAAATGGCTTTTTAATATATTCAAATGAATTAGACAATACATTGTAAATATTATTTGATACATTATTTTTATTATCATCATTTTGTTGTATATCTTCATCAAATGTTAGCATTTCTTTTTCATCAATAATTATAAAATCATATTCAAAGTCATTATTTTTTTCTTTTTTATTTTTTTTTAATTCTTTGTTATCTTTATAAATATCGATAGTTTCCATAACATCATCACTTATTTCTTTATTATATAGATGATTTATAAAATAATCTTTAATAGTATTAATATCATTTTTTGGTCTAATATTTCGTTCATTTATGTCTAATTCAGACAATACTGGTAATGAATGAAAATTTGATTCATGATATTTATTTTTAACAGTTGGAATTTTTATAGGAGCACTAATTTTTAAATTTATATTAATATCTGTATTAAACCAATCATGATTAAAATAATCATCCCAAGAAATTCTTTTATCAGTATCAACAACTAACATTTTGGATAATAAATCAATTAATAAATTATCAATTTTAATATTATTTTTATTTACTTCATAAAAAATAATTTTATTACAAAAAATATTTTTATTTAAATCTAATATATTCAAACTATCTTTAAATGGATGTTCTTTATATACACATTCATAAATTATTAATCCCAATGACCATAAATCACATTTTGAGTCATATGTATTTTTAGTATCATTTATATTATTACCACTAATAAATATTTTCATAATTTCAGGTGCCATATAAAGAGGTGATCCGCATACAGTATTATGCATATCAATTTTATTATCAGTAGCAAAACCAAAATCAACTAACTTTATTAAATTATTAGAAATAAGAATATTTTTTGGTTTTAAATCTCTATGTATAACATTTATTTGCCTCAAATAAAATAATGCATCATTTAATTGTTTTACGTAATCTTGTAGAGTATGTATATCTATATTATATTTTATATTATTAAATTCTTCTTCACAATGTTCTAATATTAAACAAATATTTTTTTCATCTCTTATAACCTCATTAAGTTTTACTATATTTTTATGATTTATTTTTTTATGTATATTTATTTCTAATTCTATTCTGTCTAATAATTTTTCATTTATTTTTTCTATATTTATTCTTTTTATAGCAACATTATTATGATTTTTATCTTTGGCTTTATAAACTTTAGAAAATGATCCTCTACCTATTTCTGGACGAAATAATATATATTTTCCTTTTAGATCAAACATTATATTGCCTATTAAATTATATATATAAATAAATATTTATTTAGATTATAATTATAAAAATTTAAATTTTCTTAAATGCAATTTTTAAAACTTCATCTACATGAGAAATAAATTTTACCTTAAATTTATTATCGACTAGTGTTTTATTCTTTTTTAATAATATTTCTACATCACGTTTATTTTCTAATGGTACTAAAGCTAGTTTTATACCTGCTCTTTTTGCACCTGATAATTTTGCATCTAAACCTCCAATTGCTGAAACGTTACCATCTAGATCTATTTCTCCAGTTATTGCTAAATCATTTTTAATTAATTTATTTGTTAATAAAGAATAAATTGCTGTAGTAATTGCTGTGCCTGCACTAGGGCCATCTTTAGGTGTTGAACCATCTGGACAATGTATGTGTAATCCAGTATTTGTAAATTTTGTTTCAACTTCTTTTCTCTCATCATCTGTTAGTAAATTCCATGCTACAGTTCTGGCTACTTGTATACTTTCAGTTATAACTTTTTCTAAACTACCTGTAGTATGTAATCCTAAAATTTCTTTATTATACATTTTTTTAACTTGAATAAGCATTACATCTCCCATACCATTAGTAGTTGCATACATTCCATGAATACAACCAATAGATGGTTTAGGAGTAATTTTTTTTAATAATATTTTATGATGATCATTTAATACATTATCAATATAATCATTATTAATATTTAATTCTTTAATAATAGTTTCATTTTTAGTTAATCTATTTAAATGATGATTTCTTAATATTTCATTTAATTTATCTTTTATTTTTCTTACTCCAGCTTCATATGTATAACTTAATATTAAATTTTCTAATTCTTTATCTTTTAATATCAGATCTGTACTATTATAACCCATGTTTTCTAATATTTCTGGTATTAAAAATCTCTTGCATATTTCTATTTTCTCTAGAATTGGTATCGCTTGTAATTTTATCTCTTGTATACGATCATATAAAATACGATCTATTTTTGATGCATCATTATATGAAAATACTACTATACATCTCGATAAATCTATTTTTACTTCTGAAAAGTATCTGTCTGTAAAATGCTCATTTTGAGCTGGATCTGTAATATGTGTTAAAACACTTGAAATTTCATTTCCATGTTCTGTTTTTGAAATTTTATCTAGTTCATCAAAATATATTATTGGATTCATATATTTAGCTTCTTTTAAACATTTTACTATATCACCTGACGTTGCTCCATGATATGTTATATTATGACCAATTAATGTAGAACTATTTGTGCTACCCCCTAAAGAAATAAAACAAAATGGTCTTTTAACATTATTTTCATTATTTATCTTAATCCAAGGTTCTTTTGCCTTAAGATCATAATCTATAAAATCAACTAAACATTTAGCTAGTGCTCCTTTAATAATAGTGGTTTTACCGACACCAGGTGGTCCTTGAATTCCTACAACTATACCTTTTTGATTTCCACCAGATAACCATTGTGCTATGATACATTTAAATTGTTTTTTTGTTCTATCGTGTCCATATACACTACTATCTAAAACATTATCAACATATTCTAAATAACTAATTCGAAATTCACAGAATTTATCATATAAAGATTTATAAACTTCTTTTGAAGCTTCTTTATCATTAAAAAATTCAATTAAATCACTCTCGTTCTTTAATGAAAGTTTATAATTATCATTGATTAATTGTATTAAATCTTTTAAAAATTTAAAAATTTTTTCTTCTTTATATTTACCAAAAGGTATTTTAACCAAATTATCTATATATTCTTTAGCTTTACCATTTATCATCATATTATTATTTAATTCTTCTTCTTTTTCTTTGATATGATCTTGTATATCTTTTGGTAAAGTAGATGTATCTACTTTATTTGTTTCTTTCTTAGTATTACTGAATATTTCAAATAAATTATTTAATCCCATACGTTTAACTGGTTTTTTTTTTTGAAAATCATCAGATAACATCTTATTTTCAGTTAGAAATTTAATTGCCTCAGTATAATTCCAATTACTTATACAATCTATAAATTCCTTACCGTATAAGAAAACTAAACCATGATTATCTATTTTATCTTTCCACCATTTTAATAATTCTATTAAATCTTTTTCATCTAATCTACACTTATCCATACCATATTGTGAATATTTAAAATCTACTTTTTTTTCTTTATGATTAGTAAACCATAAATCAAGAACTTCTAAATTTTTAGTTATGCATGCATAATTAACTGCATTTTCATCGTATTTTAATTCTAAATTAGATGAAAACCACCAATTTAAAATATCTTTATTACCTGCTTTGCTTGCACCATTAATTGCTTTTTCAGTATATTTTAATGGAACATTATATGTAACATGCATCATATGCCACCATTCTAAAACATCTTTTTTATTATTAATACATGCATTATCAATTGCTTCTGATGTATAATCTTTCTCTTTATCCATATTAAAAGTATCATCATTAGTAATTGCTAAATGTAACCATTCTTCCAATTTTGATAAATTACCATTTGCACTAGCTAAATCAATTTCAGTATTTTTTATAAATTTATCATTAAATGAAGTTGGTATTTTATTAAAAAATATATCTATAGGTGCTTTTAAAATAATTGGTTCTGTTGTAAACCATGGATTTTTATTATTATTATCTAATTCTTTCATTAAGGTATTTATAATATTTTCAAAATTATCATTAAGTTTTTCATCATCTTTATCATTTGTTGTTGGATTATTATTTGTTTTATTGTTATTTTCAATATTTGTATTTTTAATATTTTGACCAATTATAGTTTCTTTGGGCTTAGAAGTATTATCCTTATCACTTTTTTTTTTGTTGTTAGAACCTATTCTAGTCATAATATATATAATATTAATTATACTTTATATATTAAATTAATAATT
>Ga0194129_10008825_pt1 | contig 11519 bp, 8 predicted proteins | sample TA2KigCa35mmetaG_FD_150862 | JGI IMG/M metagenome (GOLD analysis project Ga0194129, IMG submission 150862) | Freshwater microbial communities from Lake Tanganyika, Tanzania - TA2015038 Kigoma Deep Cast 35m | ecosystem: Environmental > Aquatic > Freshwater > Lake | place: Tanzania: Lake... | reverse complement strand
GTACATTTCAGCTTGCCGGTTGTAGAGCAACTCCGCAACACGTAAGAGACGCTAAGCGTCAGGGTGCATAGCACCCTGACGCTTCGCGTCCAGGCGATGACGGTACTCATCCTAAAAAAAAAAAAATATTGGATATACATAGGTGACAAATGCAAAGGTGTTCATTACCATTTGAATCTTTGAATGAATATACTGTAGAACCAACAGACATGCTTTCTCTCTACACAACTGTATCGTATGGTTTCACAAATAGGAAACCAAAAGATATACTCCCAGACCGTATGTGGTTTTTTGATTTTACCATTATCCCATCGTCAGCAACCCCGACACTCACATTTCAGTGGGACAAGACGTGTATTTTACAAGAGACAGAGCTTGGTACTATCGGGTTTTTCAAACGTTCCGTCAAAGGGTATTTTGTGTACCAAAACACAATCAAGGCTATTACGAATAAAAAATATATAGAAATGACCGGCTACGGTGTTGACCCAGACGATGTATCAAAATATTTTATCACGTTCTCGTTTGATTTTTCAAGCCTGTCCTGTCCTTTTCTTGGAAAGGAAATGACCTTTTCTTTCCAAATATTTGATGGGTCGTGTCCGTGTGGAAGTTGTTGTTTAGGAAATTGTTATGTCACCCCCTGTAACTTCTTGACACAGTCGTGTGGAAACTGCTAAAAATCATGACGGAAAGGGAAAAGACCAAAAAAACCCTGAAGTCCTTCAAACAGAGCCACCCGGGGTTGGGCATCATCCACTGGACCTCGTCTCTCCCATGTTTGAGTGTCGTGTCGCTGGAAGAAATACGTGTCAGTCGGTTCGACACTCTCCTCATCAATTGGGGCAATAAGGTTTCCTGTGGCGATGTACACTGACGCCCGGCGTTTCAACGCATCGCCATCAGGAGAATATAAGAAGATGTATGGAACGTCCCGTGGGGTTTCTGCTGGATTATAATAGTACTGTATAGTATCAAAAGGGGCGATATCCCGCAGAGGAGTGCCGATCCATGCGTAATCATTCGTGCTCTGGATCGATGTAAGCGTGACCTGAATAATATGATTGCGCACATGTCGAAAATTATAAATCGATTGATAGTACGATGGAAGCTCTCGACGATCCCGTAGAGACGCTATCTCATCGTACTTTACATTCAGAGACCATTCAAGGAAGTACCTTATTTTCCGTTGAAAATTCCACGGCAGGATAAGGCGATCATTGTCATCAAACAAGTGCTGGTTTTCACTCACAAGCGGGGATACCTCGTCTTCAGGAGGCTGGTTGAATTTTTTATCAAAGGAAACGCGCGTCTTGAGGAATGCATCGCTTATTTCACGGAACGATAATGTTTCTAATCGGCGTTTTTCATCAGCCATGAAGACTGACAAACGAAGGAGAAGATAGTCTTTCAGAATATCAACAAACCGTTGGTTCCACAAAAATATGTCAACCACGCATTTTTTCTTTGGGATGATGTAGTGCAAACACGGTGGTTCTTGTGTGAGAGGATGAAATGTCTCGTCGTCGTCGTCAACAGGACGACGTGCGATAAAAATAAGCGGGCACAGGTACGTATCCACTTCAATAAAAATGTATTCTTCAAAACTTTGTTTCTGTTTTATTGTCAGTCCCAACGCCGTTATCAACGCCATGACGTTCTCGGCTGAAGGGAGAATGTCAACAGAAGGCGAGGTGCGGTTCGGGACCGACATTGGTGCGATGGGACGAACAAGGACCGCTGGGTACAAACCTTCGGTCAGATAGAAGACACGTATTTTTCCAAACACATCAATAAATTGTTGGTGTATGAGTATTTCTAAAGGCGATGATTTTTGAAAGATCACAGGTGTATTGAACTCATCACCACGAAAACACGAATAGAGAAGTTCAAAAAGCGTCAATGTTGTGTCGTTCATCTCAAAAGACAATTCAAGCTGGGCATCCGCTGGCTTATTGTGGACCTCATAACCGATGAGTTCGCACCGCGGAGGTCCTTCGGTATACATGGCGTTCGTCTCACCTCCGTAGTGTTGATATATAATGAGTAATGGTGATCCTGGTTCCACGGACCACGCGTATGATTTCAAAAAATGAGGACGCGCGCAACCGAATTTTTGAGACCGGTCTCGTGTGAGAATGAAAAGCTGGATCCCATAAAAATGTTCAAGGAGCCGATAAAAACGGAGAGGATCAATATATTCATCTTTCTGAAGGATGTCAATAATTCCCTGTATACCAATGTCACAGTTTTCTTGAAGGGCAACGGCAATATTGCTCTCAAGAAGGAGTTTCCGGAGCACACGTTGTGAACGAAATTCTGATTTTTTGTTCTTTACCCCATACCAATATTCACAACACGCAAGGATGGATGCGTTTGACCATTCATTTGCCATCCCAACCCTTGAGAATTGTGCAAGCGGCACAATATTTTCAAGCAGTCGTTCCACAGGCTGTGGAACGACCCCCAGTTGACCCGTCGTTCTTATAATTTTGTCAGATTTCAGACGATACAGGGGCTTGCTTTTCAAATCAATGACCGTTGGTCCGGGTTTATTTGTTTTTAAAATGGTTTGTATCTTCTCTTTATTCTTTTCAAGATGGTCTTCAGAAAAGCAACACGGGGCAAATCCAAATGGGTGCTTTTGGACATCTGTCAAAGGTGCAAACCCGGGGTATCGGTACACGTTCCCGTCTTTTCCCGGTTTGTTGTGGCATATATACCAGCGCGGGACAATATCATTTATTTCCACTGGTGGAAACTTCAATTTCAGACGCTCATCTTTTATCGTCGCTGCCTTTTCATCTGACACAATCACAGGGACCTTTCCCTTTTGACATTTCCGATTATAGACGTTCTTTGGGAAAAGAACAGGTTCAACCTCCGTCAGTGTAAGACTTCCGTAGGTCGTCACGGTTGGTGGTACAAAAATAGGAGCATAATCCACAAGCTTCTGGAACATGTCGAGTTGCTCTTTATAGAGTTGATTATACAGTGCGACCAAACGTGTAAAAATATAATGAAAACTATTTACAATCTTGAGAGATACCGATCGTGTGATCTTCACGTGGATCTTGGTGTCTCCGCTTTTGTAGTGGACAGGTGTCAAGATTGCCGTGAGATCTCCAAAACGCGACGATAACCTGTTCCAACCACCGACAACGACATTGTCATTCGCGACCTCTTTTACAGGACTAGAAAAATAGACATATAATGAATGATTATTCCGTGAAATCTTGTCCGTATCGTTCACAGACAAGAAACGTGAAAACGTTTCATTATTGAAGCACAGGTCTGCAAACAGAGGAGCCTGGAGTGCCGACCATTCGAAATCTTTTGTTCCACGAGGAGCCGGATTGTCAAGAAAAAATTCAGCAAGTATCCCAACAGAGTTTTCTTCTCGGGGTTTATACAATTGAGGATCAAGCCCAAAAAGGGTAAAAAAATCATTATATGTCTGAAGACCGCTCTGCTCAGAAAAAATGCATTGGCACTTTAATCCTCCCGGACTGTTGGTGACGTATGCTATGATATTGCCGTCAACACTGTATATGGACAGGCTGTAAAAGTCAGGCACCCGGTCCTGGAATGCATCGGGTTCAAACGATACACCGGTGCGTATCTTGTAAAAATTTTTGTATCGTGCGATACAAATAAGGGGGGTCAATGTGAGACGGTCAAAAAGCATTCCTGTTGTCATATCCTTGGTTTTGACATCAAAAAGAACAATCTTCCCAAGTTCTTCAATCGGTGTCGACGATATACCCTTGAGCCCAGAAAATTGTTTTCCTTTTTCAAGTGCGTCAGCATTTTTGTCTCTTTGGAAAACCAGGTCGTCTTTTTGTGTTTGAAGGAATGTGCTGTACCATGATTGGTCAAGCGAGACCAAGAACTCGTTCCGATTTATTTTCAGATTTGTCTCTGTATTTATTAGCGGATCACTGAACTCACCAAGGACCGATTTTGTGATTGATTGTTTGACGAATATCAGGTTATACTCATCGAGATGAGGTGCTTTTGTATCTGTGTTTGTGTAGACCCAATGAAAAACCCATTTCTGCAAAAAATCAACAAGGGTAATGTCGTAATGCGTTTTTAAAGCAGGATACAAACGGATCATTTTCTTGAATTCTTTTTCATAGGAGTTTGTGCTCTTGAAAAAGACGCGTCCCAGATCAAGCAGTTTAAAATCTTGTGGCTTTTCTTGGAACTTTTCAAGGTGAAATGTCTTTGGGAAGTACACATATGATGGGAAAAAACATCCCGTACATTTCAACCGAAGAAGAATGCTTTCATCTGTGTCGGTCTCGTAAATCAATATATCAGTCGTTTCTTTTGTATCATAAAAATGAACACGAATGGTTGTCATACTAAGCGTTTATTTCAAACAGAGACATTTTTTTTTTAAGTGCGTTGAATATTTTGTTTTATTGCGGTGATCTACAAGTTACCGTAGATGCTATCGTACAACATGCGATAAATAGTCAAGTTGTCGGTCTACGGTCCGACAACGTGCTCATTTGGTAATCAGATTAATTTATTGTATCTACGGTACAATTGATTAACGTGTTTATAGAAAAAATATCTATGAAATAAATGATTACAATCACATTGTTTGGTGTTCTCGTATGTGTTCTCATTGTTTGTTATATATTTATAGTATTCTTAACACGAGTAAAACGTCACAAAAACTCATCACCGACGCCGTCACAAAATGCGATGTATAACCCACCACCAACACTTACGCCGTTACAAGAATATACGATTGAAGAAAATCCTTTTTGTAAAGAACAATTCATCAAGTGGACAGATACAAATACTCCTTTTATGAAAAGTAATAGGCCGAATACGTTCGACTTTGATTTTGATATAAAAAAACACATGATGGATATGTTGCTCGTTGCACCACTAGGTGTTGCTCTCATTGATTGTGGGTGTCATATTGGCGATGGATGTATACCAATCGCCGCGGCTCTGAAACGCCTCGGTCGTGATGACATCCGTGTGTATGGTATAGACCCCAGCAAATATAAAACAGACTTTGTGAAAAAGATGCAGAGAGAAAACAACCTGTATAACCTTCGTGTACTTACTGCTGGTTTATCAGATGATACGCAGTCCTATACATACACAAAAACACAACATTGGGGGAATAATACAGGAGCAATCAACTGGACCCAAGTCTCCGGTTCTGATGCCAGTACTCAAAATGAAATAATCCAATTTACGACCTTGGATACACTTGTCAATACAAATGAGATAAAAGAACCTATCTATTATATCCATTTGGATATCGAAGGGATGGAATTAAATGCATTGAAAGGAGCTCGCACTACATTACAAAAATATCATCCAATTTTGAGCATAGAAGAGCATGACACAAATGATCATCAGATAAGAGATTTTTTATTACCATTTGGTTATAGATATCAAGAAAGGATAAATTCCAATAATGTATACATTGCTCATACATAAACAAGTTCCTCATAGGTATGGTGCTTATTAAATTTCATATAGATTGGGATGGCATAGACTACCCAAGTCATCAAGCGACATTCATGATAACAGTAATTATTTTTTTTGCTTGAATGAATAATAAAGATGCCGAGCCTTTTTTCTGATTTTTATAAAAGACACACCTCCATCGTGTCTCTTCATGTTCTTCTTGTGCTCATTACGTTTCCGATGGAAATATTATTGCTTTCATACGTCACCGGTCAGATTTTTAAAAAAATCCAGAAAAAGAAATACAAGATGTTTTTTATCGTCCTCCTTATTTTTTTCAGTATTTTCTTGTTCATCCAGTTCTTTTATTTTGTACAGGAATATCTCAACAGTCTCATCATACCCAAACTTGACACCTTTACACGGACCGAACTCTTAAATGTGGTCCTTCAACACAAATTTGATTATGACGAGATAAAAATAGGTGAGCTCATGTATCGTATAAGTAAAACCCCGGGACATCTGTATAAGAACTATAACAATTTTGTCAATTACATGCTCCCGTTATATTTTTGTGTCTTGTTTTTCCCAATGTACCTCTTTTGGCTTCAATGGAGATTAGGATTGATTGTCGCTGTTGTTTTTATTGTCATGGCATGGATTTTTTTTATCTACTATCGTTCTTTTACCAGCAATGTCGAGATGCGTTTTGAGAAGGAACATCATCTCATGGATGAATATCAAGACGTCCTTATCAATGTAGAAAACGTGAGGATCGCCAACCAGGCGATGCAAGAAAAAGACAGGATGAACACCATGAGTGAACAATTTGAACTTGAACACAAAGCCGAGATCCACAAGATTAATGCTTTTAAAATAACCGCCATTATCGTCTTGAATGTGTTTTTATTACTCATTATTGTCTACGGGATCTTCTTGGCAACCACACCAAAATATACCCACCTGATGCCGTATTGGAAACTCATTATACTCATCACGGCAACCATCTTGCTATCAAAAACAATGACGACGCTAGTGAGCAAATGCACCGATGGTGTCTACTACTCCGGCTCGATGAACCAACTCCACACCTTTCTTGAAAAATTTCATTACACTCAAACCCCACAGACCACAAAGCATAATAACGACACGACATCACAGCCTCCTCTCGTTACTGTTCATAATTATGATATTGCGTACAGTCAGGTTGCGTTTCGGTATCCACAGTCATCGTCGCCTGAATTGCTCTTCCGCGATGTGTCTTTTATTATACCGTACAGATCAAATATTGTCATACTGGGTGATATCGGCTCTGGGAAATCAACACTGGTCAAGATGTTGATGAACACGTACCAACCGATTTCGGGGACCGTGTCCATCGGTGGCGTCCCCGTGGACATCATCCCACATGAAAAACTCACATCCATCGTTACCTACATGAACCAAAACGTGACACTTTTTAATCGTACAATCCGTGAGAATATCTTTTACGGTCAAGAACCCGATGTCGAAGGCCTTCAACAGCTCAACATTCCACCCAAAATACTTGAGAACCTTGACCTGCTCGTTGGAAAAAATGCAAATAATCTGAGCGGTGGAGAAAAACAGATTATTCTGTTGCTAAGGATCTACTTCCGACCTGTCCCTATTGTCATCCTCGATGAACCAACGTCAAACCTCGACCCGCAGACCAAGGACCATGTTATCGGTCTTATCCAAGAACTCATGAAATCCAAGACGGTTATCTGTATAACACACGATACGAGTATCACAAAATTTTTTTCACGGGCATTCATGCTTCAGAACAAAACCTTGGTTCCTTACCAGTAGCTTGAAAATGCCATTTTTTTTTATCATGAAAGAAAATGACATTCAGGACACTCAACATATTTCTCTGTATTGTTCATGTTCTTCTTGCAATTGGATTCACGGTCTATTTCTATGGCATCCAATCTCGTGTTTCAAGTCCCCTCGACCTCACCATAAGAGACCACAAACTTACTCATGAAAAACCGTCAGACTACGACAGCGTTGTTCAACACGACACGTCCATGTGGTCTGTCGAGGTACTGGTGATTGCTTTTTTTGCGGTGACGGCAATTTTTCACGGCGTGTACGCGACAACAGCAAATACGGTATACGCACGCATGGTACGCGACAAGAACAATTGGATGCGCTGGATCGAATACGGCATCTCGTCAACGCTCATGATCTACATTATCGCATTCATGTCAGGCGTCAAAGACCTGAACACCTATATCTTGCTGGCGTTCCTCAACGTGTGCATGATCATGCAGGGACAGTCCGTCGAAGAAAATCGTAGACGTGGGATGTCGACCGTTTTACCATTGGCCACGGGGTTCTTATTGTTGTCAGGAGAAATCACGGTGATTACAAAAGATTTTTTCAGGCGTGTGAACGAGGTAAAAACAACGACGGGAAAGTCAATCCCGTCGTGGCTCCCGTCCATGATTTTCATCCTGTTTATTTTTTATGCGTGTTTCGGGTTTGTCAGTGTCATCAATGCAACAACCCAAACACCGTACACCAGTATCGAAAAGACGTACCTGTGGCTGTCACTGGCATCAAAAGCGACACTGGGCGCGTTCCTCGCGTATGGTCTGGGACAACGAGCGACAATGGAAAGTGAGACAACAACGACACCACAAACAACCGAACAGATTTGATTCATACTGGGCTTGGTCATCAAAGAACTGGTTTTATTTTTATCTTGGTTTTTATACCGTGGGCAAGGTTGGGAAGCTCAAGCTTCCCAACCTTGTCTATTTATTGAAAATAAGGCTATTAATAATAGCCTTATTTTCAATGCCTTGAATTTAAGGATTAAGTTATAGACGTATTGGGACAAGCGGTGGAGTTAACGTGGGCACTTATTACAATATTGCGATAAATGTACTCCACTTACGTGGAGTGCTTGTCTATTTGTACACAAATGAGCAAGTTGTCGGACCATGGTCCGACAACTTGCCTATTTAATGCTATATCGGTCCGTCTGGTTTGCCGGCGGTTGCTACGCAACACGCCGATGCAAACCGGGTGCGCAGCACCCTGACAAGTGGTGGAGGTGATCTCCACCACTTGTACAATACGCCTCGACAACGATCCCCGACATGTCGGGGATCGTTGTACAAGTTAATTGTTCTTTAATTAACTTATGGTGTTAGCGGTACATTTTAAAAACCAGTGAACTGGTTTTTAAAATTATCTTTACATCCGAGGGAGTTATAATAATTGAGAATAACTGGGTCAAGCGTCCTACGATTAAAATCCGGCTTCTTTACTTGCCTCGTCCGCATTTTCCTCAAGTTCTTCGGCATCTTTGTCAAGTTCATCTGCTTCCGCTTCCAACCTAGCCTTCTGTGTGGCATCTGTGGTCGATTGTGCGGCTGATCTTTTTTCATTTGCTTCTGAACGTTTTTCACTAGCTCGTTGTCTGTTAATATTTTCTCTCAATTTGGCTTCGTATTGTTTTTCGCTTTTGCCTGGATTTTCTTCGCGTAGTTTTTTGACATCGGCTTCGGTCACGCCGTACCTTTTACAAAGTTCTTTATTTGAGAGCCCGGTTTCGAACCGAAGTTTCTTCCAGAGGGCACTCATTCCCGCCGTTCCTCCGAGCAATAGGTACACCATGCCGAACCACGCCCACCACGGAGCACCAGTATTAGCGGGATCTGACGCGGGACCGGGTCCCATCATATCCTTCAGTGCTTTGAAGATTGGATCAAGGAACCTGATAATTGTGACGATAATACAGTAGACGACGTACGCGACAATAATTCCAATCACGGTGAAAAGTGCTATCTTTGTCCACGTCCATCCCTTTTTTAAAGTTTTTCCGACAATAAAACCTTGTTTTTGCTGTTGTGGCATGTGTTTTTCTTTGTCAAATAAAAAAAAAATACACGTTTGAAAAGTATTTTTTATTTGACAAAGAAAATGACAAAAGTGTCTTATGTCGCTGCACCACCTCATTCAAAGCAACAATCAAAACAAAAAAAGGATAACAAAGTATCTTTTGTCTCCAAGGATGCCAATACATCATCCCAGACACCAACCGGAAAAATACCAGAGGTCCGTATCCATCTGGGTTTCTGGCCACGTGTTTTTTTGTACATATTTGCGGGTATTTTTGTTTACCTCTTGTGTCAGATTTTTATTCCCCTGCTTCATTTTCAGATCTATATCCAGTGGTGGAACAGGAACGGGGGAAAAGAATATAAAAACGTCTTTTCCATAACACAGTTTGCGTATTACGGGAGTTTTCGATTGTACGGGATCATTGGGAGCCTCATGAGTAGCGGGTTAACAACTATCCAAAACAAGTCGCAATATTTATTTATCCTGGGCTGTATAACTGCGTGGGGAAAATACGATGATAGCGATAAGGATAGGTTCCTTCTTCCTGTTCACATTTGTGGATCCATCGTCGTTGGTGACGGCTACCCGACTGTTGCGTACGGTGTTAAAGATGATGATGGAAAAGATGTGAAAGGGTGGGACGACAAATTAGAAGACTGGGGTGTTCCTAAAGGTTATGCAGAAATTAGTCAGTTGGTAGACAAGCTTGACCCGGGCAAATGGAATGTAGATGATAATTTTTTTCACACAAAATATAATATACCACAGGCAAGTCCATTTATCTTGGCGTTTCAATCAGGAGCCAATGCAGACACCAATGGCAGACCACTCTATCCAGGTGCTTTTCTAACCGCTGTTGGTATCAATTTAATGTCAAAGGTACAAGACAATAAGTTTGGAGGGTGGTGGGGGTTTGTGAATACAGGTGTAGCAACAGCCGCGGCTGATTACATGGCCATCTATCAATACCTCTATGCAAGTGACGTTCCTCAAATACTCATTGAGCCAACACCCAAATGCAGCGTTTCTGGTGAAATCGGAAGCATCCTTGGAACAACCGCGTCGTTTTCAATGGCGGGAGCGGCATTCCCACCATATGGGGCGATCGCTGGTGCGGTTGCCGGTCTGGTTGTCGGGGGTCTGACGAGCGGTATAAAAGCAGGAACAAAGAAATGCAAAGGTGCGGGTGCTTAGCTGTTTCGTGAGCGTTTTTAAATGTTACCGTAGATGCTACCGTCATCGCCATAATTTAATTTGTTTTTTATTTAATTTATTGAAAGTAACGCATATTGAAAATATGCGTTATTTTCAATTGAAGGATAATTAACTTATAGGCGTATACTGACGGACCGTAGATGCGATAAATTAATTTATAAATAAATTAATTTATCGCATCTACGGTATTCATTAATAAATAGCATCTATAAATGAACAAATTCAGATCTCTCACATCAAAAATTCCATACGTATTGAATTGTAATGAATTTTGGTATGGGGTCGCAACAGCAGGATTAATATCAAATGTTTTATATACAATCGAAAAAAAAAAGATTGAAAGTGTAACTATCTCTAAAAAATGATATCTACGGTATTTTTACAATTGCTTCAAAAAGAATGAAGTCAAACACATTCAAATTAATGACCGGGTTGACGTCTTTTGCTCTCTTTTCAGGTTTTCTATGCTATGCCATTCCCAAGAATAAAGATAGATGCGACATATTTGTTCGACGACAAACCAATCAGACAAAAAAAAAACAATGATAAAAAAAACTTATGACGTTTCGACAGCTGTCTGCGTATCAACCCTCCCTTCCTTCTTTTCGGGCAACGGAATGACCTGTTTTAATTCTTCGAGTTCTCGGGATATTTCTTTGCTCAGTTCTTCTGTAGATAATGGTTCAACAGCAACCTCTTCCTCATCATCGCTCGTCGCAACCTCGTCGTCATCAGTTTTTTGTAACTGTGTAAAAATATTCAACAGACTTCCAACCATAGGAGCCAACTGCACTGGATTGGGTTGGACCGGTTGCGACCGTTGGGTCCCTTCGGGACTTGCCGACAATGGAGCAGGAGACAGCTGGACTGGATTACTGAAACCCCGTGTATCCCCAACAGATATTGGTGGTCTTGTCAAAGGTACCTCTAAACCCGACAAGGGGTTTTGGTTCAGGAGCTGGTCGTGTTTTTCAATGATT
>Ga0194129_10008821_pt1 | contig 11520 bp, 8 predicted proteins | sample TA2KigCa35mmetaG_FD_150862 | JGI IMG/M metagenome (GOLD analysis project Ga0194129, IMG submission 150862) | Freshwater microbial communities from Lake Tanganyika, Tanzania - TA2015038 Kigoma Deep Cast 35m | ecosystem: Environmental > Aquatic > Freshwater > Lake | place: Tanzania: Lake... | reverse complement strand
GCCAATATATAAATGAGTCGTCAAAGTTAGACCTAGCACAATATATTGGTGTTTCGGGTGTTAAACGTGATATTATAAAAATGGAGGGTGGACGAAGAAAAACCAAGCGAAGAAAATCATCAAAGAGACGGAAGACACGTTCTCGAAGATACTATTCATAATTTTATTTGTCATATAGGTTTAAAATCCTAAATATTTAGAAACACTAGTATTTATAATGCAAAATATAGTTTTTCAGATGATGAATTTTCAACATTTCAATAATATCAGGGGTGCTATAAAGACAAACGCGAAATGTCTGCACGATATTTTGAAAAATGATTTTCGAGACAAAACAATAGAGGTTTATCCTGCCATTGTAACTTTCTATAGTGAAAATTCTGACTCATCTGTATTAGTTCATTTAATTATTCTTGTATCTGAAGGTAATGATAAAGTATTGTTTGATCCATCATATGATGTTTTTTCAAAGGATAATAAAAAATATTATCTGAACATAAAAGATTTTGTGGATTCCGTCGCAGACTTTGAAAATAAAAAAGACGAATTAAGAAGTCTCGCAATGGACTTTTTGTTTCACAACGAAATCGCGAAACAAATAAATTCTGGTTCTTTTGATGAACACAATAGAGAATTGTATGAAAAACAGAGAGAATATATAAAACTCAAATGTAGTTCTGAAATATCTAATAATAATTTATAAATATGGAAAAAGTCAAACCAAGTGACAATCTAATTATGAGTGTTGAGAGTTTGCCCAAAGCACCATCGTTGCGTGTAAGTGTTGATAGTCTTCCAAAAGCGCCACGAAGAAGAAGAACAATAAAATCAAGTAATAGTCCAAGAAGTCCAAGAAAAAATAGTTCCAGAAAAAATAGTTCTAAAAATGGCGAAAATCCACAATCACCTGTCGCAAAGGTTAGAGCTCCGACTGTCCAAAAATCACCAACTGCTAAATCTACATTTTCTTCCGCAAAAACAATAAAAAAATCAGCAACAGCAAAAGCAACAGAGAAAGGTTTAGAAAGAATAAATATTGATGAAATTACTGAAATTCCCAAAACATATCCTCAAGAGTTTAATGATTTTGTCAAGGAAAATGGTCTTAAACCACCACCGACTACATCGAAACAAGGCAAAGCACTCGCAATTATGTTGGCAAATCCCAAAAAGTATTTTGATAGAGATTCTGCTATTAAATTTTTTGAAAAATTTGGAATTGAAACAAAAGATAGTATTCAACAATTTAATAAACACGAACAGTGGGGCATTAAACCTAGTGGTATAAAAGGTATATACTTTATTCCTCATCCATATTCTACCGCTACCAAACACACAATGCGAAAAAACTTCAGCAAAATAATCACTGCTGAACAAAAAAATGCTGAAATAGATAAAATAAAATCCACAATTAAAACAGATTATATAGATGTGCCAAATGAAGAATGGGAACTTGGTCATAAAAATCCAGAATCGACTGATAATACTTCAACAAATCTTGTGTTACAACCACCTATCCAAGGAAAATATAGAGATAGATACATTTTTATAGATACACTTACTAAAATTCCTACTCCAAAAACTTTTGTGGAGGATTTTAAATCCGGCAAAAGTCCATACACAAAAGAACAGATGAGTGATTTAAAAAAAATGTTGAACGCAATAGAAGAAATATAGATTATTTATTTATTCTGCTCACACAAATGTCATAGTATTCTTTATTTAACTCAATGCCTACGCATTTTCTGCCTGTATTTTTACACGCAACTGCTGTTGTTCCGCTTCCAAGAAATGGATCAACTATTAATGCCCCCGATTTGCTAAATAATTTTATTAAATGTTCCATTAGTGCTACTGGTTTTACTGTTATGTGTGTGTTATTTTCTCCTTTTTCTTCTCTCGATGGTTTTGATATCATAAAATTCTTATCATAACACTCACTGTATTCTTCTGTTGTTATAATATTCGCAGGCACACGGTCCGAATCTATACCAACTTTTTGTGAGAAATCTAATAACCCTGTTTTATAAATAAGTTCATTTTGTATGAATGTTAGTTTTCCCAAGGGTTTCATTGCTACACAAATGGGTTCGAAACACGACCGAATTTGGGGTGTTTTATAGTCTCTATATTGTTCAATTAGCGATGTTTTTTCTTCATTAGACAAATCCATTTTTTCAATTATATGGGACACTGACATACCTTTTGGCATACTTTGTGTGTATGTCCAGTTTATCATATCTCTAATTTCAAAACCAGCAATTTCACAACTCATTGCTATTGCGTGATACAGTCTTGGTGATGAAAATGATAAGAAATATCCGCCGGGTTTCATTTTTTGCATAAGTAATTTGGATAGTTCCAAATAATAATCATACAGATTTTTGACTTGCGATTTGTCAAATTTCATACCTTTTGGTAAATGTTTTATATGACTGTTTTTCACATCTCCATTTATTTCAGTGGATGACCATTTATTATCAAGTTTGTCTATGAAATATGGAGGGTCTGTTATAACACAGTCAATGCTATTATTATTCATTTTTGCGATTTCTGTCATACAGTCATTGTTTAATATTATTATGTTTTCTGTTGCGGTGCCGAAGGCACCACCTCCTCCATTCTCATTTTTCTTATCTCTGTCATTTATTAATTTAATTAATTCTTCTTTGGTCTTTGACTTACACTGTGTGATTCCGAGTTCTCTGCATTTATCCAATAATTCTTGTTTAGACATTTTACTAAGCATTTCTGTGGTTTTGCCTGTTCCGACATTTTCACAATTCAAATCAATTTTCGTTTTTGACATCTATCTTACTATATGTGTCTAATTGTTTATTTTCATATTTGTATAAATATAAAAATATTAAGCCTCCTTTGGGTATCGAACCCAAGACCTTTTCATTACAAGTGAAATGCTCTACCACTGAGCTAAGAAGGCACTCGGTCTTTCAGACCTCCAAGGGTTCTTTAAACCCAACCGGTCTTTCAGACCTCCAAGGGTTCTTTAAACCTAACCGGTCTTTTAGACCCCCGCTATAATTATTTTCAATTCTCTAAGTATTTTTTACACAAATCAATTTATTCTACATAATTGCCTCCAATCTGTTGTTTATACTTTCTGTTTGCATTCATAAAATAACATATTACGCCAATATTAATTGTTATTGCCACAAAAGACCCCACAACAATTGTTATTGCTAGTGTGCTCAATATTTCTCTAATCATATGTGCCGTTGAATATAGAGAAAAAAATACTCTATATTATTTTCTTACATATTGTAATTTACTCAGTAAGCAGTCTTGGAATACAGTTAATTGTTTGTAGTTCTTGCGCCATCAATTTAAACGCATAAGGTATCTCCACATACGCAAATTCTGTTGTGTTTTCGCAAACTGAACACCGATGCACCGTGAATGTTGATTTCTGCATAGTAAATCCTTTATCATTGTATTGCGCAATCATACCACATTTCTTACAAACATACACACTGTATTTGTCTGACACATCAAATAATCTTTCTCGACAAAATCTACTCACACCGTGTGCCAATAAACCGTCTTTCTCCATTTCGCCCATTCTGAAACCGCCGTCGCGTGCCCTGCCTTCGGCAGGTTGTCGCGTTAGATTTACCATCGGTCCGATAGACCTACTGTGTTGTTTGTCATTAACCATATGTTTAAGTCGCTGGTAAAACACCGGTCCAATAAATACATTAGTCTCAAACTGTTCGCCAGTAAGTCCATTATACATCACCTCGTTTCCATAACTTTCATAACCAACCTTTTGTAGTTCTGACGCAATTGTTTTTACATCTAAATCTCCAAAACTAGTTCCATCACCAAACATTCCCAGTTCCACCAACACTTTACCAAGAATTGTTTCTTTTAGTTGTCCAATTGTCATTCTCGAAGGAATCGCGTGCGGATTAATTATAATATCCGGTCGCAATCCATTCTTTGTATATGGCATATCGCATTCAGGTATAATGTTTCCGACCGTGCCCTTCTGGCCGTGTCTCGAACTAAATTTATCCCCGAACACCGGTTTTCTGAATATGCGTGCGCGGACCTTTGCGGTGTTATATCCTTCACCATTTCTTCCTACATAATTCTTATCTACATAGGTCTCTTCCGATGTTCTATAACATTTGCTTTGGTCTTCAAATTTAATTACTTTGGTGGGGTCATTGCGATTTTCTTTAATATGAACTACTTTTGCCATTATTACATCGCGGTCTTTTATTAATGAATTCTCAGCAATAAATCCATCACTCCCAATACTATCATAATTTCCATATTTAATTCCTTTAGTTTTCGCAGGGTCTGGTTTGCATCTGCTTACAAATCGAGTAATATTCTTGTCCTCATCTTTCTCTGTATGATAAATAGTTGTCAAGAACATTCCTCTATCAATCGAACCACGATTAATCAACACACTATCCTCCTGATTATAACCTGTATGTGACATAATCGCAACGTGTATTTGCTGTCCAGACGGAATCTTTACTAAATCCAACCAATTCATTAATCTTGTATCAACCAAAGGTCTCGATGGATATGTCAATACATAAGCAGTCTTATCAAATCGTTGGTCAAAATTAGTAGCATATATTCCCATTGCCTGTTTTCCCTGTGCCGATTGATATGTGTTTCTCGGCGCCTGATTATGTTCTGGAAAAGGAATGCACGATGCTAATACACCAAATATAGTGCTGGGATGTATTTCACAGTGTGTATATGTTATTCTGCGTTGTTCTTGAACATAGGAATTCTTTGCTCTCAAAGCAATCATCGCATAATTCTGCTCATCTGGATCTATATATTCAATTACTGATTTGTCCAATTTACAAGTCGTCAGCAAATCGTTCCACACAATATCGCCTCTAGTAATTCCATTAATATCATCCTGTGTGATAAGAACACGCCTATTCTCGACTCGCAATAAAGGTCTGGTCATTCTGCCACCATCATTACATATTCGGATTTCCATCATCTTGTAATCAAATACTACAGATGTGTAAATATTAATAATTCCCTTGTATTTCTTGTCCTTCATTTCTAGATATAATTCTTGGGGCGAATCTGTGATTCCTACCCAACATCCATTCACAAACACTTTGACTTTATTAAATGCCTGAACTGGCGTAATTTCATCCAAAGACTTTATATATGGTGCTACATAAGTGTAGAGCGACGCACTGTTTGTGGAAATAGTTAGATGTGTCAATTGACTAATGTTTTTTACCAGTCCAATCGACTGACCCTCCGGAGTTTCTGCTGGACAATTTGAAACTACAAATGATGAAGCAACAAATGAATGATTGTCTGACCTCGTAGTGAAATCATAAACAAGTTCGGGTTCAACTTCAGTAATAGACGCAATTGGCACTGCAACACATCCATTATCAGCAATATTTTCTCGGATGAATGTGTCGTAACTAATGTTGTAGTTGTTGTTTTTATTTTTTATTTTTAAATATTCAATTACAGGTGCTGATTCTGTTCGTTTCCTATCACAATAATAATAACTGATGGTATCAGCATATTTTAACAAATTTTCATCCGAATTATCAAACACTAATACAATATTAACATCATCTGTTGTATTTGATTCAACTGTTTTTATGTGACATTTAATATTAAAGTCATTAAACATTTTTTTAATTTCATTAGTATATCTAATTCCTTCCGAAACTATTTTTTTGTTTGTGAGAATAATACTTTCCAGTTCGCCATCACACATATTTGTTCCATTTTGTGATTGATAAGCAGATAAGTATTCTGCCTTTACTGATAGTTCCGCATTAATTAACCAAACCGGCAAACTGTATGCGTCATTATCTATATAATTCATAAAATAATTATAAACAGGGTCATACATATCTGTGAATCCAAGTGTTTTTATGTCACTATTAATAATGTCAGTATTGTCGTCTCTATAATCATTGTATCCAATAAGTCTGGCAATGATTTTTAACTTGTTTGTTGGTATTCTTGTGTTTAATAGATTCTTCTCTAACAAATCCATTCGGTAATGTTCTAAAACATCTTTTTCATTAATTACAAGATTTGTTGTATTTGTGTTTTCAATTGGTTCGGTGGTATGTCTAATAATTACTTTATCAGAAATACTCATTTCACCAACTTTTTTCATCTCATATTTACCATCACCAGTCTTGACCAAAAATGGGTGGTCAGCAGTTGCTTTTATGCTTCTTCCACTAATAGTTTTTATTTCAAACAGTTTGTCTGGCATCTTACTGAAATAATTATGAATGTCAGATGGTTCATCTAGTAAATTATTACGATTTACTGTATTCACCCAGTCCCCGTTCTTCATATCCCTGATTTTTTTAACATCCATCCTGTTTGATAATAAAACATTAGCATCTCCTGTTAAACATAAGTAACCGAATGTCGTCCCGTGTAGTTTGCGTGGCGCTATTAATTCACCCGATTTGTCTATCGGAGTATTTACACGCCTCATATGACTTAGTGTTGCCGCGTTTGTTAATCTATTTAATACCTGCGCTACTCCAACCTTACTACTATTGCTGTGTTTTATACTAAAATCACCAGTCGATAAAGCACGATTTATTCCTGTCTCTATCGTCGTGGATTTAATAAACTTACATACATTCGCCATATTAATAATATTCTCATAATCATCACTCGATTTCCAAGACCCTGAATTAATTTCCTTTATTACATTCTTCTGCATTTCCTTTACCAACTTGTTAAAATAATTGCGAAACAGATTGTTCAATAAAGTTCCAGTCATATCAATTCGCTTATTAATATATGAATCTCTATCACTCGGCGGAATCCATCCCAAAGCAGTTTGTATTAATCTGTTTGTCATATGACCTAAGAAATACAATTTCTGTTTTAATGTGTGACAGTGAGGAAATAAATCATTGTTTAGAACCTCCAACGCAAAATCACGTTTCTTTCTCGAACCGGTTTCCTTATCCATATTCATCGGTGTGTATGCAACATAAGTTGTGATGTTTTTGATAGCATCTTCACGATTCATTGTCTTGTTTGCCTCCACAATAGAGGCATTCAAATATTTTAATAAATCCGCGTGTTTCTCACTTTCCACATCCAACAATATGTATGAACATATTTCCTTGTCAGAATTTACACCCAACGCACGAAACAAAGTAAATAAATCAATTGCTTCACGCACGCGCGGTATTACTATTTTCAATGGATGTCCATAACCATTGTTTTTACTTGCTATTTCAATTTCCACTTGTTTTGGAGAAATACACTTATGGTCTGGCACTGATTTAATTTCCGCATACCAAATACATCTCGATGCGTTCTTGCCATCATAACAATACACTATGTTTTGTGCTGCGCGCTCTTGTTGTAATACTGTTTTTTCAGAACCTTTAATAATGAAGTAACCGCCATGGTCAAACGCACATTCTCCAACAGACACAGGATTAATGTGACTGTTTTGTGTCAATACACAGATTGATGATTTTACCATAATCGGCATCTTACCAATACTGATTTTTGGTAATACCTTGTGTATGCTCCGCGGTTGGTCCATATTCTCTGTATCTCTTACAATGTATTCGATTCTCACATCCACAGTCATATTAGATGCGTATGTAAAATTTCGCACTTTTGCCTCCATAGGCATCATTGTTTTGGTTGCGCCGTTGTTTTCATAAATAAGTGGTGGATATATTTTCAAATTCTCAAATACGATTTTAATTTCCAATGTATATGCTTCGTGTTTTGCCACATAGTCCTTGTCTGAACGGATGGTAACTGGATTAAACATATCAATTGTGCGTTTCATATCATAATTTACAAAGTGGTTGTATGATTCTAATTGGTGACGAACTAGTCGTGATGAATGCTGTCCATTAAAATACGCCTCTATGATATTGAATGCCTCTAAATTGTAATTTTCTATATGAGACAAAATATCTCTATTGTCACCACTGTTCATACTAATCTGATTTTCTTCGACCATTTTTCTAATTTCTTCCTCCACTTTTTTCTCTTGTTTTACTATTTCCTCCAAACACTTTGTTTCCTCATTTTTTGCGATTTTCTTAGTTGTCGTTCTAGACTTTCTGACCTTCTTCTCTGGTTGTTCTACTTGCATTGTTGTGTTATTTAAATTGGATATCATTTTTGTCTGTAGGGTCGTTGGAAATTTATTGGAATCAATTTTTCAAATCCTTTTTTGAATAACTAATATTTGAGGAATTCTGAATGCGTTCCATACTATTATACAAATATTCGGAAAATAATTTGTAAGAAAACATAAGTTTTCTTACAAACAGTTTTATTGGATTTCTCAGAGCAATCTACAATTGTTAAGCGTCCGAATATTCGCCCAGAGGGCGAATAAACGTATAACTGCCTCTGGCAGTTATAAAGACGCGACGCTCGCCACGGAGTGGCGAGACAACCCACGTGTAAGTGGCAACGAAGTTGCCACGGCACTTGCCCCGAATGGGGCAAGATATCCACCTTTGGTGGATATCCCTCGGGAGAAATTCAAGAAAATAGAGATTCATTGATAATCACAATAATTTTGTTTGACAAATTCCAAAATCCTTTTTAAGGACTATTTCAAAAATACAACGATAGAGATTCATTGATAATTATAATAATTTTGTTTGACAAATTCCAAAATCCTTTTTAAGGACTATTTTACACCTTTGCACATTTAAAACACCGACTTTTAAATCTTCACTGGTATAAATGATACTTAAAAACAAAAATTTATATTTAATTATTATATACATGGATGAAACTATTTCTACTATAGAGAAGGAAGTGTTCGCTACCCAAGAACGAGCGAGTATATATATTGAGAACGCTCGGGTTCGCATTGATGCAGACGACGAAGATTTCTTGAATGACTGCTGTGCAAATTTTTATAATGATGATGATGATCAAGAACAAGAAAAGAAAGAAGTAGCACTCGCAGATGTATCAAACTATATGCCCCCCGAGTGGTTTAAAATTCAATATAGAAATACTATTTTTAAAATTGGACCACCTCAAGTAATTATTACAAAATCAGGTGATATAATCAGGGATGACTACGGTCTGTTGAACGAATACTTGGACGAATATGGTCTTATGGATGAAATCATTAATTTTGATGAATTAAAAAATGATGAATTGGTTAGACTTAATAATATCAGTCACGATACAAAATTAGAAGAAATATTTAAACGCATACAAGAATCAAAAACACCACAATGTTTTGAATGTAAAGGATGTTATGATATGTGGGGATGTTCATGGTGTGGTCATAGTTTTTGCGATGATATTATGAGTCCATATAAACTTGAAGGAAAACCGAAATTTTGGAGTATAAATAATATAGATCCTGAATATTTGAAGTCACTAACAGAAAAGCAAAAAAGAAAAATGATTAAACAATGTGAAGAACAACCACCTATTTTAAAAAATTTTTTCTTATGTAAATGGTGCAAAAATGAATATATTGATAAAAATATATCTAAAGGAAGACACCCTAAAAAAATTGGTAGAAGACTAAATACATTTTAACAAGCAAATCAAATCGGAAAAATTCAAATGATAATTAAATCATTTTATTTTTTATATTTTTTAAGTAATTAATATATAAGAATGTCTACAAGAAGTGGAAAAGTATATTATACAGTAAGTAATAATCAACCTTTAGTAAGAAAAAATAAATCAAAAAAAAATATTAGACCAGTTGTAACAGAAGAATGTGCTATATGTCAAGATGAATTAGATAATGGGCAACCAATAAAAATATTAAAAAAAGTAGATGGTTTTTGTGGACATCCATTTCACGAAGTATGTATTAATCAATGGATGAATAGTGGTCAACAAACTGCACATAATTGTCCTGTTTGTCGAACTCCTATAAGTCAGGATCAATGGCCTCAATTTCAACAACCTCAACAACAACCTCAACAACAACCTCGAATTCCTGAACATGTAAGAAGACTACAAAGAGTTATTGAAAATGAAACCGCGATTGGAAGATCTGTTCCATTTTTAGGAGTAGTAGTTTGTTATAATAATCAAATTTATAAAAGATATTTTAATACTATTTTTAATTTTACTACAAATAACACATTAGGTGAATTAAAAGCTTCTGTTTTGAGTCAACATGATATTGTTAGTGCATTACCTAGAGACTTTGTATGTAGTGCTAGAAATATTGCGAGCACAGTAACACTAGGTTATATACCTCCAGTAACTAGACAAATTCAAATAACAAATGTACATTTTACTACTCCATCTCAATGTAGATTTCCAGGATTATATCTTCAATATGATCTGGTTGATGATTTAACATTAGGTGATATATATAGTCATTATCAAGCAGAATGTTCTAATTATTTACACAGTAGTCCTTATGACCGTAGTCCTTATGTCCGTAGTGTATACAGTAATTATGTTCATACGTGGGGTCCAACTGGTCCAGATGACCCAGGAGAATATATTACAAATTTCTTTTTGGACCCAAATGGTCCAGAGATTCCTGAAGAATTTAGATTGGGTTTGGAAAATCCGGATATTAATTTAAGAGCTTCGAGACATTCAATTGCGTGGCTTTGTTTTACAATTGATTGTGTTAGAAGAGGAGGCAAAAGTAGGAAAATTAAAAAACAAAAAAGAACGAAAAAGAGAAAATATATTGATAAAAATATATCTAAAGGAAGACACTCTAAAAAAATTATTTATAGTGGTGGTATGACTGGAAGAAGGGTTTAAATATTTGAGTATTATACAAAAAATCCAGATATTGAACCAAATTTTTACTACCTCAGCGTTTTAAATGTGCAAAGGTGTAAAATGAGTAGTAATATTTGAATGAAATAGAAAATACATATCTTACAAAAGAAGAAATAAAACAAGGTAAAAATATTGTTATTTTACACGGAGATTATAGTAGAACTACTCAAATGAAAGGTTGTATATCTACACCAAATATTGGTATGAAAAAATTGTTATTAAGTAGATTTGATATTGTTGAAATAAATGAATTCAATACCAGTAAGTTATATAATAAAACATTGAAAGAAATGGAAAATGTAAGTGTAAAAAGAAAGAAACATAAGAAATCACTTCATGAAATACTCACTCCAAAAGAGGAAACCAAATGCCGTATATTCGTGAATAGAGATATAAATGCTTGTAAGAATATATTATTACTTGGAAAATGTTATTTAGAAAGTCAAACAAGACCAGAAGAATTTACAAGGAAAGTAGTAAAATCTGAAAAGGTTAAAAAACCTAAAAAACAAGCAAGTAAGAATAAATAGTTGTTTCATTAAGGTAGTAAATGAAATAACATTAGATGGGAATTTGCTTATCTACCATAAAGTAAGCAAATGTTAAACCCATTACATAGAATTTAGTTTATCCTCCTTTTAGGAGGAAGCGTTCGTATTTTTTTTTGCTGATTAACTCGGCATTTACACCTTTGCACATTTTAAATGCCGACCTCTGGTCGGCATCTTTGAATGTGCT
>Ga0194129_10008820_pt1 | contig 11521 bp, 9 predicted proteins | sample TA2KigCa35mmetaG_FD_150862 | JGI IMG/M metagenome (GOLD analysis project Ga0194129, IMG submission 150862) | Freshwater microbial communities from Lake Tanganyika, Tanzania - TA2015038 Kigoma Deep Cast 35m | ecosystem: Environmental > Aquatic > Freshwater > Lake | place: Tanzania: Lake... | reverse complement strand
CACGCTGTTGGGCTACAGCCGCCTGTCTGGCAACAGTGAGCTGACCGCGTTGCGCAGCGTGGGGGTGCCGACCTGGCGCATGGTGGTTCCAGCCTTATCACTGGCCCTGCTGATGAGCTTGATCACCTTTGTCTTCAACGATGTGATCGTGCCCCGCGCCAATCTGGCAGCGGAGCAGACACTCAACCGGGCCCTGGGCCAGGCTGTAGCCACCGAAACCTCGGATCACACCCTCTATTCGCGCTTCGGTGAGATCACCACCCCAGACGGGAAGCAGGTCAAGGGCATGACCCAGCTGTTTTATGCCCGCCGCTTCGAAGATGGAAAAATGGTCGACGTCACGGTGATCGACTTCAGTCGCCTGGGTCAGCGGCAGATGTTGATTGCCAACAGTGGCCAATGGAATGCTGCGCTGGGGATGTGGGAGTTCAACGGCGGCCGGTTGATCAATGTCGATGACAATGGTGGTCAGACCACTTCAGCTGCTTTTGATCGTTATCTCTACCCCCTTGGTCGTGGTCCAGAGGATGTGGCGAAGTTGCCGACCGATGCCAACCAGATGACCGTGGCCCAGGCCAGGCGTGCCGAGCGCTTGCTGAGCGAGGCCAACAATCAGAAGGAAGCGCGACGCCTGCGGGTTCGCATCCAGGAAAAATTTGCCTTTCCGGCGATCTGTCTGGTCTTTGGGCTGCTGGGCAGCAGTCTGGGGGTGAGGCCCAACTCGCGCACCAGTCGCAGTCAGGGATTCGGCATCAGCGTGCTGTTGATCTTCGGCTACTACCTGATGTCCTTCATCTTCAGTTCGCTGGGGGTCAAAGGAACCCTGCTGCCTGTGGTGTCGGCCTGGTCGCCGGTGCTGATCGGCCTGGTTGCAGGGGGCTGGCTGTTGCGCAAAGCCAGCCGCTGAACCCATTCGACACGCCAAACTGGCATGCGGACGCGGACGTCGCCACTCGGCCTTCCCCCTCCCCCTTGAACCCCTCCCAATGGATCCTGTTTTCAGCCTCGGCCTGGCTGCCTTTGCCCTGTTGCTCGTGGCCCTGCCCCTGGCGTTCTGGAGCCTCAGCGGTGGCCAACGCAGCAACCTGGTCACCGTGACTGTGGCCCTGGCCAACCTGCTGCTGACGGCGCAGCTAGTTCTGCGCTGGTGGGACTCAGGCCATTTCCCAATCAGCAACCTCTATGAATCGCTCTGTTTTCTGGCCTGGGGCTGCACCCTGGCCCAGTTGCTGGTGGAGCGCTCCTGGCCCTCACCGCTGGTGAGCGCTGCATGCTCGCCCATGGCCCTCGGCTGTGTGGCCTTTGCCAGTTTCGCCTTGCCAGTCCGCCTGCAGGAGTCGTCCCCCCTGGTGCCAGCCCTGCGTTCGAGCTGGCTATTCATGCATGTTAGCGTAATCATGCTAAGTTATGCGGCGCTGCTGGTGGGCTCACTGCTGTCGGTAGCGGTCTTGTTCACCGACCGGGGTCAAAGTCTCGAGTTGCGCAGCAGCTCGATTGGCAGCGGTTCCTTTCGCCAAGCAGCGGTCGGCACCGGTGACGCCTCTGTGCTGCGACTGAGCAGCGTCAGCATGAGCACAGCCGAACAGCTTGACAGCCTCAGCTACCGCACCATCACGGTGGGTTTTCTGTTGTTGTCGGTCGGCCTGGTCAGCGGTGCGGTCTGGGCCAACGAAGCCTGGGGCAGCTGGTGGAGCTGGGATCCCAAGGAAACCTGGGCGTTGATCACCTGGCTTGTGTACGCGGCTTATTTGCACACGCGATTGATCCGGGGATGGCAGGGCCGTAAGCCTGCTCTGGTGGCGTCCGCTGGACTGGTGGTGATCGCTGTGTGTTACATCGGAGTCAACCTGCTGGGGATCGGTTTGCACAGCTACGGCTGGTTTTTCGACAGCTGATCCGCGCAGAGGCGGGGCAGCATCGTCGTTTCGATTCCCCATCAAAGATTTCGTTTGCCCATCAAAAAGGGGTGGCATCTGCCACCCCTTTGCATTGTGTCTCAACAGGGTTGTGCGCCGAATTAGACCGCCGCTGCCACTGGGCGCTTGCTGTTGCGAATGCCCGTGATCGCGTTGGCATAACTGGGTTGATTGAACACGCCCGAGCCGCTGACGATGGCGTTGGCACCAGCTTCGATCACCTTCCAGGCATTTTCGGCCTTGATGCCGCCATCCACCTCAATCCAGGGGTCGAGACCCTTGTCGTCGCACATCCGTCGCAGGTCGCGGATCTTCTGCACCTGGCTTTCAATGAAACTCTGGCCACCGAAACCCGGGTTGACACTCATGATCAACACCAGGTCACAGAGTTCGAGGCAGTACTCCAGTGTGTCGATCGGGGTGCTGGGGTTCAAAACGGCGCCAGCCATCTTGCCCAGATCCTTGATCTGGGCCAGGTTGCGGTGCAGGTGAGGACAGGCCTCCACTTGCACGCTGATGATGTCGGCACCAGCCTTGGCAAAGTCAGGGACGTACTTTTCCGGTTCGACGATCATCAGATGAACGTCGAGGGGCTTGCTGGTGACAGGCCGCAGCGCCTCAACGATCAGGGGTCCGATGGTGATGTTGGGCACGAAGCGGCCGTCCATCACATCCACGTGAATCCAATCGGCGCCAGCCTGGTCGACGGCACGCACGTCATCGCCCAGACGCGAAAAGTCGGCCGACAGGATCGACGGTGAGACGACCAGGGACTTCGTGGACATGACTCGCTCGGCGCGAACAGGGCCGCAATTGTAGGTACCGGTCCGGGTTGGCCCCCGCCTCTAGCGCCACGGCCGCCTCAGAAACCGATCCTGATACAGTTGCGGGCGCTTCAAGATCGGGAATCGCTGTCGCAGCAGGCCCTCATGGGTCATTGCCCCGGCCTGACTCGCTCTCTGGACATCAATTCCCTCGCCGCACCGCCGTGGACCGCACGCTGATCCAGGAAATTCTCGAGGTCGTTGAGCAGGCCGCCATCGCTTCGGCCAAGCTCACCGGCATGGGTCTGAAGAATGAGGCGGACGCCGCCGCAGTCGAGGCCATGCGCGAGCGCATGGGCAAGATCCAGATGCAGGGCCGCATCGTCATCGGCGAAGGCGAGCGCGACGAGGCACCGATGCTGTACATCGGTGAAGAAGTCGGCAGCGGCAGCGGCCCCGGCGTCGACTTCGCCGTCGACCCTTGCGAAGGCACCAACCTGTGTGCCAACAGCCAGCGTGGCTCGATGGCCGTGCTGGCCGCTTCGGACCGCGGCGGCCTGTTCAATGCGCCCGACTTCTACATGAAGAAGCTGGCTGCCCCCCCGGCGGCCAAAGGCAAGGTGGACATCCGCAAATCGGCCACCGAAAACATCAAGATCCTCAGCGAATGCCTCGGCATGCCTGCCGATGAACTGGTGATCGTGGTCATGGACCGCGCCCGCCACAAGGATCTAATCAAAGAAATTCGGGCCACCGGCGCCCGCGTGCAGCCCATCAGTGACGGAGATGTGCAAGCGGCGATCGCGTGCGGCTTTGCCGGCACCGGCACCCACTGCCTGATGGGGATCGGCGCTGCACCGGAGGGGGTCATTTCCGCGGCTGCCCTGCGGGCCCTGGGTGCCCACTTCCAGGGTCAGTTGGTGTACGACCCGGCTGTGGCCCAGACCTCCGAGTGGGAAGGTCTCACCAAGGAAGGCAACCTGGCCCGCCTGGCCGAGATGGGGATCAGCGACCCCGACAAGGTGTATGAAGCCGAGGAGCTGGCCAGCGGTGAGAACGTGATGTTCGCCGGCAGCGGCATCACCGACGGTCTGCTCTTTGATGGCGTCAAGTTTGAGAAGGATTGCACCCGCACCAGCTCCCTGGTGATCAGCACCCTCGACAACACGGCGCGCTTCACCACCACCGTTCACATCAAGGACGGCGCCAAGAGCATCGCCCTGCGCTGACCTGAGCACCTGCTTACTCCATGCACCTCGCCGTCATTGGCCTCAGTCATCGCACGGCTCCGGTGGAGATCCGGGAGCGACTCAGCATCCCGGATCAGACGATGGAGGACTCCCTGCAGCAGCTGCGCAACGACGAGCAGGTGCTGGAGGCTTCCATCCTCAGCACCTGCAATCGACTGGAGATTTACACCCTGCTGCGCAACCCAGATCTGGGAATTTCAGCGGTCGGGACGTTTCTGAGCCGTCACTCGGGGCTGGCGTTTGACGAGCTGTCGCCCCATTTGTTCACCTTCCACCACGAAGAGGCGGTGGCCCATCTGCTGCGCGTGGCAGCTGGGCTCGATTCGTTGGTGCTGGGAGAGGGGCAAATCCTCTCCCAGGTCAAAAAAATGGTGCGTCTCGGCCAGGAGCATCGCTCCGTCGGGCCGATCCTGAATCGCCTGATGAATCAGGCGGTGAGCACCGGCAAGCGGGTGCGCACCGAAACCAACCTGGGCACCGGGGCCGTGTCGATCAGCTCAGCAGCGGTCGAACTGGCCCAGCTCAAGGTGGGTCAGGCCCGCGGGCTCGATCAACTCGTCAGCCTCGATGAGGAGCAGGTGGCGGTGGTCGGTGCCGGTCGCATGGCGCGGCTGCTGTTGCAGCACCTGGCCGCCAAGGGCTGCCGTGGTGTTGTGTTGCTCAATCGCACCTTGTCGCGGGCCGAACAGATGGCCACGGACTTTCCGTCATTGCCGGTGCAGTGCCGGCCCATCGACGATCTCGATCACTGTCTAAGCACCTGCTCGCTGGTGTTCACCAGCACAGCCGCCGAAGAGCCGATCATCGACGCATCGCGTCTGGCGCCTCTGAACCGCCGTTCGAGCCTGATGTTGGTCGACATCGGCGTGCCGCGCAACATTGCTGCCGATGTCACGACCCTGCCCGGTGTGCAGCGTTATGACGTTGATGACCTGCAGGAGGTCGTCAATCGCAACCAGGAAGCCCGCCGCGAAATGGCCCATGAGGCTGAGGCGATGCTGGCCGAAGAGGCGCGTCTGTTTCTCGAATGGTGGGATGGTCTCGAGGCCGTACCCGTTCTCAACCGGTTGCGACGCCAGCTCGAAGCCATTCGCGAATCCGAACTGCAAAAGGCGCTCAGCCGCATGGGGCCCGACCTCTCGGCGCGTGAGCGCAAGGTGGTTGAAGCCCTGAGCAAGGGCATCATCAACAAGGTCCTGCATGGCCCTGTCACCCAGTTGAGAGCCCCTCAGACCCGTCAGCAGCGCCACGGCGCCATGCGTGCCCTGGCTGATCTGTTTGAGCTCAACGAGGCCACTGAAGAGGCCTGAGCGGCCTGTTTCCGCATCAACGGCTCGCTCTGTCACAGTTCGTGCCGCCCGTCTGCAAAAGGGTCGCGTATCAGGCGCTCGCTCCGGTACGGTCGCTGGACCGACGGCCGACTGGCGCGATGAAACGGGTTCTGGCAATCATTCTTGGCGGTGGAGCGGGCACCCGTCTGTACCCCCTCACCAAGATGCGGGCCAAGCCAGCGGTGCCCCTGGCTGGCAAATACCGACTGATTGACATCCCGATCAGCAATTGCATCAACTCAGAGATCAACAAGATCTATGTGTTGACCCAGTTCAACAGTGCCTCACTCAACAGGCACCTGACGATGACCTACAACCTTTCAGCAGGGTTTGGTCAAGGATTTGTAGAGGTTCTTGCTGCGCAACAGACACCCGATAGTCCCAGTTGGTTCGAGGGAACGGCTGATGCTGTGCGCAAATACCAGTGGTTGTTTCAGGAGTGGGATGTTGATCACTACCTGATTCTTTCTGGCGATCAGCTGTACCGCATGGACTACAGCAAGTTCGTGCAACACCACATTGACACCGGCGCAGATCTCACGGTCGGTGCCCTGCCGGTGGATGCGGCGCAGGCCGAGGGCTTTGGCCTGATGCGCACCAGTGGCGATGGCCGCATTGAGGAGTTTCGTGAGAAACCCAAAGGTGAGGCCCTGGAATCGATGCGGGTTGACACCCAGAGCCTTGGTCTCAGCGCTGAAGAAGCACAGAAGCGGCCCTTCCTCGCGTCGATGGGCATCTATGTGTTCAGCCGTCAGACCTTGTTTGATCTGCTGCACAGCAATCCGACCTCGACCGACTTTGGCAAGGAGATCATTCCGACCTCCTTGGCTCAGGGAGATCGGTTGCAGAGCTTCCTGTTTGACGACTACTGGGAGGACATTGGCACCATCGGTGCCTTCTATGAGGCCAATCTCGCCCTGACCCAGCAGCCCAATCCACCCTTTTCCTTCTACGACGAGAAATTCCCGATCTACACACGGCCGCGCTACCTGCCTCCCAGCAAGATGCAAGATGCCCAGGTGACCGAATCGATCATCGGCGAGGGTTCACTGCTCAAATCCTGCAGCATTCACCATTGCGTGCTGGGGGTGCGCTCCCGGGTCGAAGACGAGGTTGTGCTCCAGGACACCTTGGTGATGGGTGCCGATTACTTCGAATCGTCTGAGGAGCGCGACGTGCTGCGCGAGCGCGGCGGCACTCCTCTGGGCGTTGGTCGCGGCACCACGGTCAAGGGCGCCATCCTCGACAAAAACGTTCGCATCGGTCAGAACGTCAGCATCATCAACAAGGATCGCATCGAAGACGCTGACCGCCCTGAGCTCAATTTCTACATCCGCAACGGCATTGTCGTTGTGGTCAAGAACGGCACCATCGCCGACGGCACGGTCATCTGAACCACAAAGCGATCACAGCGCTTGTGCAAATGCTGACGACTGTGTGACAGCCGGCAATGAACCACTGGTGCCTCAGCCAGGCCTGGCCAGACTGCGTCCATACGAACCGATAGGACGTTCCCCATGGGCAAAGCTCACTTTGGCCTGATTGGCCTTGGTGTGATGGGCGAGAACCTGGTGCTCAATGCCGAGCGCAATGGCTTCTCTTCGGTGGTTTACAACCGCACCTACGCCAAGACCGAGGAGTTTCTGGCAGGCCGTGGAGCCGGCAAGGACATCGTCGGTGCGGCCAGCCTTGAAGACTTTGTCGCGGCGCTGGAGCAACCCCGTCGCATTCTGATGATGGTCAAGGCTGGCCAGCCGATTGACGATCTGATCGCAACGCTCTCGCCCCTGCTGCAGGAGGGCGATCTGCTGATCGACGGTGGCAACTCGCTGTACACCGACACCGAGCGTCGCGTCGCCGAACTCGAAAGCAAAAGTTTCGGCTACATCGGCATGGGCGTTTCTGGTGGGGCTAAGGGAGCCCTCGAAGGCCCCAGCATGATGCCGGGCGGCACCAGGACGGCCTATGAGGCCATCGAGAGCCTGGTGCGCAAGATGGCCGCCCAGGTCAACGACGGTCCGTGCGTCACCTACATCGGTCCAGGCGGCGCTGGCCATTTTGTCAAGACCGTCCACAACGGCATCGAGTACGGCATCGAGCAGATCCTGGCCGAGGCTTACGACCTGATGAAGCGGGTGGCCGGCATGGACGGCACGCAGACGGCCGACGTGCTGGGCCAGTGGAACAGCACCGAGGAGCTGGCCTCCTTTTTGGTGGAGATCACCGAGGTGTGTTTGCGCACTAAAGACCCTGAAACCGGCAGCGATCTGGTCGAAGCGATCGTCGATGCCGCCGGTCAAAAAGGCACGGGCCTGTGGACGGTCGAAAGCGCCCTCAACATGGGCGTGCCGGTACCGACCATTTACGCCGCGCTCAATGCCAGGGTCCTGAGTTCCCTGCGTCCCCAACGGCAGGCCGCCCAGTCGATTCTGGGCGCCGTGGGGCCGGCCAGCACCCCCAGCCACGCCTTCTCCCTGGGGGAGGGCAGCGACCTCAGCGAGCTGCGCGACGCCACGATCCTGGCGGCGATGGCCAGTTACGCCCAGGGTATGGCGCTGCTGCAGGAGGCCAGCTCCCTTCACAACTACAACCTGGACTTTGCCGCCATCGGTCAGATCTGGAAAGGCGGCTGCATCATTCGCGCCCGCCTGCTGCAACGCATTCAGAACGCCTACAGCGCCAACCAGGCGCTGCCGAATCTGTTGATCGACCCCTGGTTTGCCGAGCAGGTGAACCGCCGCATCGCCGGCCTGCGGCGCATCGTTGCCGGTGCGGCCCTGGCGGGCATTCCGGTGCCCTGCTTCAGCAGCACCCTCGACTACATCTGCAGCTACGGCAGCCCAAGACTGCCCCAGAACCTCGTGCAGGCGATGCGCGACTGTTTCGGCAGCCATACCTATGAACGGGTCGATCGCGCCGGCACCTTTCACACCGAGTGGCTGCCATGAGCACCTATCGCCTGCTGGTCTGCCCCAGCGCCGACGATCTGGCCCGCCAGTGCGCCCAGCAGATCGCCAGCTGCATCGATCGCGCCCTGTCTGAGCGCGAACGCGCCCAGATCGCCTTGGCCGGCGGTGAAACGCCCAAGGCCGCCTATCGACTGCTGGCCCGCCAGCATCTGCCCTGGGACCGGGTTGATGTGTTGCTCGGTGACGAGCGCTGGGTCGATGGCAACGACCACTCCAGCAACGCACGCATGCTGCGCGAAACCCTGCTGGCGGCTGGCGAGCCGGGCGCGGCGACCCGTTTTCACCCTGTGGACACTGGCAGCGGTGATGTGAACGCCGGTGCCGCTGCCTATGCCGCCTTGCTGGACACCCTCTGTGCAGGACAACCCCCTCAGCTCGATCTTGTGCTGCTGGGGTTGGGCGATGACGGGCACACCGCCTCGCTGTTTCCCGGCACGGCGGCACCGATGGTGCGTGACAGCTGGACCACGATCGGTGAGGGCAAAGGACTGCCGCGGGTGACGCTCACGGCACCGGTGCTCAGCGCGGCCCGCTCCGTGCTGTTTCTGGTCAGCGGCAGCAGCAAGCAGCAGGCACTGGCCCGTCTGCTTGATCCCAACGAAGATCCAGCCCGCACCCCTGCCCGCCTGGTGCAGCCGGCTAGCGAGGTTCTGGTGCTGGCCGACACCGCTGCCAGCGCTGATCTGCCAGGCTGATCTGCCAGGCTGGGCGACCTGGTTGTCGGTGTGGTTGTGGACGGTAGGCTCCTGTTTAGAGCAGACAGCTTTGCGGGCTGGCACGCCCTCAACGACCCGATCATGGGGGGCCGCAGCAGCGGCAGTGTCATCGTCAACAGCAGTGAAGGACTGCGATTTGACGGCGAGGTGGTCGAACAGGGGGGAGGTTTCGTCAGTGTGCGCTCACCTCAATTCTCACCACCCTTGGATCTCTCGGACTGCAACGGCCTGCAACTCGACATCGCCGGCGAGGGGCGGCGGTTCAAGCTGGCACTGGCCTGCAGCGATGGGGTCGCAGGGCTCACCAATCTGATTCCTGGCGGGCTGCGCTGGGTGCACGAGTTCGACACCGATGCCGTTGGTTTCACCACCGTCACGGTGGGTTTTGAGCAACTGGTGCCATCGGTGCGTGCCCAACCCATGCAACGCCTGCCTCTGGGGATCGTGCCCCGTTTTGATGCGGCACGGGTGACGCGCATCCAGCTGTTGCATTCCAAATTTGATGACCAAGGAGGTCTCAATCAGGGCTTTCGCCCCGGAACCATTCAGCTGGTGCTAAGGCAGATTGCGGCCCTGCCAGCAGGCCATGGCTGAACTGCTCGAGCTGGTGGCCCGGGCCGCCGATCTCTGCCTCAAACCCCAGCGCCATGGCGTTCGCTATCGCGATCAGCCGGCCAACACCGGGGCTGACTGCAGCGACGCCTGTGTGTTGATCGAGGCGCGTGACGCGGCAGGCGTGCGAGTGCCTGATGCCGATCTCGAACTGGAGATCTACCGCAGTGGCGGGGAACTCAATTTGGTGCTGTCCTGGCTGCTTGATGATCAGGCGCCGATGCTCTGGCACGGCAGCCACCCGGTGTGGATGCGGGGTGACACGGGTCTGCGTTGCGAGCGTCCCGCCGGTGGGGCGCCATTGGAGTCGTTGTGCCGCCGCCTGCGCGCCCTGCTGGATGCCGGCGCAGCCACTCACCTGAGCCGGCTCGACTAACCGGATGTTGACCGGTCTCAGTCGGGCAGGTCGGTGACGGCCCCGATGCTGCTGCTGCTGACCAGGCGGGCGTACTTGCCGAGCACTCCGGTGCGGTAGCGCGGCTCGGGCCTGACCCAGGCGGCGCGGCGGCGGGCCAGCTCGACGTCATCGACATTGAGCTGAATCAGCAGTTGATGGGCATCCACCGTGATGCTGTCGCCCTCATGCACCAGTCCGATGGTGCCACCCACGGCTGCCTCGGGGGCCACGTGGCCCACGACCATGCCGTAGGTGCCGCCCGAAAAGCGGCCATCGGTGATCAATGCCACCGAATCGCCCAGACCTTCGCCGATGATCGCCGCTGTAGGAGCCAGCATCTCGCGCATGCCGGGGCCACCGACGGGACCCTCATTGCGAATCACGACCACATCACCCGCCCGGATCTGCTTGGCGAGGATCGCGGCCAGGGCTGCTTCTTCGCTTTCGAACACCCGCGCCGGACCGGTGACTGAAGGGTTCTTGACTCCGCTGATCTTGGCCACACTGCCCTCGGAAGCGAGGTTGCCCTTGAGGATCGCCAGGTGACCCTTGGCATAGAGGGGGTTGCTCAGGGGGCGGATCACCTCCTGGTCGGCGGGAGGGCTGCTGGGCACATCGGCCAACACCTCGACCAGGGTCTTGCCATCGACGGTGCGGCAGTCGCCATGTAAGAGGCCCCCGTCGAGCAGCAGCTTCATCACCTGCGGAATGCCACCGGCATTGTGCAGATCAACGGTGACGAAACGGCCGCTGGGCTTGAGGTCGCAGATCACCGGCACCCGCTGACGGATGGCCTCAAAGTCGTCGATGCTCAACGGCACCCCGGCGGTGCGTGCCACCGCCAGCAGGTGCAGCACCGAGTTGGTGGAGCCGCCGACGGCCATGATGACGCTGATGGCGTTCTCAAAGGCCTCGCGGGTCAGCAGGTCGCGGGGCCGAATGTCCTCGGCGATGGCCTGCACCAGCACCTCGGCGCTACGGGCGGCGCTCTCAGCCTTTTCCGGGTCTTCGGCGGCCATGGTCGAGCTGTAGGACAGGCTGAGGCCCATGACCTCAAAGGCAGCGCTCATCGTGTTGGCGGTGAACATGCCACCACAGCTGCCCGCCCCAGGGCAGGCATTTTTCTCGATCGCGGTGAGCTGTGCCTCGTCGATCTTGCCGCCGCTGTACTGGCCCACGGCCTCAAAGGCGCTGACCACGGTCAGGTCACAGGCGCCGAGCTTGCCAGGCTTGATCGTGCCTCCGTAGACAAACACCGCTGGGATGTTCATGCGCGCCATGGCGAGCATGGCGCCCGGCATGTTCTTGTCGCAGCCGCCGATGGCCAGCAGTCCGTCCATGCTCTGGGCGTTGCAGGCCGTTTCGATCGAATCGGCGATGACCTCGCGGCTGACGAGCGAATACTTCATGCCCTCGGTGCCCATCGAGATGCCATCGCTGACGGTGATCGTCCCGAAGGTCTGTGGCATGGCCCCGGCGCGTTGGGCCGCTTGCTCAGCGCGCCGCGTCAGGTCGTTGAGCCCGAGGTTGCAAGGCGTGATCGTGCTGTAGGCGTTGGCAATGCCG
>Ga0194129_10008818_pt1 | contig 11526 bp, 3 predicted proteins | sample TA2KigCa35mmetaG_FD_150862 | JGI IMG/M metagenome (GOLD analysis project Ga0194129, IMG submission 150862) | Freshwater microbial communities from Lake Tanganyika, Tanzania - TA2015038 Kigoma Deep Cast 35m | ecosystem: Environmental > Aquatic > Freshwater > Lake | place: Tanzania: Lake... | reverse complement strand
ATCTACTTCCAGGAAGGCACCTTTCACCACACCCAGGTGGAAACCCCCTTCGGCGCCCCGTGGCGCTGCGCCAACGGCGGCGTGTTCCGCTACGAGCCCCGCTCCCAGAAGTTCGAGGTGTATGTCACCTATGGCTTCGCCAACCCGCACGGGCATGTGTTCGACAAGTGGGGCCAGGACATCGTGGTGGACGGCACCGGGGCGGTGCCTTACCACGGCACGCTGTTCAGCGGCTTCATCCCGTTCCCCGCCAAGCACAGCAGGCCCCCGACGGTTTACCAGCAGCGCACGCGCCCATGCCCCGGCATGGAATATGTCTCGTCGGAGCATTTCCCCGAGGAGTTCCAGGGCAACCTGCTGGTGGCCAATGTCATCGGGTTCCAGGGGATCCTGCGCTACAAGGTGTTCGACAAGGACGCGAGCTTCGGCGCCGAGGAGCTTGAGCCGATTCTCTCGTCAACCGATCCGAATTTTCGTCCTTCCGACCTGAAGTTCGGCCCTGACGGCGCCCTTTACTTCATCGATTGGCACAACCCGATCATCGGGCACATGCAGCACAACCTCCGCGACCCCAGCCGCGACCGCGAGCACGGCCGCATCTACCGGGTGACGCACGAGGGCCGGCCCGTCCAGAAGGCGCCCGTGATCTCGGGCGCTTCCCTGGACCAGCTCGTCGCCGTGCTCGACCATCCGGTCGACCGGTTCCGCGCGCTGGCCCGGATGGAACTGGCCGGGCGGCCCGCCGCCGAGGTGGAGAAGGCGCTGCGGGCGTGGGCCTCGGCCAAGCCGGCGGGAGACCGCCGGCACCTCGAGGCCCTCTGGGTGATGCAGCACCTCGACGAGCCGCGCGCCGATTGGCTCAAGGCCGTGCTGTCGAGCCCCGATTTCCGCGCCCGGGCCGCCGCCGTCCGCGTGCTGTGCGCCTGGCGCGACCGGATTCCCGATGTGGTGGCCCTGCTGAAGGTGCTGGCCGCTGACGAGCATCCCCGCGTTCGCCTCGAGGCGGTGCGCGCGGCCAGTTGGGTCAACAGGGCCGAGGCGGTGGAGGTGCCCATCATCGCCGGATCCAGGGGATCCGACACCTACATCGACTTCGTGCGCGGCGAGACGATGCGCACCCTTGATCCGCTTTACAAGGACGCGCTCGCCCGGGGCGAGAAGGTTGAGTTCTCCAGCGAGGCCGCCAAGCGGTATCTGCTGAGGTCTCTTTCCGTCGAGGCGCTGCTCAAGCAGCCGCGCACCCCGGTGACCCTGAGGGAGATCCTGCTGCGCCCGGGCGTTCGCGACGAGGCCCGCCGGTCGGCGCTGGCCGACTTGGCCCGTGAGGAGAAGCGCGGCGAACTGCGGGCGCTGCTCGAGCTTGTGGGCGGTTCCGGATCCGCCGCCGAACCACGCGACGAGGCCGTGCTGGTGGAACTGGTGCGCCTGATTCCCGGCAGGCCGGCGGCGGAACTCGCCGCGGCCCGCGCCGACATCGAGGCGCTGGCCCGCTCGGCCCGCCAGCCCATTTTGAGGCAGGTCGGCTATGTGATGCTGCTCACCGTGGACGGCCAGGTCGACAAGGTGTGGGAACTGGCGTCCAAGTCGGTCGCCGGCCTCCGCGACCTGGCGGGCGCCGTGCCGATGATCGCCGATCCCTCGCTGCGCTCGGCCATCTATCCCCGCCTGGTGCCCCTGCTCGACGGCCTGCCCGCCGGGCTCGACTCCAAGGTGGCCCGACAGGTGAACGGCCGGTTCGTGCGCGTGGAACTTCCCGGCAGGCAGAGGACGCTCACCCTCGCCGAGGTGGAGGTGCTTTCCGACGGCGTGAACCTCGCCCGCAAGGGCGCCGCCCGGCAGAGCAGCACGACCAACGGCGCCGAGGCCAAGAGGGCCATCGACGGCAACACCGCTGGCGACTTCGGTTCCGGCACGCAGACCCACACCCAGGAGGGAACCACCAACCCCTGGTGGGAGGTCGACTTGGGCGGCGAGTTCCCCATCGATTCCGTCGTCGTCCACAACCGCACCGACGGCAACCTCGGGAACAGGCTTTCGAACCACACCATCAAGGTGCTCGACGCGGCGCGGAAGACCGTCTTCGAGAAAACCGGCCTGCCGGCGCCCGCCACCAACGCCAGGGTGGATGTCGGGGGTGAATCCCCCGACCGCGCCCTGCGCGCCGAAACCATGCTCGCCATGGTCTCCGTGCGGGGCCAGGAGGAAAAAACCTTCGCCGTCCTGGCCGGCCGGGTGAAGGCCGACAAGGACAGGCTCCAGGCCGTGCGCGCCCTCGCGCGCCTGCCCCGCAACGCCTGGTCGAAGGCCGAGGCGCCCGCGCTCGCCGACATCGCCCTGGGCGTGATCAAGTCGATCCCGGCCAAGGACCGCACCGGCCCCGCCGCCATCGACTATGTCGAATTCGCCGACGGCCTGTCCGCGCTGCTGCCCGACGACAGGGCCCGCTCGCTGCGCAAGGAGTTGGGCGACCTCGCCGTGCGCGTGATCCGTCTGGGCACCCTGCCCGAGCGGATGGCCTACGACAAGGAACTCATCGTGGCGCAGGCCGGCAAGCCGATCGAGATCGTGCTCACCAACGACGACTTCATGCCCCATAATTTCGTGATCACCAGCCCCGGCGCGCTGGAGGAGGTGGGCGCGCTCGCCGAGGCGAGCGCCGCCAGTCCCGAGTTCCAGGCGAGGCAGTTCGTGCCCAAGTCGGCCAAGGTGCTGCTCTCGAGCCGGCTGCTGCAAACCCGCGAGTCGCAGCAACTCGCCTTCACCGCCCCGGCGACCCCGGGGGTGTACCCGTATGTGTGCACCTACCCCGGGCACTGGCGGCGGATGTACGGCGCCCTGTATGTGGTCGCCGACCTCGACGCCTACCAGGCCAACCCCGAGGCCTACCTGGCCAAGAACCCGATGACCGCGGCGGACGCCCTGCTGAAGGACCGCCGCCCCCGCACCGAATGGAAGCTCGACGACCTCGCCACCGCGGTCGAGCACCTTGAGCCGGGCCGCAGCTACAACAGCGGCAGGCAGATGTTCACGATGGCCTCGTGCATCTCGTGCCACAAGGTGGGCGACCAGGGCAACGACTTCGGGCCCAAGCTCGCCGAACTCGACCCCAAGTGGAAGCCCGTCGATGTGCTGCGCGAGATCCTCGAGCCGTCGCACCGCATCCACGAGAAGTTCCGCTCCCAGGTGATCGAGCTGAAAAACGGCAAGACCATCACCGGGCTGGTGACGGGCGAGAAGGACGGCAGCCTCCTCGTGGTGGAGAACCCGCTCGCCAAGGCCGAGGCGACCAAGGTGCCCAAGGCCGAGGTGGAGTCGCGCGCGGAATCGAAGGTGTCGCTGATGCCCAAGGGGTTGCTCGACAAGCTGACGCGCGACGAGGTGATCGACCTCCTGTCGTTCGTGTTCGCCAAGGGCGATCCCAAGCATCCGCTGTTCCAGAAGGGCGGCCATGGTCATGGCCACGGCCACTAAAGGGGAGGCGCCATGAGGGGCATGTGGTACGCGTCGCTGGCCTGGCTCGCCTCGGCGGGCCTTTCCCCCGCCGACCCGGGCCTGAAGGCGCCCGTGGATTACGCCCGTGACATCGAGCCCTTGCTCAAGGCCCGCTGCTTCGAGTGCCACGGACCGGCCCGGCAGCGGGGCGGCTACAGGCTCGACATCCGCGCCGGGGCCACCGGGTCGGGCGATTCGGGCGCCAAGGGCATCGTGCCGGGCAAGTCCGCCGAAAGCCAGGTGATGGCGCGCGTCTCGGGCGCCTCAGGCAAGCGCATGCCCCCCAAGGGCGATCCGCTGTCCGCCGGGCAGGCCAACCTGCTGGCCCGATGGATCGACGCCGGCGCGCCCTACGGCGCCGACACATCCGCCGCCGTGGCCAGCGACCACTGGGCCTTCCGCAAGCCGGCGCGGCCGGCCGTTCCCGCGTCCTCCGACCCCTGGGTGAAGTCCCCCGTCGACGCCTTCATCCTCCAGCGCCTCGCCAAGGCCGGCCTGAAGCCCAACCCCGAGGCCGACAAGGCCACCCTGCTGAGGCGCCTCAGCCTCGACCTCACCGGCCTGCCTCCCACGCCCGGCGAGGTGGCCGACTTCCTCGCCGACACCGGCACGGGTGCCCTGGAACGCCAGGTCGACCGCCTGCTGGCCAGCCCCCGCTTCGGCGAGCGCATGGCCCGGCCCTGGCTCGACCTGGCCCGCTACGCCGACAGCAAGGGCTACGGCTCCGACCCGCTGCGTCCCTACATCTGGCGCTACCGCGACTGGGTCATCGACGCGTTCAACCGCAACCTCCCCTACGACCGGTTCACCATCGAGCAAATCGCCGGGGACCTGCTTCCCGACGCCACCGACGAGACGCGCCTGGCGACCGCGTTCCACCGCAACACCATGACGAACACCGAGGGCGGCACCGACGACGAGGAGTTCCGCGTGGCCGCCGTGAAGGACAGGGTGGACACCACCGCCCAGGTCTGGATGGCGCTGACGCTGGGGTGCGCCAAGTGCCACACGCACAAGTTCGACCCGATCACGCAGAAGGAGTATTACCAGGTCTTCGCCGTCTTCAACCAGACGGCCGACAACGACCATCCCGAGGACCTGCCGCGCCTGCCCACGCCCACGCCGGCGCAGGTCGCCCGGCGGGCCGGCCTGAGGGATGAACTGGCCGCGGCGAAGGCGGCCACCGAGGCTCCCGTGCCCCTTTCCGGCCCGGCCTTCGAGGAGTGGCGCCAGCGCCTGGCGGCCTACCGCGCGGGGTTCTCCCCGGTGGCGGTGAAATCCGCGGCGGGAACCAGGGGCGCCACCTACGCCGTCGCGCCCGACGGACTGGTCTCGCTCGCCTCGCCGCCGCCCGCCGACACCGTCACCACGCTGGAGCTTGGCTCCGGCCTCGCCGGCGCCACGGCCCTCCGCCTTGAGGTTCCCAAGGGCGGCGCCGTCGGCGGCAATGTCGTCATCGACGGCTTCCGGCTTGAGAAGGCCGGCGGCGCCACCCCGTCAACCCGGGCCCGCTTCCTGCGCCTCGACCTCCCGGGCAAGGGGAAAATGATCCACATCGCCGAGGCGCAGGTCTTCAGCGGCGGCGCCAACATCGCCCGCGGCGGCAAGGCGTCGCAATCGTCTACCGGCTTCGGCGGGGACGCCTCCAAGGGGATCGACGGCAACACCGACGGCCGTTTCGCCAACGGGTCGGTCACGCACACCCTCGAGTCTGACAACCCCTGGTGGGAAGTCGACCTCGGCGCCGAGGCGCCCGTCGAGAAGGTTGCGGTTTTCAACCGTGTCGACAACGGCCTCCAGTCGCGCGCCGACGGCCTCGTGGCCACCCTGCTCGACGCCCAAAGGCGCCCCGTCTGGAAGCATGTCCTCGCCAAGGCGCCGCTGGCGAGCGTGGTGATACCCGTTTCCGCCGACCTGTCGGTGCCCCTGGGGACGCCATCCGCCACGCATGAGCAGGAGGGATTCGGGGCCCTTTTGGCGCTGGGCGGGGGCGGGGCGAAGTCGGGCTGGGGCCTTGGCGGCGGATTGAACGCCGGCCAGGCCCTCGTGGTTCCGTTGGCCGGGCCGCTGGGGGAAGGCGCCCACAGGCTTGTCATTTCGCAAGGCTACGGCGGCAAGGCGGTGCTGGGAAAATTCAGGATTTCCATGAGCCGGGTGTCTCCGCCGCCCGTCGCCGCGGCCGAGTCGCTGACCGCGGTGGCGTCGCGCGATGCCGCCTCATGGACCCCCGCCGAACGCGCCGCCATGGCCAAGGCATGGGGCGCCGCGGCGCCCCGCGACCCCGGCGCCGTTTCCCGGGTCGCGAAACTGGAGGCCGAACTCAAGGCGCTCGACAAGGAGATCGTCAGCACGCCCGTCATGCAGGAGTTGCCCGAGGGCAAGAAGCGCGTGACGCAGGTCCTGCTCAAGGGGAATTTCCTCACCAAGGGCGACCCGGTCGCCCCGGGCGTTCCCGCCGCGTTCCACAAGCCCGCCGACGGCCCCGTCGACCGCCTTTCCTTCGCCAGGTGGCTGGTGTCGCCCGAGAACCCCCTCACCGCGCGCGTGGCGGTGAACCGGACATGGGCGCTCATTTTCGGCCGGGGCATCGTCGAAAGCGAGGAGGATTTCGGGATCATGGGCGCCAAGCCGACCCATCCCGAACTGCTCGACTGGCTGGCCACCGAGTACATCCGCCTGGGCTGGGACACCAAGGCCCTCCTGCGGCTCATGGTGCTGTCGTCGGTTTACCGGCAGTCCGCGCGCGTGGAGGCCGACCACGGGCGCGTGGATCCCCGCAACGAGCTTTTGGCCCGCTTTCCCCGCCAGCGCCTCGAGGCCGAACTGGTGCGCGACCAGGCGCTGGCCGTCAGCGGCCTGCTCTCGGCCAAGGCGGGCGGGCCGTCGGTTTATCCGCCCCAGCCCGCCGGGCTGTGGCAGGCGGCGTTCAACGGCGAGCGCACCTATCCCACCAGCACGGGGGAAGACCGCTTCCGCCGCGGCATCTACAGCTTCTGGCGGCGCACCGTCCCTCCGCCGGGGATGCAGGCGTTCGACGCTCCCAGCCGGGAAAGCTGCACCGTGAGGCGCATCGGCAGCAACACGCCGCTGCAGGCCTTCGTCACCCTTAACGATCCGGTTTTTGTTGAATGCGCCCAGGCGCTGGCCAGGCGGATGATCCGGGAAGGGGGCCGGGAATGGGCCTCGAGGATCGACCACGCCTGGATGCTCTGCCTGGGGCGCCCGCCCGCCGCCGCGGAACGGGCCCGGCTGGCCGATTTGCTCGAGTCGGAGCGCGTGGCGTTCGCCGCCAGCCCCGCCGATGCCGCCAAGCTGGCCGGCCCGGGCGAGATTCCCCCCGGCGCCGACAAGGCCGATGTCGCCGCGGCGACGGTGGTGGCTAATGTGCTGCTCAACCTCGACGCCTTCCTGACCCGCAACTGACCTTCCGGAGAGCCGTCATGACGGATCGCGAGTCGATCGCCCTGGCCGGAACCCGCCGGCACTTCCTCCAGCGCTGCGGCGTGGGCCTGGGGTCGATCTACCTGGCCGGCCTGGCCAACGCCGCGGCCGTTCCGCCCGCCCGTGCTACGAGGGCCAGGTCGGTGATCTACCTGCACATGTCGGGATCCCCCCCGCAGCAGGAACTGTTCGACGACAAGCCCAGGCTGAGGGAGTTCCACCTGAAGCCGTGCCCCGACAGCCTGCTCAAGGGCGAGCGGTTCGCCTTCATCAAGGGGCACCCGACGCTGCTCGGTTCCCCCTACTCCTTCGCGCCGTGCGGCCAGTCGGGACAGCGGATCAGCGAGCTGTTCCCGCACCTGCGCACCGTCGCCGACGAGCTGACGGTGATCCGCTCGATGCGCACCAAGGAGTTCAACCACGCCCCGGCCGAGTTGTTCGTGCACACCGGCGAGAACCGTCCCGGGTATCCGTCGATCGGCGCCTGGGCGAGCTACGGCCTGGGAACGATGAACTCGAACCTGCCGGGGTTCATGGTGCTGGTTTCGGGCGGCACCGACCCGACCGCCGGCAAGAGCGTCTGGGGCCCGGGTTTCCTGCCCTCGGTCCACCAGGGGGTGCAGTGCCGGTCGGGTGCCGAGCCGATCTTCTATGTCTCCGATCCCGAGGGGCTCGACCGCGCCGGCCGGCGCCGCAGCCTCGACGCCCTGAAGGGGCTCAACGAGCTGGAACTGGAGCGCTCGCGCGACCCCGAGACCCGCACGCGCACCGAGCAGTACGAGCTGGCCTACCGGATGCAGGCGTCCGTGCCCGAGGTGATGGACATTTCCCGCGAGCCGGCGCGCATCCTCGAGGAATACAACGCCAAGCCCGGCCAGGGCGGCTTCGCCAACAACTGCCTGCTGGCGCGCCGCATGGTGGAGCAGGGCGTGCGCTATGTGCAGTTGTTCGACTGGGGCTGGGACACGCACGGCACCGGCCCCGGCGACGACATCGTCAACCACCTGCCCCGCAAGTGCCGCGAGGTCGACCAGCCGATCGCGGCGCTGCTGCGCGACCTGCGCCGCCGCGGCCTTCTGGATTCCACGCTGGTGGTCTGGGGCGGGGAGTTCGGCCGCACGAGCATGAACGAGGCGCGGGGCGGGTCGAAGTCGCTGGGCCGCGACCATCATCCCCACTGCTTCACGGTGTGGATGGCCGGCGGCGGTGTCAAGCCGGGGCTTTCGCATGGCGCCACCGACGAGCTCGGCTGGCGCGTCGCGGAAAACCCCGTGGATGTGCACGACCTGCAGGCGACCATCCTGCACCTGTTGGGCCTCGATCCGCTTACTTTCTCCTACCGGCACCTGGGGCTTGATCATCGCCTCATCGGGCCGGCCGAGGGGCCGAGGGTGATCTCCGAGATCTGCGCCTGACGGGGTGACGGGGTGACGGGGGATTGACAGGACCCGGCGCCTGACGGCGCTCGGCTCCAGTGGTGATTCCATTTTTTGCGCATGGGCCAACAAGGCCATGGCGCAATGCGGAATCATGAATGGGAAAAGAAAGAGGCGGGAAACATGTTCCCGCCTCGCGCAAAACTTCGTGCGAAAATCAGTTAAAGCAAGGTAACAATGTCAATGCCACTGAAACTGATTCTCGGGAAAGTGGTAAAGGTTTGTGGAGTGGCTGCATAGGCAATAGTGCCACTCGTAAGGGGTAAGGTAGAAGTGCGTGCCAGCAAACCGGAGCTAGTGATGCTTCTAGCGATGATTGTGTCCCGTGTCGTGCTGCCAGTGTCGCTGACAGTGACAACTTGCGAGCCGCCAGATGGTGGTGGTGGTTCTGGTGATCTTGCTGGCAAAGTGATGTTGTAAGTGTCGTTGCCTTGGCCACCATCTAAATTGACAACGCCAAGGTAAGTTCCATTCAAGCTGAAGGTGTTGTCACGATTGCCGCCGATGAGCGACACATTTTTCGCCGTGAAATCGATGGTCGTGCCACCAGTGGTGATGGTGCCGTCTGTGGCGCTTGTGCCCACGAGAGCAAAATTGGCGTTGTAGGTGGCTGTGACGGTGGAAGTGGCGGCTCCCGTGATGTCCACATTTCCCACGAATCCAGTGATTGAAAACTTGGAGCTGGCTCCGGTGTTTACCAAATTAGCGGATTCGATCCTGGAAAGACTGGCGTTCAGGCTTCCCGCCACGAACGAAGTTGGCGTGAGAACTGAATCGGCAGTAGCTGACCAGATGAGTTCATCGGCGCCGCTACCACCGGCCAAGGTGGGTCTGGCTGTCCAACCACCAATGTCGAAGGAGTCATCGCCCGCGCCCGCGACAATGTTGGCTGATTCTATGCTTGTGAGAGCGTAATCAATCGAGATTGGTGAAGTAGTGCCGCCGGAGAAAGATCCCGTCGGCGCGTCGATTTGGAGGTTGTTGTTGTCTAGCGTGAACTCAAGTCCCGAAGTACCATCCTGGGCCCTGTTCACGATGAGGCTGTCGCTGCCGCCCGCGCCATTGATATCGGCAGGGAAGAACCATTCGTTCAGGGTGAAGGCGTTGCCGGAAGCGCCGCCTGTGAATGCCAGGTCTCTGATATTGGTGAAGGTGATGACCGCTGGCCGACCGGGTTGTGTCTTCGTGAGAGTTCCTTGCGTCCTATTGGAGACATTGGTACCCGTCACGGTGAAGTTGGAATTCGAGGTGGCTCTCAATTCTGATTTAATAGTTCCAGAACCCGTAACGGATACCGAAACATTGAACCGGCCTGACACATCGATGTAAGTTTCATCAGGCGCCGTTGAGGTGATCGCTGTTGATCCCGCCAGCGTCGAATTTCCTGTTACAGATATGGTTGTCATGTCATCGGTACCGCCATCCGCGGTGATGCTGATCGTCGTGACCGTGACGGAATTATTGATAGTCACATCATCAGCATCTGAGATTGTGAATCCAAGCAGGCGGCGCAGGTTTCCAACCACTGCATTGACGGTAATGTCCCCGCTGCCGGAGTTGAGGGTGAGGGATCGGGTGTTGATGGCGCTGCCGTTGACCGACCCGTTGAGGGTGATGTTGCCGCCCGTGGAAGATATGGTGGGACTGCTGTTGAGGATGACGCCACCGGTTAGGGTGATGTTAGCATTGTTGGATGTTATATCGCCGCCAATGGCGATGGTTTTGGCATTTACCTGAATTTCTCCCAGCTTGGTTGTTGCGCCAACGGTGGATCCGAAGGTTACTATTCCATTGCTCCCAGCGTCGATTCTCAAGTCTTGAGCGCCACTAGCAGTGGCATTCAAGGTGGACAAGAAGGAAACATTGCCCCCCACATTGGATCCGGTTTTGGTGATGATGGAGGAATCGCCTGTGAGGGCCACTGCACCCTTGAACGATACGGCCGCGTTGGCGGTGCTGATATTGCCATCAATGCTGATGGTTCCCGTTCGATGCACCGTCACGGCGCCAAGGCGATTCGTTGCGCCCAAAGAATCTCCGAATGTCGTAGCGCCACTCTGAGATGGAGATGCCGTACCCAATGTCAGGGACCGTGGGGTGCTGGATGTATCACTGTCAATTGTGCCGGTGAATGTTATGGCACCTGTGGCGCCTGAAGTGCTACTGATCGTGACATTTCTATTGAGAGTCAGATCACCTGTGAAAGTGATATTTCCCGATGAAGTCACATTCCCGGTGAGCGAAATCGTGTCACCTGTGATGCCCACATTGGCCAAACTTTGCGTGGCACCAATTTTGTCTCCAAATGAAACAGAACCAGTACCGGCTGTGACCGTTAGATTTCGCGGGGTTGGCGAGGTAGGTGGCAGTGGAGTAAAGCTGTTCACCGTGCCGGTAAACGAGACATTCCCGCCAGCAGTGTCGTCGGTGTCGATCGTCACATTGGCGGAGGGCACCACCGGACCGTCGAGGACAACGGGAAGGTCATCAGCAGTGATGTCAGCGCCCAATTGAATGCTGGTCGTTGCCCCTGTGATGGAAACGCCGTTGTTAGATGCGACTGTAATGCTTTTGTCTAGAATAACAGTTTCGATGCCCGTGATGGAAACGCCTTTATCGACTGAAAAATTGTCAGTTCCCGAGGTTCCCAAAGTCACGCTTTGGCCCCTGGCGCTATCGCCAGAGTCCCGGATGACAAGGCGGTCAACCGTGTCGGCGCTGGTGTATCCTCCGAGAATGGTGATGAAACTGCCACCGGCGTTGATCCGATAACCATTGGTTGAATCATAGGTGACCGTCGCCGTGTCGTTGGCATTTTGAAAGTTGATGGTGAGCAGACTGGGGGTGGCGCTGTTGTACAGCGCCGTGACAACCGGGGTTATCCTGTCTTCCAACGACACAAGAGCGGGTTTGTTGGTGTTTGGTTTGCGAATCGCCTTGCCGGTGCCGAGGCCGAGGGAGCGAAGCAGGGACAGCATCGAACGACTCCTAGAAAAAATGAATGGACTGGGTAAGACAAGATGCAAAGGGTCATGATGATGCATGTCAATCATTTTCATTCATAAGATATTTGTGTTTTATTGATTGGTCATGATTTCCTTGTGCGACGCAGCCGAAAATGATCTCAAAACCCCATTTCGAGCGCTCCACCCGAGCC
>Ga0194129_10008815_pt1 | contig 11531 bp, 12 predicted proteins | sample TA2KigCa35mmetaG_FD_150862 | JGI IMG/M metagenome (GOLD analysis project Ga0194129, IMG submission 150862) | Freshwater microbial communities from Lake Tanganyika, Tanzania - TA2015038 Kigoma Deep Cast 35m | ecosystem: Environmental > Aquatic > Freshwater > Lake | place: Tanzania: Lake... | reverse complement strand
CGATTGGTTCGCCAGCGAACATTGCATATTGGGTTCTCGAGGATCTTGCCGGCCAGAATCCCAGAGTTAGCCGTAAGGGGATCTGGCTGGCTTCAGCGGTTGTCGGTTCGGGATTTAGAAGTCTCTTCAATCGTCCTGAGTCGACACTTGTCCTTGATGCGTATGACAGAACACGTCGAGTCGAACAACCGTATTGGCGAACAATTTTGGACTATTCAATTGCCGGAGGTCTGCTGTCAGTGATTGAAGAGCACGCCTTCGTACTTCTTGGTGCGCGAGGTGGGGAGATTCGCGATGACGAAGATCTCATGAGCATCGCACGCGCGATCCGCGACAGCATGGTGTGGCGAACCGCTCCTGTTACCGCATTCTCACCACAGGAGCCCAACGAGAGAATTCGTTTCAATGCCCGATTCGCCCTTCGATACGGAAGTCTCGATCAAGACTCGGAAGATTTGCGACTTCCACAAGTGAGAGCCGCGTTTAACAGCCCGTTCTGGCCGTTTGTACTTGCTTCTACGTCTGTTGGTCAGGAGGGCGTCGACTTCCACTGGTGGTGTCACTCGTTGGTGCACTGGAATCTTCCGAGTAATCCTGTTGATTATGAGCAGCGCGAAGGAAGAATTGACCGGTTCCGCGGCCACGCAATACGAAAGAACATTGCACATCACTTTCATGACTCGATCATTCCGTCGAACGTGAATATGTGGGATGTGTTACTTGAGGAAGCCGAATCACTTCCGAAGGGGGAGTACGGCGATCTCTTTCCATCATGGGAGTTTCCTGGGCCGGCAAAGATTGAGCGGTCTGTATACGCGTTACCTCTCAGCAAAGAGGTCGCTCGTTGGCGTCGACTACAGCAGCTTGTTGCCCTGTATCGACTCGCATTCGGACAGCCCCGCCAAGAGGACTTCGTGCAACTACTTACTAGTCGTAACATCGACCCGTCCTACGCTGAATCGCAACAGCTCACACTTGAGCCTCCCGATCTGAAGACATGAAGGTTCCGAACAATGCCTGACGCGAGGGTCAAAGCTCTTAGCGATGCGGTTCTGCGAGACCTTGGAGCACCCGAACAGTGGCCGGAGTGGCGTTGTGGCTGGCCAGACCGAGCCGACCTTGCCCTGTTGGATGCGGTCTATTCGACGCGTCAACGATATGAGACAACAGTTCTTCCCAAGGTTCACAAGTGGCGGGATAAACACCCGACACCAGCGACACCCGAACTTCACTATCTGTCTCAGATCGATGAGAGCGAGATCCGCAATGTGTTTGGTAAGACGGTAATGCCCGGAGTCCGTAGTGCGGCAGGCCAAAGAAAGTGGAAGTCAGTGGGCATCGTCGAAACAGCAAAACGTCTTTGTGCGAGTGAGCCACGGCTCGCGTCTGCTAACGACATCATCACGGACGTTGCACGTAATGGACGTGAACGAATTGTGACACTGCTTCGAGGAACAAAGGGAATTGGGCCTGCGACTGCTAGCTATTTTTTGATTCTGTTGGGTATCGACGGTGTCAAAGTAGACACTCTTCTCGGCTCGTGGGTCAGAACTCAACTCAACGACCCTTCACTAACCGACAATGCGATTACCGTGCTGGTTGCGCAGGTGGCAAGTGACTTCAAGAGACCAGCACGTGATCTCGACTACGCAATTTGGCGACACGAGTCCGCACGGCGTGGTACTCGCCGACGCAGAAGCTGCGAGTCAGGCACCCTGGCATTTCTGTAAGGGGGAGATAAATGTTGTTGAGAGAAATTTTGTGCTACCGATTATCTTCAAGTTCGTGATTCAAAAGGCAAGTCAGCATCGACTTCGGATTATCGCCAGTTTTGCGGTCGTAACGCTTGGATTGTCGAGTTGTTCTGCTGAGCCCAAGGACAGAGCGGATAGGTCAACTGCAGTCGTCGTAGAGACATCTTCAACCGAGGCAACGTGGATTCCAAACTTTGTTACGGTCAAGTATCGACCCGACCAAGTTGACGTAGCAGCACCGTACTTCGAATGGATTGGCGCGATTGAGAGTTCGGTAGTTGACTCAGCCTGGTACGACGCGGTCAATCAATACATGGTCATTGTTCTTAAGGGAACCGCGTATCACTATTGTGCGTTGGATGTCGGTACCTGGCGTCGCTTCTCTGAAGCTCCGTCACTAGGGTCGTTTTATCAGAAGTACATCAGGGGGCGATTCGATTGCCGCCTCTTTCCAGTCCCGACCTATCCGTGAGACAGAAGCAGAGTTTTGAGATCTACACTCATCGGGTTTTCCACTCTGCAGTCACGAGGACTCGAGCCTTCAAGCCAGATATTGGCAAGTGGCTCTGCTTGCCTATGTGACGTTGGCGAGCGGTATTGCTTCCTCAAAGCTCGGGTCTTCGGTAGCGCGGCGCAGGTAGTTGCCATCCATTGGTAGCCAAGTGTCGCGTAGTGCGTCGAACCTTTGCATGCCCCACGTCTTCGATAGTCGAACGAACATGCCGGAGTCTCCGAAGTGCCAGTACCACATCCACCTCGTCATGCCGTCGTCTGGTGGAAGGTTGGGCACCCTCTTGATACTGTCAGCGGGGTGTCACAGAATCGACTGAAAGTTCTCTGCGAGAGGCCTCCGTTTCTCGCGCAGTCGTTCCAGGAGTTTGAAGCAGCCGTGCGTTGTGCGGCGCGAGGCGATATCGCAGCGGGGCTAGAGCACCTTGAGCGAACTCGACATCTGGAGATTCGCGAGTGGTTCAAAACCATTGGTCAAAACGCCGGCAAGAAGAGATTTCAAGAGTTGGGGAGTCGGGAGGCGAAGGAGCCACTCATTGACCGCTCGTTGGTGGTATCGGGACGAATCAACATTGCGCTCGCACGCTCGGTGCTAGAGCGAGATCATTACCGCTGTCGGTATTGCGGGGTGCAGGTCATTTACGCGTCGGAGGCACGAAGAATTCGGAAGCGATTCGGGCCTGAGAACTTTCAGATGTCTCAAGACAACGACATTGCACACGGCATCTTTCGGGCCTTCTACAACAGCTTCGATCATGTTGTGCCTCGCTCACGTGGCGGACAGAACACTGCCGACAACATCGTTACCGCCTGTTATGCCTGCAATTTCGGCAAAGACAACTTCACGGTAGATCAATTGGGGCTTTTTGATCCGCGGCAGAATCCCATTATCGACTCTGCTCACGATGGCTTTGTGTCGTTGCTGGGCTAGTCGACGCACTTGGCCCGAGTCACTGCGTGTTACTCAACCACTCCAAGGTTCGCGTGCACGGCGGCCATCCGTGGACCTCAAGCTGTCTCAGCACTCGCTGCGTAATGGTACTGACGTAGTCGTCACCGATTGCAACGGCAACTGAATGAAACAACGTCATGCTTGATGAGAGTTTCTGACAGTCAATACTGCTTCCCATCAGAACTTCGGGTGGAGCTCGCTCTTCGAGGCGTTCAGCTGCAGCCTCCGTGATTTGCATCAGCCTTTTGCGAAGAACCTCGTGTTCAAGGTACGCCCGCGCCTCGTCTGGGCTGTTGATTGCGTATCGCTGGGACCTCGCCGACTCCCCAAAGGGTCCCTGCGGAAAGATGAACCAGATCCAATGTCCGATCTTTGCGCCGTTGCGGATTTCCTTGAGAGCCACTTCATATGCGGTTCCACTCGGATCATGGCTGGCACCTCCGTCTTGGGCGTCTAGGAATCGCTGAAGGCTCATTTCATTCGGGGTGAAATTGGAACTTGCGATTGAATCTCTATAGATCTTCTCCGAGAATCTCCTGTTCTATCAAGTCCGCGTTAAAGGCAAGCGAAAACATTGGCAGATTGATTTCATTTTCGTCAATATTGTCCAAGAGGAGCGTTGTCTGCACAAAGATAGTTGCGTCAATCTTGACGAGACCGTACATCATCTTGGCGCAGTAACGGAGAGCCGAATCAGTTTGTTTCGCTGTCATCTCGCCGATCGGCGCCATGATGATTGCAGTTTCGCCAAACGGACTATCAACGGAATCCCGCGGAGCAACGAGTACGACATGGCTACGATCGTCGGGCAGAGCAAACCTCAAAACGAGATAGCCTTCCGGGTCCCCTGGCCGGTCGATTACCGTGAGATTTTCGCGAACGTAGGATTCAAATTCCTTGTAAGTGGCCATACATACCTCCGTCGATTGAGAAGGACAGTAGCGACATACCTAAAGCGTTTCAAGGTGGTGAAGCCCACTTGCCTTAGGTCGTGTTCTCGAGCTGGCACGACAGATTTCGGTGGTATGGAGCCTCGCAATCGGCTCACACCGTCAATCGCGGTGGCCCACTCACGACAATCCGCCAATCTCGGGTCGGAACATACACCTTGATTACTCAGTCAATTTTGGACCAGTATTTGTGTGTGGATCTTACTTCGTTAGCCCCATCACTGGTGCTTGGAGTTCCAAGCCAGGCAGATCGGTCAAAGCTCGGAGTCGCATTTGCCGCTGCTAGTCGGAGGCTGAAGACCTCGGTATCAGTGCCGTTCACGATTGATCAGTTAACCACTGCTCTAGCAGATCTGGAGGAGAACCTAAAGACGCCACAATTGCGACTCTGGTATCAAGTACCAGCCAATCCCCTTGTGGTGAAACACGACCTGTCGATTCTGATCGGTGATGAGACATTGACGGTAGAAGTCGCTCCGGAACGCCTCACGGAGTTGTCAACCAGTGGAGAGCAACGTGAGCAACTCGGGCAGTTGGCACTAGCTGCCGCCGTCAAGAGGCTCTACTCCTGGGAGTGGTCTCTTGCCGGAGAATTTTCCCGCCTATGTCTTCGGCTGGCGACGCGCGAAGATGTACGTGATGAAGCTCTAAATCTCTTGGCCGCATCCTTGCTCTTTCAAGGCGATTCGTCGCGAGCTATGGACGCCTTACGCAAGGCGGTCGAAGGTGAGTGGAATGTGGCGCTTCAGACAAATCTCGCAATCGTTGCGATGGAAGTGTCCCCAGCTACCGCAGTCGACCACATGTCTTACCTCATTGATGGAGCTGTGAACTCGGGCCAGCGACTCCAGGCTGCGCGCATTGCCGTGGCGCTCTGGAGGAAGAACCAGGGTGAAGAGACTGGCTCAACTAACGAAGATGACTTTCGACCTCCGCCACGGTCAGTGCTTGATGCCATCTACAAGCTTCTTGATGAGTCCGACCTCACAGAAGAAGACTTTTATGCGTTTGGAACTTTTCTTGCACGAGTTGACTCGAACAGTTTGCTTACCAGAGACATATTCTCAAACAGTCCGCATCGTCACTCGCCGTCGGCAGCTCTGATTGGGGCCAGGGCTCGAGGCCTTATGGACTTTGTCAATGAGTTTGGCCCAGTTTCTCGAAGGTGTGAAGATCTGCAGCGACCCTGGATTCATACAGATATCGAGGAATATGTGATGGTAATCGCGCGAATGCTTAGAGACGACGAGAATCCAGCAACTCAAAAACTTGGAATTGTCCATGGCTTCAAACTGTTTGACAGTGGGCTGACAACGACGACGGTTGCTCGTGTTCTGACGCTTACCTTGCTGATCATCAATTTCAATCTCATCCTCGACGAAGGAGGTGCACCGAAAGATGTTATGGATTACTGGTTGTCAAATGCATTCAACAACGTCAGCAGGGGGACAATCGATATGGTTGGCGACCAAAGAGAACGGCTCCTTAGCGCAATTAGCGTCGGGGCGATCACGCTCCTTCAGTACCGACACAGCGAGATTTTGCCGGTTGCGCGAGTGGCAGAACAAAGGTCCAATGAGATTGCGCAACATACCGGCGGTTTCTTCAGTTCATTTACAGTGAACCGTGATGCGGTCCGATCTGTGGCGCAACCAATCAGCGAATTTTGTAAGACTGCAATAAGTCGCTATCAAGGATTGCGACCGATGATTCAAGACCAAGATGCTCTTAAGGGCCTTGATGAGGTCGTTGTCGGTCTGCTCACGCTCTCGCAAAGAGTCTCGCAGTGGGTATAAGAATTGTGCGTCAGCCGTAAGTATTGAGAGGAGACACAATGAAAACCAAGCGCTATCTACAACAAATCTACGAACTCCTGCAACGGTTGGATGCGGCTATTATCGTCCGAGACCCTGGGAGTGCTCGCTCCGCAGAAGTGTTTGATGGCTTAAGAAAGACAATCATTCGATCTGGGAAAAGCCACCGATCTCATGTCGCGCATCTACTGACCCTAAAGGACAGTCTCGATCGAGAAGCTGACATAGCTTTAGTCAGGAATCGTGTAAATGACTTTCTTGCCGAACTCGGAATCAAATACATTTACGATGTCGATTATCCAAGCGCCTTTGAAGTCATAGGCGGCACTGGAGATGATCTTGAACTCGTCGAGCCGGCAATTGTAGAGATTGACGCAGAAGGCGAACGCTCGATTTACCAATGGGGGAAGGCTCGCCGAGTACCTCGACCAATGAGTGCTGAACAGTTGCACCCGTCGGAGAGGCAGGTAGATAGAGACGTCGCTTCGGATCAGGGGACTTCGTTAGCGTTGTCCTCCGAGGTATCAGGCCATACGAAATCCCATCACGCCAATACTGGCCGGGATGCAGAATTGCCGGAGAAAAACGATACGCCAAACGATCGCACTGAGACATCTGCCGACAGCACTAAGAGCTCGTCCACTGGAACCGAAGTACCGTCAACCCGAACTGAAATTCAAGACCAAGATGGTGATCCGAATTTGGGTATCGATGTAAAGCATGAATCAAACAGTGACCAAACGCAAAGGGAGATGGATACACCATGACAGCGGTCGGCATTGACTTCGGCACCACGAATTCAGTAGTCGCAGTCCGCACATCCGCGGGCGTGGACGTGCTACCAATCGACAAAGCCCCTGCAAAGTGGGCGCCATATGGTTTTGACAATGTTTTCCCATCCGTAATGGCTCGCGATGAGGATTCGCGACTCTGCTTTGGATGGGATGCCAAACAACGCTCCTCCGGCCGGTTTGATGCCGTGAAGCGGATGTTCGCCACGCAACTCGATGTTGCCACCGATGACGCTGGATCAGCATTGGCTGTCGACGAGGTTGCGACGATGCTTTTCGCCGAATTGAAGCGACGAGCTCTTGGCTGTGGATTTGACGCCACCCAAGCAGTGGTTACAGTTCCCGCGAACTCAAAAGGTCTGGCCCGTCTGCGAACAAAGTCGTGTGCAGCCATGGCTGGCTTCGAGGTACTTGCACTTATTAATGAACCAACTGCAGCAGCCATGGCCTACGCACGAAAGCACCCCGAGAGCCGACAGCTCCTTGTATTCGACTGGGGTGGCGGCACACTCGATGTCACCATCTTGCAGTCGGTTGACGGGACGTTCATCGAACAAGCCTCGAGTGGACTTCAGCGAAGTGGGGGAATTGACTTCGACTCTCGGCTCGAAAAGATAGTGAGGGAGACGACTCCTGGCCTGGAAAGTCTCTCGGTGGACGCAAGACACTTGCTACGGACGGAAGTCGAGCTTGCAAAGATTAGACTCTCATCGGCGGATGCTACGAGTGTCGAACTTCCGAACGGCGGCGAGTTTCGAATCACGAGGACCCGCTTTGAACAAGAAGTGACTGGACTTCTGGAGGAAGCAAGGATTCCACTTCAACGTTGCTTGTCGGACCTGCAGATCGGGCCAGGCTCCATTGACTCCGTAGTCCTAGTGGGTGGTACTTGCAAGATTCCGGCAGTTCGTAGGTTCGTTGAGTCGGCGCTGAGAGCCGAGATTGACCCCGATATCAATCCAATGACAGCTGTCGGGGAAGGGGCTGCGATCGCCGCATCCATTCTCACTGGAGAGTTCACGGATGCCGACTTCTTCGTCTGCCTTGAGCATGCCCTCGGGACTTGGGTTTTGGATCCAACTACTGGAGGTCTGCGTTTCTCAACGATAATCCGCAAAGGAAACAAGCTGCCCGCAAAAGCTACTGAGCCATTTTTGCCTGTATCTGCTGAAAGTGACTCCGTAAACGTCGCTGTAGTTGAAGGCGACCCTGACTCAACGCGCCCTGATTACACAGTGCTAAAGGACTGGAAAGTTAATCTACCGTCGACTTATTCAGAGGGCTCAAATCGAGCCTTTGAGTTGACTTATGAATACGACGTCAATGGAATCCTGCGAGTGCGGGCTACAGATAGCGAATCGGGGTCAGTGTTGCTTGACGATGACATATCTTTTGGCATTTCAAGCGACAAGAAACGGTTGAAGTTGATAGCTGACCGTTCAAAGACTGCTGTTGCCGAAGGCAAGATGAGCAAGGATGCTGAGATCGTGCTCCAAGATTCTGAAGCTGCCAAACTCATCGAACAGGCAAGAGTCAAAGTGATTCCCTTTCTTGATCATGCTGAGGCCGTTCCAGTCATCGCCGCAGTTGAGGCTGTTGAGTCCAATGATGCTGCTACTTTTGAGGCCGCCAAGAGTCAGCTGCGAAAAGTTATGCAGCCCTACTCCTACTTGTTTTGACAGCTCTCATATCTCGAGTAAGTCTCGAACCTCGATGACTACGCGACCGCTACCGCACACGTGTTGGTACTAGTTACGTTGAAACGGACACTCCTAAAACTTGTCGCCCGCCCCTCGGCGGTTCTCGGCGACGCTAAACGACGCAACGACCAGAGATACGGGCCTCTGCGGCCCTCGGCGGAACCCGCCGTTCGGCGGCGTGTGCGCGCAAATGTTCCCGCGAACGGGTTCGCGAGTCCTACGGCGTGTAGCCGATCACTCCGGCAAGGTTGGCTCCGGTGAACTTGGCTCCGGTGAGAATTGCGTTGGTGAGGTTTGCGTCTCTGAGATTCGCGTTGGAGAAGTTTGCGTTGGTGAGGTTGGCGTCTCTCAGATCACTACGGTCGAGACTGGCGCCGGTGAGATTGGCTCCGGTGAGGTTGGCACTTCTGAGGTCTTCAGCGACGAGTGCGTTGGTGAGGTTGGCGTTGGTGAGATCTGCGCCAACGAGACTCACGTTTGGCAACATGTCGACTTCGGTGAGGTTGGCGTTGGAGAAGTTGACGCCTAGAAGGTCTTGGAATCCGAACGTTGCGCCAGTGAGGTTTGCGTGGGCGAAGTTGGTGCCTCGGAACACTCTAGAACCACCGAAAGAGGCGTTCTCGAGGTTGGCGTAGGTGAACCAGGTGCGAGTGAGGTTTGCGTTGTCGATCGAGGCGTTTTGGAGGTTTGCGTCGGTGAAGTCTGCGTCGGTAAGGTTGGCGTAACTCAAACTTGCGCCGACGAGGATCGCGCGCGTGGCGGTCGCGTTCGTCAGATCGGCCTCCCAGAGTTTGGCGCCAATCAAGTTTGCATCCTCGAGAGTGGTGTCCCGGAGGTTGGCATTGGTGAGGTCGGCGCCGGTCAAAGACGCGTCATAGAGGTAGGCGCCACTGAGGTTGGCGTCCTTGAGATTGGCAACGGCAAGTTCGGCGCCGATGAGATTGGTATCGCTGAGATTGGCACCTGTGAGAACAGCCCCCCGGAAATTCACCCCATAGAGGTTGGCGCCGCTGAGTCTGGCCCTGGCGAGATTGATGTCAGGGAGCCAGGCGTGTTTGAGGTTGGCATTGGTGAGGTTTGCGCCCGCGAGGTTGACACCTAAGAGAGTCGTGACGAAGAAGTCGGCTTCACTGATGTTTGCACCGGCAAGGTTGACGCCGGTGAGATTCGCCACGGAGAACCTGGCCTTACTGAGGTTCGCACCGGCGAGGTTCGCACCCGCCAGATTCGTGGACACGAACTCAATCCCCGAGAAGTCACAACCACGCAGGTCTGCTTCGGGGGCAGGCACACATGTGGAAGTGATTGTGGTTGTCGTGATGGCGGTTTCTACCGGCGAGCTGCAGGCCAACAATCCGCAGAGCGCGACGCTGACACCAAGTTTTCTCAAGTTCATCGCCGTTGCAATCAACCCCACTATGGTCTGCGTCGACGTATCGCAGAAGGGGAGTTCGGATCTATAAACACTTCACCTCCGGAGATTTCGCGAATCCTGCGAATCAGCGCCACTTCGTAGTCAACTGCGATCAGCGTATCCCAACGGTGGCGCCGTGCCCCGATGAACAGGCAGGTTCGGAGGTCGTGCAGTGCGTCCCGCAATAGTCCGTGCTCGAGCCTCTTCTGTGCGGCAAGATTTGCGAGCGTGGCGCAGTTGTGAAAGCCAGTTACACTGTCGCCGTTGCTCGTGTAACCGTCGTACGTCATCGCAAAGTCATGGATCTCGAAGATCTCGACACCCTCCCCCAGAACCGGGATCATCTGCGGCCGTGACTCGGCTGACGGTTCGTCAGGCATTGAGACTTTTTGGAAGGTTCGGTGTTGTATTGCAACGAGAGCCCGAATCGAAGTAGTAAGTTTTTGGTTCCACTCGGATCATGGCTGGCACCACCGTCTTGGGCGTCTATGAAACGGCTTAGATCGGATGATGTAGTCAAGTGGGTAAGCCTTTGTTCACTTCTCTGGACACTCAATCAAGAAACTTCTGGTGGGGTTGTTCCCCGTTCTATGAAGCGCTCGAGGGCTTCTCGAACCGTGAGAAAGCCGACTCTCAAATCGGGCAGTAGCTCTCGGGTCAACGTGTCAACGGGATCAACTGAGCCAACGAGATTTCGCCAGCTACGTGGATGGATTGGGCGAGAATTGAGTAAATTAAACCGTTCGAGATTCGCATCAAGATAGGCGATTCCATGTCTCGAACGTCCTTGCGGGTCATTTCTAAGCGCATCTGCGCGTTGTTGGTCCAAGATCTGAAGTTTCCCGTATTCGCCTGTTCGGAGAATCTCCGCAAAGACGCCGTCAACTTCGAATCCGGAAGTCATCCCACCACCAGTCCCGTAGTCAATCAGGGCGCCGTAAGCATTAAAGGCTGCTTTGCCGTTCGAAGGAACATCGGCAAATGCGAGGACCATCGCTTCCAATAGAGCGGGAAGAAAGTTTCCTTTGTCAGTTTCTGTCAGTAAATGCCGCGGAAAGTTGAATACGCCCTCGGAAGTAGAGATTCGGTTCTGTCCTACAGGATCGGCGGTGACAACGCCAAGAATGCGTGCGACAGCGCAACCACGTATGGCTGCGATTCGCATTTCATGCGGCAGGGGAATGAACTTGTCAAGAGTTCGAGATCTGCGCCAGAGCCAGAAAGACGAGCGTAAGCGTTCCGGTTCCGGGGTGAATTCAGCAAGAGCCCTATGCAGAGGTACCGTAAATGATTTGACCACACTCGGATTCACCGGATACCGCAAGAAGCTTGTTATCGAGACAGACTCAGCATCACCACTAGAGAAGGCCCAACCGACGTTACTGGCTTCGTTCAGAAAACCTTGAATCAATTGTTCGGTCACGGCACGAGCAGGGTGCCCCTGACCGAACGGAAAACCTTGAATACTGGGCGCAGATTGAAGTGACTGTGAATGTACCTCAGCATTTACGGCGCGGTCGATTTCAATGAGTGGTTGAGACTGCACGAGAGCCATCTGGAGGTTTTGGCGGAAGTTGGTGAGGCGTTGTTCGTGTTCGGGAATCGTGGCACCAGTTCTGTAATCGGCTGGCATCAGATATAACCCA
>Ga0194129_10008812_pt1 | contig 11533 bp, 11 predicted proteins | sample TA2KigCa35mmetaG_FD_150862 | JGI IMG/M metagenome (GOLD analysis project Ga0194129, IMG submission 150862) | Freshwater microbial communities from Lake Tanganyika, Tanzania - TA2015038 Kigoma Deep Cast 35m | ecosystem: Environmental > Aquatic > Freshwater > Lake | place: Tanzania: Lake... | reverse complement strand
CGCCAGACATCTCGTCAGTGACGTGAAGTTCCTCGCACTAGTCAACCGGCACCCTGTGCTGGGCCCGCTCAAGCAACAGTTGCTGAACCGGTTTCGCGGCCGCATGGAGCGGCTGCGCACGGGACCGCCGCCATTGCCCGCCACCCCGGCCAGTGCCGCTCCGCCGGTGCCGCCCGATTGGCTCACTGAACTATTCGGCCCGACCCGCACCCGCTTCAGCAGCGCGAAGCTCCAGCAACTCGGCTGGCGGCCGCGCGTCTCGCTGGCCGAGGGGCAACGCCGATCGGCTGAATGGCTGAAAGTCGCCGGAGTAATGTCATGAGCGTCGCGCTGCCACGATATCTACGGGTGTCGCTAGCCATAAGAATATGAACTGCTCCTCTCTCTGTAGTCCACCTTGGATCATCAAACTGGCGCTGACCAGCTTCTCGGCGGGGTTGATTCCCACCAAGTGGCGCCGTGGGATCTGGTCGCGCATCATGGCCAGATGGCCGGCTTCTGGTTTCCTCAGCGAAATTACGATCGACAACTGCCGGTTCTGCGTTCCCGTTGTCCCGGGGACCAACGACGTCTTTGTTCTCGAGGGCCTGGATGACTATGAAGATGAAGTGTTCATTGCACTGCGTCGTGCCTTGCGAGATTCTAGGCCAGTCATTTTGGATGTCGGAGGCAACTTGGTCAGTATATGCTGCGTATAAAGGCGATTTATCCAGATGCAGAAATTCATACCTTTGAGCCATTTCCAAAACTGGCGCAGTTACTGCAACAGTATGTGACTAATAATGGCTGGCAGGACGTGCGGGTGAATCAATGTGTAGTCGGGACGGTGGCCGCCAAGACGCGATTGTTTTTTAATGGTGTGAGGTTTGACACCGCTTCCACGGTGGCCGGATTTCAAAGCGAAAATGTGTCTTCGATCGAGGTGGATTGCATGGCTCTAGACGATTATGCGGATGAAGCCGACCTCAGACGAGTAGATGTTCTGAAGATCGACGTGGAAGGCGGCGAACTCGAGGTCATTCAGGGGGCTAGGCATGTGCTCCAGAAATTCCGCCCGCTCATCCTGCTTGAGCTGCTCTGGACCCAGAATCCGGCGCATCTCGCAAGGCAGCAACAGGTGGTCGGCCTCTTGAATTCCGCCGGCTACCACTTCCATCTGATTAGAGCCGATGGAGCGCTTGAATATCAGGCCGTTCCTCAGCCAGATCCCAGCTACCGCTTGCTGAACTTTCTCATCGCTACGACCAAGCTTTGAAGTGAATCCGAGTTTCGCGAACTGCTTCGAGCCCGGCCGCAACCGACTGGGAACCATGCGGCATGTGCTTGCGACCGCTGTTTTGATTGAGCACGCATTTGTTCTTAGCGGGTCTGAGTCGTTGTTGGCTGCCACTCGTTTCAAGTTTAGTTTGGGTGGGGCAGCAGTTGCTGGGTTTTTCGTCTTGAGCGGCGCTTTGATTACGGCCAGTTGGGAGCACAGCCCCACTGCGTGGCAGTTCGCGCGTAATCGCCTGCTGCGTATCTTCCCGGGATATCTGGCCTGCCTGCTGGTGACGGCCTTCGTGATCGGGCCGCTGGCGTTGGCGGCGCAGTCCGCTTCCGGACTGGCTACTTACTGGAGGCAGGAACCCAGTCCACTGGGGTATGTCCTCCGCAACGGCCTGCTCATGCAGTTTCAGAACCGCATCGGCAGCCTCTTTGCCGCCAGCGCCGAGGCCTATTCAGTCAACGGCTCGCTTTGGTCCATCCCGTGGGAAGCGGGGTGCTACGCTATGGTGGCCGCGCTCGGGGTGGCTGGCGTCCTCAAGCGGTGTCCGTTGGTGGTGGCTGCGGGCGCGCTGGCGGTGCTCGCGAACTGCTTGGCGTTTCCGCCGGGAGTCGTGCTGGGCCGGCTTTACTTGAGCGAGCGGGTCGTGTTGCTGCCACTGTATTTTCTGTGCGGGTCCGCCTTCTACCTGTTTCGGCACCGGATTCCACGCTCGCCATGGCTAGGTGCCTCCGCCTTGGCCGGCATGCTGATAGGCGGCACCCACCACTGGCCGCTGACGGCGGCGCTGGTGATGCCCTATCTTCTATTTTATGCCGCCAGCCTCGGCGTGCCGGCGGAAGGTTTTCCGAAGCGGCCCCACGCCGACTATTCCTACGGAATCTACATCTACGGCTTTCCGGTTCAGCAACTCTTGATGGCGGCGGGCGTAGGACAGGCCGGGCCCTGGGGGCTGCTGCTGGCGTCGCTGGCGGCCACAGTGTTGTTGGCCGCGTTAAGCTGGCATTGGGTGGAATCAAAATGCCTGCGGCTCAAGCGCGCGGGAAATCGACCGACGGCCGCATTGCCGTCCGCCTCCGAGGCTCCTGCTCACTCATGAAGTTTCTGCACCATTTGGGGGTTGTGCTCCACGGGCTCCTAGCTCGAAGCGCCGGGCTGGCAAAGTTGTATTTCTGGCTGGTTGCATTGGGCCTGCCCCTTTGCCCGCAACGCTTCCGGCAGCGGTTTCTCAACAACCTCCACCACGTGGCCTGGCCGCCGTTGGCGTTGCCGCCGCAGCGCGTGCGCTTCGGTGCGAACGTGCGGACATGGATCCATCCGCACTTGGAGGAGGACGACAGCGCGGTGCTGGGCGAGCGGGTCTGGCCATTTGAGCCCGAGGTGTATGCCGTGGTCGAAGAGTTGGTTCCCCAAGTGGACACGATCATTGAGATCGGCGCGAATGTCGGCGCCTACACGACGTTTCTGGCGGGCTTGGCCGGGGCGGAGAAACGCCGACTGTTTTCGTTCGAGCCTTCTCCCAAGGCGTTTCGGCGGTTGTTGGAAAACTTGGAGGCGAACGGACTGTTGGGTCGCGTGAATGTCATTTGTTGCGCGGTGGGCCAGCAGACCGGCACTGCTTCATTCTTCGAACCGGAGGGTCACTTATCCAACGGGTCGCTGCTGCCTGAGTTCGCTGGTCTGTTCACAACTCGGGTTGGCCGAAAGGAAGTTTTGGTGGTGGGTGGGGAAGTGATCAGTGCGCTGGTAGGTGACGGTGCCCGCCTGCTGATCAAAATGGATGCGGAGGGATTTGAAGCGAGGATTCTCCAAGGGCTGGAGCCGCTGATCCGGCGGCACCGACCGCTCATCATCCTCGAGGTGTTGCCGATGTTTTGCGCGGAACTCAACGCCCTGAGTTTTCTGCAAGAATGCGGGTATCGTCGGCTGGAGATTCGCCCGGCTGGGTTGGTGGAGCGCGCGCAGTTCATCGGCGGCGAATATCGCGACTACTTGCTCGCGGTGTCCGGCATTCCTGCCGTGGAGGCGATGAGCAAGTCTGAGGTGTGAGCGTGCTCTTCGTTCTGATGCTGTGTTGACGGCTGAAATCATCTCCGCTGCGAATCTAACACCGGAACACCGGGAGCAATGGCTGTGCTTCGTAGCGGAAAATGCGGCGCTGGATGGGCCGTGCTTTCATCCCGACTTTATTTCCGGAATCGCCCGCTACGTTCCCGAGTGTCGTGTTTTGCTGTGGCGTCGTGGCGGGACCGTGATCGGGTATTTGCCCTTTAAGCGGTGCGGGCGCGCGCGGGGTCGGACCATTCCGATGTGCGATTATCAGGCGATTCTCGGGGCTCCGGAACTGGCGCGCGACTTCCGCGACTCGCTCCGGATCGCCGGAGTGCGGGCGTGGGAATTCGATAACTTGATAGGCACGCAGGTGCCCCTGGCGCAGGCGACCAGCGTGCGGCTGACGCGTTCGCCACGGGTAGAGATGCGGGAGGGTTTTGACGCCTATGTGCAGGGGTTGAAACAGGCTGGCAAATCCGGGCGCAACATCCTGAACAAACTCCGACTGCTGGAGCGCGACCACGGATCAGTTACTTTCCAGCAAGGCGTGGGGGAGTCGGCCCTGCTTCGCCAGATGCTCGATTGGAAAGCCAGACGCTTCACTGCCGACGGGAAGTTCCCGGCTTGGGTGGGGGAAACATTGCATCACTTCCTCGCGCAGCGGGGTGGGCCGGTTACGGGCGTGTTGTCGGTCCTCAAGGCCGGGGAGTCCGTCGTGGCGATTCACTTTGGCGTGCGGGTTGGGCGGCTGCACTACTACTGGTTCCCTGCTTATGACGAAGCGTTTGCCAAATACACGCCGGGCTGGCTGCTGGTGTGGTTCCTCCTCAAACATCTGCCGGAGCTGGGCTGTGACACGCTCGATTTCGGACCGGGAGGCGAGGCTTACAAGGAATACTTTGCCAATGCCCACCGCGAGTTCGGCACTGGCTTGATTGAAACCTCCGAGTCAATGGCCCGGCTGCACCGTGGCTACGCCCGCATGAACGAAACCTTGCGGCAGAGCGCGCTGGCCCAGCGCTGGGTCAAGCCGGCGGTGCACTGGCTGCGAGGCCGGGCGCGCGCCGCCACCCCGGAAAAGACATGAGCGGTTTCGCCGGCAAACTGCGGGAGGAATTCGCGGCGCGCGGAGCTGGGGTGGTGATAAGCACGCCGCTACGGATCGTGCGGGCTCTGGGGCGAACTCGACAGGTGTGGTTTTACACTCAGCCAGTGCCGACCTCGGGGAAAACCAGCAAGATTGAGGAGCTCACCGCCGCCGACTGGCCGCGTCTGATGGCCGAGGAATCTTTTCCCTGGCGGCATGACACGGGTGCGTCCGGGCGTCTGCACGAGGGCGCGCGTTTGTTTGCCTGGCGTGAGGCCGCACAGTTGGTGTCGTTTGGCTGGGTGACGCACGGGCCGTCACTCCTGATCGGTGAGCTGGGGGGGCGGGTGGAATTCGATCAGCCTGTCCGGTGGATCTGGGACTGCGTGACGCCAGCGGCGCACCGAGGCCGGGGCTTCTATCCACAACTGCTTGCTGGGTTGGTGGCCCTCGCCGGCGACACCCGGCCGGTCATCTACTGCACGCGTGAGAACTCCAGTTCACAGCGCGGCATCGAGAAAGCGGGCTTCGTTCGTTCCTTCACCATCACGGAGCATTTCTTGAAAGCTACTCACCGGCCCGGGCCAATGCCGCTGCAGTATCACTATCATCGAGCTTCCCAGCCGGCTTGATAGCATGCGCCTGAAGCTGCCCTTTCACCCCCGCGCCTGGCTCGATGCTTGGCTGACTTACCCGCGCTTCCTCGGCACGCTCAAGCCCGAGTTGCTGCGTGGCGCGGCGGACGAACTTGCCCCGCGGCTGCATGCCCAACTCCGCGCAAGCTGGCCCCGGAAGCTGGAGTGCCCACTCGCCAAGCGCGTCCTCGCGCTCTCACCGCATCCGGACGACGAGGTGATCGGCTGCGGCGGACTGCTAATCCGCCACGTCGGCCAGGCCGACATCAAGATCGTCAACGTCTTCAACGGCGACGGCGGTGGGGCGCTGGCTGAAGGCCCGTGGCAGGCCGAGCCCGGTTATCAGGCGCGGTTGGTGCAAACGCGGCGCGAAGAGTTGGATGCCACCGCGCGGACGCTCCAAGCCTCTGAAGTGATCCGCTTCGAGGTATCCGATTGCCACGGCATTCCGGGGCCGGACGAAGTCGCGCGCTTGCGCCAAGTGTTGGAATCCTTCCAGCCTGAAGTCGTCCTGCTGCCGTGGTTTCTGGACAACCATCCGCATCACCGCCTCACCAATCTCCTGTTGGCTGACGCCAGTGCAGGCCTGTCGTTCATGGTGCTCGGCTATGAAGTTTGGGGCCTGCTTCCGCCCAACGCGATTCTGGACATTACAGACGTGCTTGAACGCAAGGTGGAATTGACCCGGGGCTATGCGAGCCAGGTGCGCACGGTGGACTACGTGAACTACGCCGTCGGCCTGGCGCATACCCGCGCCTTTCACCATCCGGTGCGAGAACTGCGCGGCGGTGCGGTGGAAGCCTACCTCGCTCTCCCCGCCAAAGATTATCGCGAACTGGCAGTGCATGCGCTGCGCCCGCGCCCATGAGCGTCGTCGGCCAAGCCCCTTCCGCCCACCCGATGGTCAGCATCGTGGTGCCGTGCTACAATGCCCGCCGCTGGATCGGTGAGACGCTCGCCAGCACGCGGCAGGACTGTCCTTGGCTGGTGGAATTGATTGTGGTGGATGACGGTTCCACGGATGGCAGCGGCGAGTTGGTGGCGCGTGATTTCCCCGAGGCCCGGCTCGTGCGCACGGAAAACCGCGGGTGCAGTGCGGCCCGAAGCCACGGAACGGAATTCGCTCAAGGCACATTCATCAAGTATCTCGACTCGGATGATCTGCTGGCTGCCGGTTCGCTCGTGCGCCAAGTGGACCTGGCGGAATCCAGCCGGGCTGAAGTCGTCTACGGCAACTGGCAACGACTGGTTCAGTCGGGCGAAGCGTGGCAGCCGGGCGAGGTGATTGAGCGCACTTGGCAATCGGTTCACGCCGACATCGAGGTCGCCTTCTTCACCGGGATGTGGTGTCCGACCGGGGCCTACCTCTGGCGCAGTGAATTCCTGCGGCAGCGGCATCCGGGTTGGCACTCCGCTCTGCCCGTCATTCAGGATGCCCGCTTTGCGTTGGATGCTGCGCGCGCGGGAGCAACCTTCGTCCACGACGAGGCGCTCGCGGCGCATTATCGCACGCACACGTCTGGCTCGGTGGCCACGAACAACCCGGTGAAGTTCGCCCGCGACTGCTGGCACAGCGCGCTGGAACTGCGCGACCAGTGGGAGCGGGCTGGCACGTTCAACGCCGCCCGACGAGTTGCGCTGCTGGAAGTGCTCGAATATCTCGCCTTTGACACCTACCCGCGCGATCGGGCACTCGCCCGCGACATCGTCAAAAGCGCCCGGAATGTTGCCCCCGATTGGCGTCCGACTGGCTCGCGCTGGCGGCGCTGGGTGGGCGGCGTGGTGGGCTTTGAGGCGGTTGCCCGCCTGCGTCAGGGGCTCGAACACTGCCGTCGGCTCCGGCGGGACGTGGCCGCCTGAGTCGCCAGTCGTGCGGTCATGCATGTTCTCTTTTTTGAACCGGACCCTTCATTCGGCGGCGGCTCGGAGCGGGTATGTCTGGACTTGGCTCGTGGATTGGTCGCACGCGGGCACCGCATCTCGCTGTTGCACGACCGCGCGGGCTCCATGCTGCCCGACTACGACGCCGCCGGGGCCCGGCGATCGCAGATGGAATTGCGGCCGTTCGGTTGGCGAACGCTCGGAGCGAGCCTGCTCCGCGCGCGCCGCATCGCGCGGGTGGCGCGTTCGATGAGTGCGGACGTGATGATTGCCTCGGAACTGCATTATCTCCGGTCGCTCGCGCTGGCCAGCAGCCTGGGCGGCCCACCGGTGCTCTTTCACTTGGGACTGACTGCCACGCACCGGGAGTGGTCCTGGCGCTGGGCTTACCGGCGGGTGAGCGCCGGCGTAGCTCCGTCAACTCACACGCTGCGCTCGTGGCAGGAGTCCGGCTGGCCGGCGGAAACCTTGGTGGAGATTTCCAACGGAGTGGACACCACTCGATTCCAACGCGTCGCAGATCGTGCGTCAGCCCGGCAGAAATTTGGCTTGCCCCCCAACGCGCCACTGATCAATTACACCGGGCGGCTGGCCCCGGAAAAAGGCGTGGCGACTTTGCTCACTGCGTTTCAGTTCGTGCTGGCCGAGATACCCGAATGCGTGCTGGTGATGGTGGGGCGTGATGAATTTCCCGGAGAACGTTGGCGGCAGCGAGCGGCGGAGCTTGGCCTCCCCGCCGAGCGGGTTCGCTTCCTCGGGGCGCGACCTGATCCCGAAGCATTCATGGCGGCGGCAGATGTGGTGGTCGTTCCCAGTGAGGTGGAGGAGTCCTTCGGTTTGACGGTGGCTGAGGCCATGGCGTGTGGCGTGCCGGTGGTCACGACTCAAGTTGGGATTCTGCCGCACTTGCTCGGCCCCGATCACCAACACTGGGTGGCGCGAACGGGCGACGCGAAGGACATCGCTCGGATTCTCCGAGGAATTCTGGCCAATCCGGATCGCTCCACTGAAGCGGGCCGCGCCCTGAGAGCTCGCGCAGTCGAGCAGTTCGAGATGAGCCGGTGCTGCGCGGCCTACGAGCGAGTGTTGGGTCGATGCTGCGGCTGTGCGAGGGAGTAACAAATGAGTAGCCATCCGCAGGATGCCGCTGCGCAAGTCCGCCCGACGGGGAGATCCGTTTGCATCGTCATCGGTGGCCACATCACGTGCTGTCCGCGGATGATGAAGATGGCCGTCGCGCTGGCAGAGACCGGCCATGCCGTGTCCATAGTCAACCCGATCTATGGTCCGAACATGTTTGAGCCGGAGCTCCGGTTTCTCCGCGATGCCCGCTGGCGCAGTGCACCGGTGAAAATGGTGCGCCGCCTTCATCCGTGGACCTATTATCGGACCGGGGGCCGGTTGAAACTTGCCCGGGCCGTCCTGCGACGCGGCAACCTCGGCAACTTCTCCCTGGCCGCGCTGGGCCGGGGTTACACACGCGCTTTCGACGAGTTGCTGGCCCACGCCCTCGCGCAACCGGCGGACCTGTATCTGGGGGGCACAGCGGGAGGGCTGGCGGTGGCGGCACGGGCGGCTGAACTGCGCGGCGTGCCGTTCGCCTTGGACTTGGAGGACTTTCACTCGGCGGAGCAGGAACCGGGGCCCGAGGCCGACCTGTCCCACGCCGTGATCGCCGAGATCGAACGGCGGCTGTTGCCGCGTGCAGCCTTTCTGACCGGCGGCAGCGGGCCGATTTGCCAAGCCTACTTCGACACGTATCGCGTGCGGGTTGAAACCATCAACAACACTTTCCACCAGCCGCAAGAGCCACCGGCCTTCGCGGCCAACCCCGCTGGCCGACTGCGACTTTTCTGGTTCAGCCAAGTGATCGGACTTCAGCGAGGGCTGGAGGGTGCCGTCCAAGCGATTGGCCTGGCCGGCGTGCCGGGGGAACTCCACCTGTTGGGCCACGATTCGATGACTTCGCTGAAGCAGTTGACTGCGCTCGCGGACCAGTGCGCGCCACGCCTGACGGTGGTGCATCACCTGCCGGTTCGTCCGGATGCAATTGTCGAACTGGGGCGTCAGTTTGATGTTGGCTTGTCCTTGGAGCCGGGGTTCTCAAAGAACAATGAAATCGCGCTCTCAAATAAATCGTTCACCTATTTGCAAGCCGGCTTGGCCGTGGCTTTCACCGATACCCTCGGTCAGCGGCCGCTGGCCCATGACATCGGCCCGGAGGCGTTGCTCTTCAAACCCGGAGACACCGAAGCCTTCGCGGCGGGACTGCGCCGTTGGGCCCAGCAACCCGACGCCCTGCTCGCCGCCAAGCGGGCCGCGTGGGCGGCGGCGGCGCGGCGTTGGCATTGGGAACATCCCGAGGAGCGCGGCAAGGCACTCAAACTGGTGGAGCAGGTTTTGACCAAAAGTTCACGATCGGTCAGGCGATGACGCTTCATCGTCTTCCCCAGTTTTGCTGGTAGCAACGATTCCCTGACTCATGTGCGGCTTCATCGGCAGGCTTAACCTGACTCCTCCAGTGAGGTCACTGGCGTGCGGGCTTCCGTTTCTCGCCCGCCGCGGCCCGGATTCCAACCAGTTGCGCACCACGGCCGACGGGGTGGTGGAATTTCTCCACGCCCGTCTGGCGATCGTGGACCGCGGGGCGGGGGCGCATCAACCGATGCGGGACACGGCGGCGGGCGTCATGATCGCGTTCGTCGGGGAAATCTACAACTACACGGAGCTGCGTCGCGAACTGGCGGATTATCCCTTTCGCACCCAGTCCGACACGGAAGTGCTGCTCGCCGGCTACGTGCGGCATGGCCTGCGGTGGATGGAGCGCCTGCGGGGAATGTTCGCCGTGGCCATCGCGGACGAGCGGCAGCGGCGTTTGTGGTTGGTGCGCGATCCGGTCGGAAAAAAGCCGCTCTTCGTGGGCCGCTGGCGGGATGGCATTTACTTCGGCACCACGACGCTGGCGATGGCGAGCGCCACGGCGGAAGCTGTGAGTTTGGATGCACGTCACCTTACCGAGTGGTGGCGCGATGGACACTTCCCCGCCACCAGCGCGGGCTTGGCGAACACGGAAGCCGTGCTGCCGGGCGAAGCGTGGGAGTTCGACTGGGCCGGCCAGCGACTCGGGCGGCACCGCATTGATCCGCCTCTGGCCAGCGAAGCCCCGCCTACCACGGTGGCTGAAGCCAGCGAGCGATTGCGCGACCTGCTCGCCCAGGCGGTTCGGCGCCGGTTGGACAACAATCCCAAACCCATCGCCCTCATGTCCGGGGGAGTGGATTCCACGGTCATCGGTCAACTCCTCGTCGCGCAGACGCAACCCGAATTCCTCGCGCTGGGCAATGTGGTTCCCGGGACGTTCGATGAGCTTTACGCCCGCTACGCCGGACGCAGATTGCAGGTGCCGGTGAAGGTCCTCCGCCCGCCGCTGGGGTCGCTGCCGAAAGAGATCCAGCGCGTGCTGGACTTGCAGGATGAGCCGCTGGCGCTCTTCGCCTACGTCCCGTTGGCGTTGCTGTGCAAATTGGCGGCAGATCACGGACGCGTGCTGTTGACGGGCGATGGTGGCGATGAAGTGTTTTACGGCTACGGCCGCCCGACGGACTGGGCGAATCGTCCGGCCGACGCGACGGTGACGGCGTCATCCCTGCGCTGCGGGCCGCCCCTGCCCGAATGGCTGGGCGGCTGGGCGCGCCACACGGTCACCGAGGGGTTGGTGGCGCACATGCACGCGAAGATGGATCGCGCCTCGGCGGAGCAGGGACTGGAAGCGCGTTGTCCGTTCTTGGATTGGGACGTGATGGCCTTTGCGCGCTCGTTGCCACGGGAACTGCTCTTTCACCGGCCGGCGGCCAAGGCGCTCTTGAAGTCCCAACTGGCAGGCTGGCCGGGCTGGTTCGTGGATCGGCCCAAGCTGGGCTTCTCCTACAGTCTGCGCTGGGCGTGGGGTGTGCGGGGTTTTGCCGGCCTGCGGGAAATGGTGGAGCCGGAAGCCCAGGCGACCTTTGCGGAAAATTTGCCCGCGGTGCTCCGCGCTCCGGCGGCGCACTGGAGCAGCACGAATATCTTCCGCCACTTCCCCGCCGCGTGGCGGCTGGCGGTGTGGAGCCTCTTCCTGCGTCGCCACCGGATTGCGACGCGCCGCTGAATGGCCGCTCCCTCCGTCGTGGTGTCGTCGCCCTCGCTGCGCGCGCGCGGGTTGGAGGTGGCGCGCGGTCTGCGCGAGGCGGGATTACTCCGTGAGTTCGTGACGACGCTGGGCTGGAACCGCGATTCCCGGGGCTACCGCTTGGCGCGCGCTTTCGGCGGTGGCGTCGGACGTGAGTTGGAACGCCGTTGTCTGCCGTCGGCGCTGGATGGCTGCGTGCATGCCTACGGCTGGCGCGAAGCCGTGCGCGTGGCCACGCATCGACTCACGCGCAACGAAGTATGGACGGACCGCGTATGGTGGTGGGCCGAGCGCGGCTACGACCGTCACGTCGCGCGCCGCTGGGCCGGCCGGGTGGCGTGCGTGTATGGCTTTGAACTGTCTTCACTGGAAACCTTCCGTGCCCAGAAGCGAGCCGGCGGTTTGTGCGTGCTCGCGCAACCCATCGCGCATTACCGCACGCTGGA
>Ga0194129_10008802_pt1 | contig 11539 bp, 10 predicted proteins | sample TA2KigCa35mmetaG_FD_150862 | JGI IMG/M metagenome (GOLD analysis project Ga0194129, IMG submission 150862) | Freshwater microbial communities from Lake Tanganyika, Tanzania - TA2015038 Kigoma Deep Cast 35m | ecosystem: Environmental > Aquatic > Freshwater > Lake | place: Tanzania: Lake... | reverse complement strand
TACTCCCACTCGGCCTCCGTCGCGAGGCGGTAGAAGTGTCCGGTCTTGGCGGAAAGCCAGCGCGTGTAGGCGATTGCCGCATAGTGCGTCATGCTGATGGCCGGGAAGGCATCCTTGCCCATGCCGAAGCTCATCTCGACGTAGGGCGTGGTCGGACGCGTCACCGCATCGGCCTCCTTGCCGACGTACGGGTTGCCGCCACCTGCAGGGGCTGGGAAGGCGACCATGACCTGCAGCTCGCGGTTGATCCGTTCGGTGCTGACGTTGTTGCCCTTCTCGAGGGCCGGGAACTGGAAGAGCTCGTACTCGTTCCAGGTGACCTCGGTCCTGCCCATCCAGAACCCGTCGACCTTGACCTTGTGGCGGGGACCCTCGTTCGGCTTGCGGCCCGGCTCGGAGTCGGGGCTGCCCATCATGAATTCGCCGCCGGTGATCGCGACCATGTCGAAACCGACCTCCTTGCTCACCTGGCCCCGGTAGTTCTGGAACTTCGCCGCCTCGGCGGCAGCGGTCTTCACCAGATGGGCGTGTATCGCGGCGATGACCGCCTTCCAGTCGCGGTCGGATCCGCTGGAGTCGGCCTCCTTCTGCTCGAGCTTCAGACCGTCCGGCCAGAAGGCGCCCTGGTCGATCCAGTCCCGGATCAGATCGGTCTTGGTCGACGCCAGCGGACCACCCTTCTTCTTGGGCGGCATGAGATCGTCGTGGTCGGCCGGAAGCACCGTGGTGGTATAGACACTGGAGGCCTGGGCATCGCCCGGGACGATGCTGGAGGACGCGAGGAACGCGGCCTTGTCGTCCATGCGGAGATCCCCCTTGGCATTCCCCTCCTTGTGGCAGGAGACGCAGTTGACCTCGAAGATCGGCTTCACCTGCTTGACGAAGTCCACCTTCTCGCGCTGCTGCAGCTTGAGATCGTCGGGCCATACCGCGCCCTCCTCGATCCACTGCTTCAACGTCGCCTGCTGGGCCTTCGACAGCTTCTCACCCTTCGGCGGCATCACGTCATCGTGGTCCTCCGGCAGCGTCGTGGTGGTGTAGAGCGGGGATTGGTCTGGTTTGCCGACAACGATGGAAGGTCCGTCTTCGCCGCCTTTGAGCGCACCGGCACGGGTTGTCAGGGACAGCCCCCCCTTGGGTTTCTCGTCGCCGTGGCACTTGAGGCAGTAGACCTCGAGGATGGGACGGACCTGCTTCTTGAAGTCGACCTGGGCTGCCGCCACTGGGGAGACGAGGCCGAGACCGAGGAGGGAGGCGATCAGGAGCTTCATGCGTTGAAATCGAAGACGAAGGGTAGACCGCGTTTGTTCAGCAAGGCAACCCAGTCGAGGCTGAAACGCGGACGGCGAGGGGAAGGGGGCTGCCATGCCTGGCAAAGAAAAAGGGGTGCCCCGGAGGGCGCCCCTGAATGGGTCGTGGAGGAGGGTTCAGCGTCCGGTGGTCAGACCCCGGAGCAGTGCCACGACCTCCATCGCCTTGGGATCGTTCGGGGCCGTCTCGGTGAGGCGTTCCCGGACCTTGTAGGCGAGGATCATGTACTGCGTGTTCTGCTCCTCGGTCGTGACCTTCTCCCGGACCTTGCCCAGTGCGGTCATGACCCCCTCATAGTCCTTCTTGTCGACGGCCGCCCAGACCTCCTTCGAGCCAGGCAGGCTGTCGACCGCCTTGATGACGCTGGGATCCTCGGCGGGCGGCTTGCTGCATCCGGTCGGGACAACCAGCGCCATGGCCACGAGGACTCCCAGTAGAATGGCCTTCCTGGGGTGCATGGAGTGTGACGGCGGCAGGGATCAGCGATACCGGGGGCCGCAGAGCAGGTCGTTCGGCACTGGTTCCTTGCGGTTCACCAGGTTCCAGCACTTGACCCACTTGACGTTGTCCGCACTGCCGCCGAAGCGGCCCACGACAGCGCCGCCCGGCAGGGACTTGGCGCTGGCGAAGGGGAGGCCGATGCTGTTGGCCACGCCCGAATGGCGCATGGAGAGGGTCTCGCCGATCGACTCCGGATTGTTGCCGGCGTCATTGAAGAAGAAGGCCTCGGCTTCGTTCTGCTCCCAAAGCTGCCAGTCGGTCGGCATGAAGTCCGTGATCTTGTAGGTGCGGCCGTCCGGCGAGGGTGGCGCGCCCTTGGTCCCGGTATAACCTCCGATGTTTCCGGTCCAGCAGTACGAGGTCACCTTCACGGGGCGTCCGATCCACGCAGTGCGCTGCTTCTGGCTGGATTTCCGGAGCGCGACGTCCTTCGGGCACCACAACACCTGGTGGGTCTGAAGGAACGGCCCGAGCTGGCCGACCCGGAAGAATGCGAGCTGGTTGGTCCACTGGGACGAGTTGAGGTCCTTGCCGGCACAGTTGGCCATGCTATTCGCGGTGGCGGTCGCGGGCATGGACGGGATGCGTCCCTTGTTCGCCGTGGCATACGCCCAGCAGTCGGGACCGGTCAGGTCGCCTCCCCAGCCGCAGTGGGCGTTGTAGTCGTTGTTGTCGGTCGAATACATGTGGTTGGCCAACAGGATCTGCTTCACGTTGTTCAGATCCGTGGTCATCTGGGCCTTGTCCTTGGCCTTGCCAAGGGCGGGCAACAGCATGCCGGCCAGAATCGCGATGATCGCGATCACGACCAACAGCTCGATCAGGGTGAAGGCGTCCTTCGAGGGACGACGCAACCGACAAAGGGAAAATGGTTTCATAGGATACTGCGGAGAACGAAATCGATTTAGGAAACTGTGTGAGCGTTGTCAAACTCCCTCTTCCACACCTGATGGAATTCCTTTCGAGGTTGCAGTGAGGTCGAAAACGAAGCCATCAAACTGGGTCGCTCTCATCCTCTGGGAAGGCCTTCCAAGCCCCACCCAGAGAGCCCAAACCTACCCCGTCTTTTCCCCGGCGTCCGGGAGCCTTGAGGGTGCTGGTGGTGCTGGTGGTGGGTGTCGCAGTGCCCTGCGACACTGAGCGCGGGAGCGCCCACCTCACCCAGGGGTTGAACCCACTGGACCCTCTGGCGTTCCGAGAGGATCCGCTGCCGCCGCCATGGGGCGGCTTCTCGCTCCACCCACATCCACTCGCTGATCCTCCCCCTGATGGCTTCTCGCCTCCGTGAGGGGGTGCTACACTCCTCTCATGGGACAAGATTCCACCCAACGTGCCCGGAAGCTCGGCATCCTGGTGTCGTCGTCGCCGGACACCGATTCGTTCCGCCATACATTTGGGGTTGTGAGCGCTGCGCTGGAGGCGGGGTGCGATGTCTATGCGTATTGCATCGACGAGGCCGTAAAGGGAGTGGCGCGGCCCGAGGTCCAGTCCCTCAAGGGCAGGGGACTCAAGCTGTATGCCTGTGCCTACGGCGCCCATCACCATGGGGTGCCGGTCGACGACTCCGCGGCGTTCGCGGGTCTGACCGTGGTCAGCGATCTGATCGCCGGCACCGATCGCTTCGTCTCGTTCAACTGAGTCCAAGACTGACATGAGTCCCAAGGTCCTCTTCATCGTTTCGGGCGATCCCCGGACGAGTGCACGTCCGGCGGAAGCAATCCGGATCGCGGCGGGCATCGGTGCCTGGAAGAAGGCGGAGGTGTCGGTATACCTCGAGGCCCCGGCGGTCTGCGCGCTGGGCGAGTTCGTGGATGAGCTGGTCGACGAGGACAACTTCTCGCGCTATCTGCCGATCATTCGCGACTGGGGACGGCCGGTCTGGGTGGAGCAGGGGTCTCCGGACCTGGCGGACCTGGGTGAGGCCTCGGTGCCGTACGAGGAGATCCCGGCGGTTGAATTGGTCCGTCGCATTGCCGGCTGCACGTATGTCTTGAAGTTCTGACCATGAAGATCCAGCTGCACGTCCTCACCCGCTCCTTGGAGACTTCGAAGTTGGAACTGCTCGAGGCGATTCGCCGTCAGCCCGACCTGGAAGTCCGCATGATGGATCTGACGGTCCCGCAGCCGGACTATCGTGAGCTGGTCGAAGCGATCTTCGCCGCGGATTCCGTGGTGACCTGGTGACGCTGGGTTTTTTCTTGTGCGTTGTTCGTTTCGAATCGTTTCGAATCGCCCTTGCCCGATCGTCCTCCGTGACGTTCACTTTGCGGGCTGTTCGCGGCGGGGTCGCCAAGTGGTAAGGCAGGGCTCTGCAAAAGCCCCATTCGTCGGTTCGATTCCGACCCTCGCCTCCAGTTCGTTTTCCGAAGAAACTCGAAGGTTTTGTGGGCCAAACACCCCTCAAACCACCCGAGTGACAATGAAAGTGACACTGGGAACCCCCGGAGTGCCACCTTCCGGCACCTTCCGAGACTCGGGGTTCACTCAGGTGTAAGGGGGCTTCGGAACCGTCTGGCAGAGTGTTCGGACCGCTCTGGTCCATGAACTCTGTCCCCAATACCCTTCGCCTCTACCGGCGCAAACCCTTCGGCACCTACTACCTCCTCAATGTCCGTACCGGCAGGCCCGAAAGCTTGCGCACCAAGGATCCCAAACGAGCCCGACGGCTCTTGGAAGCCAGATTGGAATCTCTCGAGCGTCCGGAGGCCGCCTATCGCCTCGGCATGGCCTACCTCCAAAGCGCCGACCCCGAAGCCGAGACCCGCTCGTGGTCCCACTTGATCGACGCCTTCGTCGCCTCTCGGAAGGAAGGCCCCACCCGCCGTCGCATCGAAATTGCCCGCCGCGACAAGGCGCTGGCCGGCCTCCTTCATCAGGTAGTTCTGAGGACCCGGGCCGAAGACCTCTTCGCCGCCCTCAATCTGGGCGGGGTTTCCACCAACTACTTCCTACGCCGGTTCCACAATTTCGCTTTGGACATGGGGTGGATTCCTCGGCCGATCCTGCCTCGCCCGCTTTGGCCCAAGGCCCGGCACCAACGCCGATTGGCCATCACCCTCGAGCAGCACCAGCGGATCATTGAACGCGAACCCAATTCTGAGCGCCGCGCCTACTACCAACTCTGCTGGTATTTGGGAGGAGCCAACACGGACATGGCTTGCCTGCGGGCGGAGAACATCGACTGGTCCCAACAAATGGTTTCGTTCATCCGACGCAAGACCCAGAGCCCGTGCCTCCAGAAGTTTGGTCCCGAATGCGCTGAGGTGCTCCGTGGACTTCCCCGGCATGGGCCCTTGTTCCCGTACCTGTGTACGGTCCGCGAATCGGATCGGGCGACCGAGTTCCGCCAACGCTGCCAAGGGTTGGGGATCGAGGGCGTCACGCTTCACTCCTACCGTTATGCGTGGGCTGAACGGGCCGCACAGGCCGGCATGCCGGAGCGATACGCCCAAGCGGCACTAGGACATGGGAGCCGGGCCGTTCACCGGGCTTACGCAAAACAGGCGGTGATCCTGACCCCGTGTTTGGAAGAACTCACTCAGGCCATGGGCCGGCACCAACCGGAGCCCCCCGAAGCCGAGAGTTTTACCTCCTCGCTAGGTGCGTGAGGGGCACGTGAGCCCTTTTGAGAGCGTCGAGAGCGCCCTCACGCGCACACGTGAGCGCGCCTTCTATGAGGTGTAGGGACAGCGATCGGCCTGATCCGGTTCCCAGCCTGCCTCATGAACCAACCACCATCAACCAGCGCCTGAAACTCTCACATCCCTTGGAGCAGTTTTTGCGGTCCTGTCAGGAGGGCTTCAGCGGCCGATTTCAGAAAAGGTATCGCCTCTGCGTATTTCGACTCGTTGTAGAGCCGGTTGGCAGTGTCCCTTACCTGTTGCGGCGTCATGGTGAGATGGTCAATGGGGTGAAGCCGTTAATTTAGGTCGCTAACGCCTTCAGCAGGGCATCCTTTGCATCGAGGTAGTAGTGGATGGTTATTTTCGCCGCGAGGTCGTCTGGAAGGTCGTTGAGTTGCCGGCGGCTTGAGATCGGCATGAGGATGTTGGCTGCACCTTTCTCAACGGCGACCTCGACGACAGAGACCGGGTTGTAAATCGACTCAATGGAGCCACCGAGGTTGAGTCCTCCCGCGACGACGGTTCCACCTTTGAGGCTCTTCTGGAGGAGGGATGAGCAGAGCGCGAGGAGAACCCCAATCCCGACTGAGTTTCCGTTTTTCGCGGCATCGAAGGCCCGGAGTTGGATGCAGAATTCGTGTTGGCGTGGGTCTCGGTCTCCTACGAGGCTTTGGGCGCGTACGAACAGGTTTTGCTCTGCGCACCGGACGCTTTCCTTGAAGGGGGCAGGGGTGGGTTGGTTGAGAATCTTGACTCCGCTGCCGGGGCCTTCGGTCACGTCGACTCGATAGAGGCCGCAACCTTCTTCTCCTCCTCCCGGGGAGAGGACCCATACCTGACCTGGGGGCAAGGGGTCGCTTCCCACGCTGTCCTCGCTGTAAAGCTCGGGCGTGGCAACGAACTTCTCCACGCCTTCGTCACCGATGGAGTAGCTGAACTGGGTGTTCCGAAATTCAGCGGGGACAATTCGTTTCTGCTGCTCCTTCACCCGGCGACGGCATTCGAGGGCAAGGCGGACTGCCCATTCGACAAGCTCGTCGGATACCGGCGATTCCGGGTTGGGGGACATCAGCTTGATGAGTCCGCTGACGGTCTTCTGAATTGCAGTGGTGTCGCGGCCACTGAGGGCTCCCCCCAGGTGAACACGCGCGGCGAGGATACTCTGCCTGCTCTGCCGGCGGAGCTGGTTCCAACACTCGGAGAGGAAGTCGCTGACGAGCCCGAAGTGGTTCGTCAATTCGGCCTTACTTATCTTGGGGATGTCCCAGCCGGGTATGTAGGCGTGGATACGGTCCATGAACGCGGTGTCCCCCCGCATTTCCGGTGGGAGGGGGCCGAAGAGATGCCCCACACGCTGTTGGTGCTGGACGTCTACGTCGAAGTTGCCGACGAGGACGATGCCACCCTCGGCACGGATGCTCTCCTTTCCGCGGCTGAACTCTCCGGACTCCATGTAGCCCTTCATGATGTTCACGCCGTCCTTCTGGTCGAAGGAGATTCCGGAGACCTCGTCGAAGCAGACCACGTCGTACTGGCAGACCAGTCCTCGCTGTCCGTTCGAGTTGTTCACGAACATCCGGGCAACAGAGGACTTCCCGCCTGAGACCAAATGAGCGTAGGGGGAGACCTGCTGGAACAGGTGGCTCTTGCCGGTGCCGCGTGGTCCTAGTTCGACCACGTTGTAATTCCTCTCCACGAACGGAACCATCCGCAGGATGGCGAGGTCTTGTGCGCGAGGAGTGAGCTTGGTCGGCTCCATTCCTGCCGAACGAATGAGGAAGTGCTTCCATTCGTCGGTCGCAAACGCTTCGCGTCCCTTGTAGAGGACGGGTAGCACCTCTCGTTTCGCGAGTTGGATTTCCCGAAGGTGAGTGATGCCAAACGGGCGTCCGTTCCTCTCCTGGGCAATGGTGGGGTCATAGGTCACCTCCACCTCGGCGTAGAATCCTCCGGTGAGCATCCGCTCATTCTCGTGGACGGTTTCTGAGGCGATGCGGACGTCTTTGAGTTGGAGGCTTGGAAGGGTTGCGACGAAGGAGTCGGTCGCAGCGTCCAGTCGAGCGGTGATGAGGTCGATGAGTTTGACGGTGCCTTTGTCTTTGGCGCGGGCCTTGAAGAGCTCGTGTTCACCGGCTCGAACGGTCTTCTCGCTTAGTTGCCGTTCGACAATCTTGAGCCCCTCGGCAATTTCCTCCTCATCGGTCGAAGCGCAGTAACGTCCGAGCAGAAACTCGGCTACGTAGGTGGGCACTGGGTACTGCCCTTTGAACCGTCGGACCAAGTCCTTACGGACGACGTATCCCTCGAAGGCCTTCGTCGCGATGGTGTCGATAGAATCAATGGGTTCGCTCATGGGTCAGTGTCCGATAATGGTCGTAAGGGAATGGAGAGGGAGGCCTGTGGCTGACAGTAGGACTATGTCTGCTCTTTTGCCGATGTCGGAATCGGATTCAAGGAAGAGAGTGGCTTTTCCGTCGGGCGTGACGTCTCTAGGCTGTCGGTCTGCGAGAAGAGAAGTTTCGGGGTCTCCTAGCGTCGTTCTGAGGTCGATGAGGAGTCCCGTCGTGCTGCCTTCGAGCGTGACTCGGCATCTTGCTCCGGTCCATTTCGCTTCCGCGATTCTGGCCTCTCCAAGCGCGGGGCCTTCAGAGGTGACGGTGAGATAGGGGGTGACGAGTTCCTGAAGGCTGACGCCTCCGTGCGTGTATTCCGTTCCGGCGATGTAGGACCCGGCTCCTGCTGGGCAGGCGATTTCAACGCCTTCATTCCAGTACCAGGGATAGGTCGCTTGGTCCGACGTTGCTCCGGGCTTGAGTGCTGCACAGCGTCCCCAGCGGGATTCGGTGAGGTACGCTTTCAATTCGACCTTGGGCAGGCCTAGCGGCATCAGGAGCCAGCCGTGGTCAGTCACCACGATGATTTCCTTCCACCCGGCAGCGAGCAGCTTGGAGATGCGAAGGAGTAGCTCCCTTCGTTCCTCCGCGAGGCTGCGGGCAAGTTTCCACCCTTCGTTGTGACCTCGGGCATCAATGCTGCCTGCCTCTGTCCAGGCAGCTCCCGATGGGTCTCCGGTGTCATCGGGACCAAGGATTTGCCAACCCGCGGCGGTCAGTGCTGCTTTGAAAAGGTTTTGGGTTAGGAGTTGTCCAGAACTGGAAAGCCGTGGTTGGAAATCCTCTCCGGTTTCTGTGCCTGAAATCTGCGAGGCGACCGGTGATGCAGCCGGTTTCGCTGTAGCGGTTACAGACGGCAGTGTGGACCACTCCCAGTCTCGGTGCGCGGTTATTCCCTCAGCCTTGAGGTCGGATTGAAGGAGGGCTGCTACGTCCATGCGCAGTCCGTCCGCGAACAGTACGAGCCTCCCTTGCTGGGGTGTTATCGCGGGTGTCCTCTTGGAGGTTTTTCGGTCAGTCGATTCGAGCTGTTGCTGGAGGTGACGGGCGGTGGTTTCTACCCACGGAAGATAGAGAGCACGGACAATCTGAAGGATGGCATTGGGGTCAGTTAGTTCGCGTGATGCTTCCAGTGCCTCGATGGCTGCGGCATCAACCTGCCAGCCGGTATTTGCGTAGGCGTCTGCGAACTCTTTCGCCGATGGTGCTCCAAGCGGGAGCAGACATTGTGCAGCGAGTTTGGAGAGCGGTTCGAGCGCGATGGCGTAGGGACTCTTGCCGAGTTTCGCCCATGGGTATTTACGTCGTGGCGCGTGGGCGGCTTCGAGTGACTTGAGCCGTTCGGCAATTTCCCCTTGGGGCTTCGTTCCCAGGGCAGAGAGGGCTGTTGCGAGACTCTTTTCTTCGTTGTCGTTTAGGTGGGGCCAGACCTCGGGAGTGTCGAAGAGCGTGTTCTGTTGTGGTGCGGCCTTCCTCAACCAGTCCACCACGCCGGGGAATCCTGCTGGGGACTCAGCAAAACGGCTCCATGCGTTTTTCCATGCCCCGTTTCGATGCCCGAGATTGCGGGCAGCTTTCAGAGGGCCGTCTTTGAGCACGTCGAGGGCGTACTCGACCTTCGTCTGATGGCAGAAGGCTTCCCATTCGGCCTGAGTGATGTGCTTCCGGAACTCTTCCGGAGCACTGAGCCAGCGAAGCAGTAGCCCGGGATGGTCAGGCGCAAGGAGGCTGTTGAGGTGGTCGGCGTCGAGATATCTGCCTTTCAGGTTTTCGACCGGTTCATCAACGAGCTTGGGCAAGCAGCGGAGGACAGCTTCTCGGGCGGTTTGGTCTCCTGCGAGGTTGAGGTCGAGCCCTCCATGCTTTGAGCTTAGGAAGGCAGTAGGGGTCCATTCCTTCCCGTTGATGTGAAGCCAGACGTTCCCTCGGAATTGCAGCTCCGCGAGGGCTGCAACTTCCGAGGAGCATTCTTCAACCGCTCGAAGCTGTTCCTTGCTGATTCCTGGCAAGTAGAAGATGGGCGTAGTGTCTTGTGCCGGAGCCCCTTCGATGGTTCTGCCTTCGATGCAACGCAGCCAGAGTGCGGGGCCAGTCCGCTCTACCGGCAAATAGGGTCCCAGGGCGTAGAGCTCGGGAATCGCAGAGCGAAGCTGTGAGATGATTTTCTCCCAGAGTCTTTCAGGGTCGGGCCAGAGGACAGCGCAGGGCGGAGTTTGGTCGCCTGGTGTGAATGCCCGTGCTGCCTTGCGGAGGCTGTCCGATAATTGGTGCGCGAGGGTCATGGGGTGGTGCCTATCCGATGCGGCCACGGAAGCGGTCGGGGTTCTCCCAGATTTCGTAGATGTGGGGAATGAGAGCAGGTTCGGATTCCTTCGCTTCGAGCTCCTCAAGTCGTGGTCGTATCTCTTCCAGGTAGTCCGCGAAGGTCGTCCTTCGAATCATTCGCATCGTATTTTCAAGGTCGGCGTACGACGGGAAAACCCGTTCCACATCGACAACAAAGGGCACCTGAGTGATCGCTGGCAGTTTTGCAATGGCCGCCACGACAGAGCCGAAGACGCTCTCGCTGCATCCCTTTTCCAGACAACGAATCCAGAACTCAACGAGCGCTTCGGCAACGAATCCGGACTTCGACTTGCTGAGTGCCAACCGTGCTTCGTCGGAGAGCTTGTCCCACGCAGCACCGAGTAGCGGGAGCAGTCGCTTGTCTCCCAGCAGGAGCACACCTCCCAGGGCAGCTCCTTGCGTTGAGGGGTCCTGGCCTGGTCTCATGAGTGTGTGGACCACAAATTCTGGGCCTGAGAGGTGGTTTCCGTCTTTGGGTGGAAATAGAACCGAGAGGCTCAATGCTGCCGTGGAAACGACCGAGGGTTCATTGTCGCCGGCCATGAACATCATCAGGCCCATGTGCCCCTCGCCACCCCGCTCCTCGGTCAACGTGCTGAATTGGGTGAGCAACTCCAGGCGGTCTTCCTTCGGCAGTCGTTCGAGAGCGTGACGGTAGAGGGCGAACAGTTTCGGAATCCTGCTGGGATCCTGACTGACGCCATACTCGATGCACTTTACGGTCAGGACTTGCTTGAGCGTGGTGGTGTCGAGCTTCGCCCAGGCTTCGGGGGTCTCGCCAAGTTGTGACGAGGCCTCGTAATCCGGGCGCTCTTGTTGTTTCGGTTGCCTGAAGCGGTCGAGGAATCCCATGGCATTTCCTTGTTTCAGCGGGCTCGTGTGTTGGACCAAGTACACGTCATGGCGACTTGATGGAATAGAAGCCGCGGCCACCACAAAAGCAGCAGTCCTTGTTCCCGCCCCGGCAGCGGCAGGGGGTGAAATGAGGGTCGGGTTGCATGACTGTGGGCTGGCGTGGGGTTGGTACTTCTTGGCCGGTATGCGCAGGGATTGCGTTGGCTTGGAGGATCACGCTGGTCCCCCCGAGAGCAGTCGCCAGTCGATGCAGGTCTTCGCCCGTCTGGTTCCATGGTCGCAACGGGCCGGCCCCGGTCCCGCCACCCATTGCGGTTAACGAACCCATTCGGACTTTTTGGTCCTGCAACCGGGACTCAAGACGGGTGCGTACCGGCGCGATTTGACAGGACCGCAAAAACTGCTCCAAGGGATGTGAGAGTTTCAGGCGCTGGTTGATGGTGGTTGGTTCGCTGCGGAAAGTCCATCCCCGGTGGAGGGAGGGCGGAGCCCGACCGGAGCCGGGGATGG
>Ga0194129_10008801_pt1 | contig 11542 bp, 6 predicted proteins | sample TA2KigCa35mmetaG_FD_150862 | JGI IMG/M metagenome (GOLD analysis project Ga0194129, IMG submission 150862) | Freshwater microbial communities from Lake Tanganyika, Tanzania - TA2015038 Kigoma Deep Cast 35m | ecosystem: Environmental > Aquatic > Freshwater > Lake | place: Tanzania: Lake... | reverse complement strand
AGGACGGGATGCCGGTCGACATCGTCCTGAACCCGCTCGGCGTCCCGAGCCGCATGAACATCGGCCAGATCCTCGAGATCCACCTCGGCTGGGGCGCCTACACGCTCGGCCGTCAGATCGAGGCGATGGTCCGAGAGAAGCGGCACGCCGACGAGATCCGGAAGTTCCTCCTCGCCTGCTACAAGGGCGATGAGGACGCCGAGAAGCTGATCACTGGCCTCAACGACGCCGACATCAAGCGGCTCGCCTCGAAGCACCATCGCGGTGTCTACATGGCGACGCCGGTGTTCGATGGCGCTCCCGAGGCCGAGATCATGCGAGCCCTCGACCTCGCGAAGCTGCCGCGCACCGGGCAAGCGACGCTGTTCGACGGGCGTACGGGCGAAGCGTTCCACCAGGACGTCACCATCGGCGTCATGTACATGCTGAAGCTTCACCACCTCGTCGACGACAAGATCCACGCGCGCTCGATCGGGCCGTACTCGCTCGTCACCCAGCAGCCGCTGGGCGGCAAGGCGCAGTTCGGCGGACAGCGCCTCGGAGAGATGGAAGTCTGGGCGATGGAAGCTTATGGCGCGGCCTACGCGTTGCAGGAGTTCCTCACCGTCAAGAGCGACGACGTTCAGGGTCGTACCCGCATGTACGAGTCGATCGTCAAGGGCGACTACCAGCTCGATGCTGGCCTGCCCGAGAGCTTCAACGTCCTCATCAAGGAGCTGCAGTCCCTGTGCCTCAACGTTGAGCTCGTCGAGACGTTGGCCGAGGCGGCGGCGGCTGAAGAAGAGTGACCGGATCGCAACGATTTTGCTGAGAACTGAGAAGGCGAGAACCCACCATGCGTGACATTTTCAGCTTTTACGAGAAGCCCAAAGACCCGCTCAGCTTCAACGCGATCCGGATCTCCCTCGCGAGCCCGGAGAAGATCCGCGAGTGGTCGCACGGCGAAGTGAAGAAGCCGGAGACGATCAACTACCGGACCTTCAAGCCGGAGCGGGACGGCCTCTTCTGCGCGAAGATCTTCGGGCCGGTCAAGGACTACGAGTGCAACTGCGGCAAGTACAAGCGCATGAAGCACCGTGGCATCGTCTGCGAGAAGTGCGGCGTCGAGGTCATCCCCTCGAAGGTCCGTCGCGAGCGCCTCGGGCACATCACGCTCGCCACGCCTGTGGCTCACATCTGGTTCCTGAAGTCGCTTCCCTCGCGCATCGGGAACATCCTCGACATTTCGCTGAAGGACTTGGAGAGGGTCCTCTATTGCGAAATGTACATCGTGATCGACGCCGGCGAGACGAGCCTCTCGCTCGGTGAGCTGCTCAGCGAGGAGCGCTACCTCGAGCTGCTCGACGAGTACGGTGTCGACAAGTTCAAGGCAGGCATGGGCGGCGAGGCGGTCCTCGACATGCTCAAGCAGGTCGATGTGCACGCGCTGGCAGAGGTCCTCCGCAAGGAGATGCGCGTCGCGACCAGCGAGGCGAAGAAGAAGAAGCTCGCGAAGCGGCTTAAGGTGGTCGAGGCGTTTCGTGAGAGCGGAAACCGCCCGGAGTGGATGATGCTGAGCGTCATCCCCGTTCTTCCGCCGGACCTCCGTCCGCTCGTCCCGCTCGACGGTGGACGCTTTGCGACGAGCGATCTCAATGATCTCTATCGTCGCGTCATCAACCGCAACAACCGCCTGAAGCGGCTGCTCGAGCTCAACGCGCCCGAGATCATCATCCGCAACGAGCGGCGCATGCTCCAGGAGGCCGTCGACGCGCTGTTCGACAACGGTCGCCGCGGCAAGACGATCACCGGACCCAACAAGCGCCCGTTGAAGAGCCTCAGCGACATGCTGAAGGGCAAGCAGGGTCGGTTCCGCCAGAACCTCCTCGGCAAGCGCGTGGATTACTCTGGCCGCTCGGTCATCGTCGTCGGTCCGCACCTCAAGCTCCACGAGTGCGGTCTTCCCAAGAAGATGGCGCTCGAGCTGTTCAAGCCGTTCATCTACAACAAGCTCGAGGAGCGCGGCTTCGTCAACACCATCAAGAGCGCAAAGAAGATGGTGGAGAAGGAGCGCCCCGAGGTGTGGGACATCCTCGAGGAGGTCATCACGGAGCATCCGGTTCTCCTGAACCGCGCCCCAACGCTGCATCGCCTCGGCATCCAGGCGTTCGAGCCCGTCTTGATCGAAGGCAAGGCCATTCAGCTGCATCCGCTGGTCTGCACGGCGTTCAACGCCGACTTCGACGGCGACCAGATGGCCGTTCACGTGCCGCTCTCGGTCGAGGCGCAGATGGAGGCCCGCGTGCTCATGATGAGCACGAACAACATCCTCTCGCCCGCGAACGGCCGTCCGATCATCAACCCGACGCAGGACATCGTGCTCGGGCTCTATTACGCGACGCGCGAGCGGCGGTTCTCGAAGGGTGAGTACAAGCCCAACACGCTCACGCTCGACAAGAAGGGGAACCTCCAGGGGCACCTGGTAGGCGTCTTCGCCTCGCTCGACGAGGTTCGCATGGCGTATGACGCCGGCGAGGTTGCCCTCCACGCGCGCGTCAAGGTGCGCGTGCCCGTCGTCGACGAGAATGACGACCCGGTCCTCGACGAAAACGGGCGTCCCAGGCGCCGCATGGTCGAGACGACCGTCGGTCGTGCGCTGGTCAGCGAAGTGTTGCCTCCGGGGACGAGCTTCGATCACGTCAACAAGACGCTCGACAAGAAGGCGCTCTCGAAGCTCATCGACGTGGCCTACCGCCAGCACCGCAACAAGCACACCGTCCTGCTCGCCGATCGGCTGCGCTCGACGGGGTTCAGCTTCGCGATGCAGGCCGGCATTTCGATCTGCCTCGACCACATGACCATTCCGGACAAGAAGAAGGAACTTCTCGGCGAGGCGCAGGCCGAGGTCGAGAAGGTCGTCGAGCAGTACCAGGAAGGTCTCATCACCGACGGCGAGCGCTACAACAAGATCGTCGACATCTGGGCCGGCGTGGCGGACTCCGTCACGACCGAGATGATGAACGAGATCGGGCGCGAGAAGGTCGTCGATGCGGTGACAGGCGAGGAGTTCGTTGATCCGAGCTTCAACCCGATCTTCATCATGGCGGACTCCGGTGCGCGCGGTTCGACCCAGCAGATCCGACAGCTCGCCGCGATGCGCGGACTCATGGCCAAGCCGTCAGGCGAGATCATCGAGACGCCGATCACCGCGAACTTCCGCGAGGGTCTCAGCGTTCTCCAGTACTTCATCTCGACGCACGGTGCGCGTAAGGGTCTCGCAGACACCGCACTCAAGACGGCGAACTCCGGTTACCTCACGAGGCGTCTCGTCGACGTCGCGCAGGACGCCGTCATCTCCGAGATCGACTGCGGTGCCGACAAGGGGATTCGCGTCACGAAGCTCGAGGAGGGCGGCGAGGTCATCCAGCCGCTCGGCGAGCGCATCCTCGGTCGCGTCGCGCTCGAAGACGTGATCGATCCGCACACCGACCAGGTGTTGATCAAGGCGAACACCGAGCTCGACGAGGAGGCCGTCCACCTGATCGAAGAGGCCGGCGTCGAGACGGTCACGATTCGTACGGTGCTCACCTGCCAGACGCGCCGTGGCGTCTGCGCGATGTGCTACGGCCGCGACCTCGGCCGCGGGTATCGCGTGAACATCGGCGAGGCGGTCGGCATCATCGCGGCCCAATCGATCGGCGAGCCCGGCACGCAGCTCACGATGCGCACGTTCCACATCGGTGGTGCGGCCGCGCGCGGCAAGGTGGAGGCGAGCTTCCTCGAGGCGCGCACCGAGGGTGTCGTTCGCTTCCGGCGCGCGACGGTCCAGTCGAAGAAGGGCGGCCAGATGGTCGTGATGAACCGCCACGGCGAGCTCATCATCGTCGACGACACCGGGCGCGAGCGCGAGCACAACCGGCTCGTTTACGGTGCCGAGCTCAAGGTGAAGGAGGGCGACCGCGTCAAGCCGGGTCAGCTGCTGGCGGAGTGGGACCAGTTCGCGACCCCGATCCTCACCGAGTGCGCGGGCCGCATCGAGTTCGGCGATCTCGTCGAGGGCGTCAGCTTCCAGGACCGGGTCGACGAGGTCACTGGCCTCTCGGCGAAGGTCGTCACCGAGTCGAAGGCCGCCGATCTCCGTCCGCGCATCACCATCAAGGATATCGAGACGGGCGAGACGCTGAAGCTCCCGAACAGCCAGCTCGACGCGCGCTACTTGCTCCCCGTGGGTGCGTACATCGTCGCGCAGGAAGGCGATGTCTACGAGGCGGGCGAGGTCATCGCGAAGATGCCTCGCGACACCGCGAAGGTGCAGGACATCACCGGCGGCCTGCCGCGCGTCGCGGAGCTCTTCGAGGCGCGCAAGCCCAAGGATCACGCGATCATCTCCGAGGTCGAGGGGCAGGTGTCGTTCGGCAAGGACACGAAGGGCAAGCGCAAGGTCATCGTCACGCCGTTCGGCCCCGACGATCGACTGATGACCGAGCATGCCCGCGAGTACCTCATCCCGAAGGGCAAGCACCTGCAGGTGCAGCCGGGCGACCGCGTTCGTCCGGGCGAGGCGCTCCAGGACGGTCCGCCGAACCCGCACGACATCCTGCGCGTCAAGGGCGAGGACGAGCTCGCCGCGTGGCTCGTGAACGAGATCCAGCAGGTGTATCGCCTGCAGGGCGTCGGTATCAACGACAAGCACATCGAGGTCGTCGTGCGACAGATGCTGCGACGTGTTCGCGTGAAGGAGGTCGGTGACACGAACTTCCTCGTCGACGAGCAGGTCGAGAAGCACATCTACGAGGCGGAGAACGAGAAGGTCCTCGCCCGCGGGGGCCGCCCGGCGAACGCGGACGCGCTGCTCCTCGGCATCACGAAGGCGTCACTCTCGACCGAGTCCTTCATCAGCGCCAGCTCCTTCCAGGAGACGACGAAGGTCCTCACCGAGGCTTCGATCTATGGCAAGACCGACGACCTGCGCGGTCTGAAGGAGAACGTCATCATGGGTCGGCTGGTGCCGGCCGGGACGGGGCTTCCCGCCTACCGTCGGCTGCGCGTGACGACGGACGAGGACGAAGGCCACCGTGGCGAGGTCTACCCGTTGGGTGGAGGTTCGAGCTACGCGGCGTACGGCGAAGAGTGAGTGAGGGGAGCGCGGTTCGGCTGAATCGCGCACCCCGTGAATGAAGCGGCGTCCGACAACCTCGGGCGCCGTTTTTTTTCGGGTTGCGGGCGGCCCTGAGGCGGCGTTTGCCGTGCGAGCGGATTGGGCCGATCGGAAGGTGTGCCGAATCTGCGCCAAAATGTGCCAATTGGGTCGGCCTGCGTGAATGCTCGCCGGTTTTTTGAGGAAATTCGCGCGAATGTGTGTTGGCCTGAGGTTTGCGGTACGGTCGTTCAGAAGGAGCTCACGATGACCTGGACAAAGACGCTTGGATTGGTTGCGCCGCTGGCGCTCGGAATGGTGGCGTACTCCGCGGACGCGGTGGCTTGTGGGGGGTGCTTCGTCCCGCCGGACGAGAACACCCAGGTCACCGGTCATCGCATGGTGATGGCGATTGGCATGGATCAATCGACGCTCTACGACCAGATCGAGTACTCCGGATCGCCCGAGTCGTTCGCGTGGGTGCTGCCGACGAAGGGGCAAGTCGAGGTGGGCGTCTCGTCGGATCTGGTATTCAACCAGCTCGGTTTCGACAGCGCGGTTACGATCGCGGCTCCTCCGCTCGATTGCCCCGGCTATTACTGCGGGTACGGTTCCGAAGGATCCACCAGCTCGGGGACGGGTGGGGGCAGCCTCGACAACGGCGGTGGCGTCGATGTCATCGCGCAGGAGGTGGTCGGACCCTACGAGACGGTCCAGCTGCAGGCGACGGATCCACAGGCCTTGCAGGACTGGCTGAAGGGTCACGGCTACAACATTCCGAAGGACATCGAGCCGCTCGTCGGAACCTACGTCAATGAAGGGTTCAACTTCCTCGCGGTGAAGCTGGTGCCGGGCGAAGGCGTCCAGTCGATGCAGCCGATTCGCATCACGACGAAGGGTTCGTCGGTCGCGCTCCCGCTGCGGATGGTCGCAGCGGGTACGGGCGCCTTGACCACGGTCACGCTGTACGTGCTGGGCGAGGGCCGCTGGGCGACGCAGAATTTTCCCAACTTCACGATCAACTCGGACGAGGTGATCTGGGACTACAACCTTGACCGCAGCAACTACACCGAGCTGCGGAGCGAGGGCTACGCGGCGTCGAAGGGCGCCGGTTGGTTGACCGAGTCGACGCGTCCGTACTCCGTTTTCGGTTTCCGATCGCAGATCCAGAACGTGCTGATTTTTTTCGGCGCGGAGCAGAGCGGCTACGGCAAGGACTTCGAGGCGGCTCACGCCGCGATGACCGAAGACCTCGACACCCTGTTCGCAGGGATGGATGAAAACTCGGTCTGGCTGACGCGCCTGCGAGCCGAGCTCCCGCGCGAGGCGCTCGACAACGACCTCGTCCTTCAAGCCGCGTCGAGCCAGACCGAGGTCGCCAATTTCATCCAGACGAAGAAGTTCGTGGGCCCCCAGCCCGCTTGCCCGCCGATTCCGCCCGGCTGCGAGGAGGTCGAGGGAGGCGCCGACCAGCTCGACGCGAGCGGTGGCCTCGTCCCCTCGGGTGGTACCGGCTGCTCCGTTGGCTCCACGGGGCTCGCCGACGCGGCCTTCGGTGGCGCCGTCTTCCTCGCCGGACTCGCCTTGTACCGCCGTCGCCGCGCCAGCTGAACGATCCGTCGCGGCTCCTACACGGCGGCCCAGGCCCCTCGCAGACGTCAAGCTGCGGGGGGCCGCTTCGTTCCATGGGGGCTCCACCGACGACAGTCGCTGCTCGCGCCTCGCGTCAAGCCCCGCGTGCGCACGCCGAGGCCCGGCACGCCAAGGTGCTGCCGGGGTCGCTCGCGAATGCTTTCGAGCCTGCACGCGATCCGGTGCTCCGGGGGGCTCGGAGCACGCGCCCTTTCGACGTCCCGGCGCTCAGGGTCCTGGTGCTGCGCCCCAAGGCGCGCCGCCCGGAGCTCCGCCGTACTGCGCCTGCGCGGCCGCATCGGCGGCGGCGAGGATCTGTTCCTCCGCCTGGGTGGCGAGCTTCTGCACCCAGACGGCGGCATCACCGATCGGGAGCGCCTCAAAGTAGCGAAGGAACTGCTTTTCCAGGCCCGCGCTCACACCGCCGAGGACGAGCGCCACGGGGATCGTCGGCTTCTCCACGTCGCCGAGTTCCTGAGTGCGCTCGCGCCAGCGCTTGACGCCAATCACGGTGCGCGCGAGCCACTGCCCCACGAGACCCAGGAGAAGCCCGCCCATCGCGCCGGCGACGAACAGGTCTGCCTTGTAGATGTTCGGGTTGTCGCTCGGGGTGAGCCAGGCTGCCAGCAGGCCACCGAGGGCCGAGCCGATGACCATGCCGGGCTCGCCGCCGTTCGGGTTGGCCGCGAGTCGCACGATGGCCGCGGCCTGGAGGCCGGCCTCCGGCGTGTTTGCGAAGCGACGCAGCGCGACCAGCAGCTTCGCGCGGGCGAGCGAGGCGGAGCGCAGGCTGACGTAGCTGACGACGAGAGCGATGACCGGCAACATCACGCCCACCAGGATGGCGCCCTTGAGCGGGAACAGGCCCACCGCGGGCTCGCCTTCCTTCAGCTTGGTCGAGTCATCGCGGGCCTTGGCGAGCTTCTTCTCGAGCTGCGCGCGCGCGGCCTCGGTGTGCAGCTCGAGGGCCTTCGCGCGGGTGTCGTCGCGGAACTGGGCGAGGACCTCGCGCGCCACCTTCTGCTGCGCGGCGTCGCTGCCACCTTCGGCGAGCGCGGAGGCGGTCTCGGCCGCTTTCCAGGCCGCGGCGGCGTTCTGACTCACGCCCGCGGCGTCCTCGGTCAGCTTCCGGCAAGTCGAACCGATCAACGCCTTGGATTGCTTCAGCACGCTCTGCGCAGGCTGCGTCGGGTAGACGACCTCCACCGGAGGTGCGTCCTTTCCGGGCTTCTTCGCGGCCTTCTCCGCGGTGTCTTTGGCGTCCTTCTCGGCCTTCGTCGCCCGTTGTTTGAAGAGCACCATCTCCTCGCCCAGCTTTTTCGCGGTCTTCGCGCAGCGCGCCTTGCCGAAGTCGGTATCGAAAGCCTCCGCCTTCTTCAAAGACTCGATCGCGACGGGGTCCTGGACCATCGGCCCCTTCCCGGGCGCACACCCGAACTTCAGGGTGTCGCCGACGACCGACATCACGAGGATGCAGAAGCTGACGAGAGTCCAGAAGATCTCTTCGCGGCGCGTGTACTCGTTCAAGGTAGCCGACACTCTACCTCGGGGAGGGGCTGCCGTGTGATACCTTCGTGCCTATGCGCCTCGTGCACACGCTCGTCCCGCTCGGCTTCACCGCCTGCCTGGCGGCGCTCGGCCAGGGCGGGTGTGCGAGCACCCCGCCGTGCGAGCGGAACAGCGATTGCAGCAAGGGGTACTGCCTCGACGGCGAGTGTCGTCAGGCGTGCGTCGATACCGCCCTCGATTGCCCGAAGGGTTACGCCTGCAACCTGCTCTCGCAGTGCGAGCCCGAGGGGATGTCGGCCGCCGCGGGGAGCGGTGCAGGCGGGGCCATGGCTGGTGTGGGTGCTGGCGGAAGCAGCAACGGCGCGACGGCGACATCGACGGCGACTTCCGGCGGAGGCTCCGCAGGGTTGCTCGACCGGTGCAACGGGCCGTCCGAGTGCACGGCGGGGTTGTCCTGCCAGCCCATGACCGTCGGTGGCGTCAGCCGCTGCACGCGACCGTGCGCCGTCGATGGCGATTGCATGACCGGGACGCGATGCATCGACCGCAGCGGCAAGTTCTGTCTCGCGGACGACGTCGGTCGTGCCTGCGCCGCGCCGTCCGCTTGCAACTTCGGCTGCCTGACGGGCCCGAAATATTGCACGGCGGCCTGTTCGACGGGCGCCGACTGTCCAGCAGGCTTCGGATGCCAGGCGGTCGGGAGCCCACCGACCAAGGTATGCGTGAAGGCCGCTGCCTACTGCGACCAGGGGGACACCGGCGCGTGCCTCGTGCCGGCCGCATGCGACCTCTCGCCGACGCAGATCATTGGCGGCTGTACGCTCGCTTGCACGAGTCCGGCCGATTGCCCCCAGCGGGCGACGCCGCTTTCACCCTGGACTTGCGACGGCGTGTGTCAGCGCCCCGCGGATGTCGTCGGATCACTCCCGGGCGGCGCGAAGGCGGAATATTTCTGCGATGCGAGCTCGAAGCCCGTCGCGCTCTGCAACGACGCGCAGCACATCGACTTCGACGCGTTCGTCGTTCCGCCGCCGCCTTCGGTGAACTGCAACTCGAGTCAGTCGACGCCCGGTGTGTCCGGCGACTCCTGCGTCGACTCGTGTCGCTACCGCGGGGGTTGTAGCCACGGCTTTGCTTGCGTCGCGGTCGGCAGCGTCGGGGCCGAGCGAATCGGCCTGTGTCTCCCCCAGGGAGCCGGCGAGGTCGGCTCAGCTTGCACGAAGGCGCGCGACTGCGTCTTCGGCTACTGCACGGCGAAGAACGTGTGCAGCCGCGACTGCACCGAGGATGGCGTCTGTCCTGGCGGCCTCGCGTGCGTTGCGGTCCCGGGCCCCAGCGTCGAAGGAAAGGCGTTCCGGCGATGCGAATGACGGCGCTCCTCGCCTGGTGCGGCACGTTCGGTGTGGCGTGCAATCCGCTCGGGCGCCTCGGGTTGCTCCCGAGTCTGCCGGAGTCGAGAGCCGTCGCCGACGCGGTGTGCGACCCGCAGACCTGTGTCAACCTCCCGCGGGTCGTCGAGCCGGGTGCGCCGCTGTCGCTCTGGTCGGTGCGTTTTGCCGGCGGAAAGATGAAGCTACCGTCCGACCCGTCGTTGGACTGGTTCGGACTCGTCGTCGCCGGGGAGCTCGACGTCGAGGGCTGCGGCACGCTCGGGCGTTATCACGCCTACCGAATCCCGGCCGGTGGCGCGAAGCTCTCCGGCCACGCCGACGTCGTCTTCGGGGTGGTGTCCGATCAGCCCCTCGACGGCCGCGAGACGACCTCGGCCCCGAGCGAGCCCGGTCCCCCATCGCGCTGCGAACGGGTCGACCTCGCTGCCTTGCCCGACGTTCGCTGGGGAAGCGGGACGTCCCATGCGCGCCTCGCATTCCGAACGGGGAGGGCTTACTTCGGCCTTCTCTACAGCGAGCCGGGGGTGAACGTCCCCGCGCACACGAACGCGCGCGAATGGGAGATGGTTCACGTCCTGCGCGGCAGCGGGGAGGTGCTCGCGGCGGACTCACTCGGTCCACTCGTCACCGGCGTGAGCCACGGCTTCGCGCCCGGCGTTCGCCATGGCTTCAACTCGAACGGGACGGCGCCGACGATCGCCGTTCAGATGTACACGCCGCCCGGTCCCGAGCAGCGCTTCGTCGAGCTCGCGGCGGACGACTGACGACCCACGCAGGCACCCGGTCAAGATTGGCGCCGCCGGTTGACACCGCCCCGCGACGAAGATATTCCGCGGCCGACTTTCGCGGGGGCGACGAGGTCTCGCATGCCAAGAGTGGGCAAGTCCGATACGAACGAGCTGACCGGTTCGACCCCCGCAAGGGCGCGCCGCTCTGCCGCCGTCGAGGCGATGAAGCAAGCGTGGCTCGCCACCTTCTCGGGGACGCGGCGCGACGTCACGAAGCCCGCTGTCGTGGCGTGGTCGAGCCTATGCGCCGACCCGGGTTACCGCGGGCGGTGGATCGCGCTCGAGGGCGTTCGCTACGACGACGGCCAGCCCGTCGAGGGCACCGTGCTCGACACCGACTCCGATCTCGCGACGCTGTGCGCGCGGGTGCAGCGCGACGATGGAGTGGCCTGCGCCATTCTGTTCTGCGAGCCCTCGGGATCCGGTGTTCGTCGTGCCGGGATCGGCTGAGCCGCGGCGTCTCGTGACGGGGCTGCGTCTCGTGACGCGCCGGGATTTACCGCGGTCACCCGATTGGTTGCATGACTTTTGTCATGGGACAATGAATTGACTTCGGCCATTTGAACCGGTCGCGGCGGTGCGCCGGTCCCTCGCCGTACGGGTCACTTCACCACTGGCCGGATGACCGCCTTGCCGTCCTTTTGCACCACCTCGAAGTCGAGCTTTCGGTTCGGGTGCTGCGCCCGCAGCTTGTCGGACTGGTCCGAGAGGCTCTTCGCGACGCGCTCGTAGGTCAACCCATCGACGGACTCACCCGAGCGGCGTCGGGCGTCGACGTACTCGTTGAAGATCTGCCGCGTGCGGTCCTCGGCGCCCGCGGGTCGCGGTGGCAGGGGAGGACCGCCCGTGCGCGGCGGCGGCAGTGGTCGCTGCGGCCCGGCTGCACCAGGCAAGGGGGGCGGCGCGGAGCCGCGCATGCGCTGGGCGAGATCATCGGCGCTCGGTACGGCACGCTGGGCGGTCGGAGTCGGCAGTCCGGGATAGTTCCCGGGGCTGCCCTGCGGGTACTGAGCCTGCGGGTACTGAGCCTGCGGGTACTGAGCCTGCGGGTATTGAGCCTGCGGGTATTGAGCCTGCGGGTACTGAGCCTGCGGGTACTGAGCCTG
>Ga0194129_10008797_pt1 | contig 11545 bp, 15 predicted proteins | sample TA2KigCa35mmetaG_FD_150862 | JGI IMG/M metagenome (GOLD analysis project Ga0194129, IMG submission 150862) | Freshwater microbial communities from Lake Tanganyika, Tanzania - TA2015038 Kigoma Deep Cast 35m | ecosystem: Environmental > Aquatic > Freshwater > Lake | place: Tanzania: Lake... | reverse complement strand
ATGTTTAGAGAAAATTCAATTTGTGTAGCTCCTACACCAAGTTCAGCTTTTGTAGTAGCGTTAGATTATGTTTATACACCAGATGGTTTAAGTTCTACGAACACAGAAACATATATTTCAATTAATGCACCAGAATTATTGTTGTATGCTTGTTTAGTAGAAGCTTATGGTTTTCTTAAAGGGCCTATGGATATGTACAAACTATATCAAGACAAGTATAATAATGCTTTACAAGGCTTTGCGTTAGAACAAACTGGAAGAAGACGCAGAGACGAGTATCAAGATGGAGCGATGAGGTTAAAACTAAATTCTCCATCACCGTAACAAAATTATTAGGAGAAAAATATTATGGGTATAACACAAGCAGTATGCAACTCTTTCAAAAAAGAAGTTTTAGAGGGCATACATGATTTTGAATCTGGTGGAGATGCATTTAAATTAGCACTTTACTCATCAGCAGCAAATTTATCGGCAGCGACAACAGTTTATAGTTCAACAAATGAAGTCACAGGCACAGGAGGTTCATATTCTCTTGGAGGTGGAACATTAGCTTCACAACAAACATCACTAGATGGTAGCACAGCTATTGTTAATTTTGCAAATTTATCTTTTACAGGTGTAACATTAACTGCACGAGGAGCACTTCTTTATAATGATACTGAAAGTGATAAAGCAGTTGCTGTATTAGACTTTGGTGCTGATAAAACTGCAACCTCAGGAACATTTACAATTCAATTTCCAGCATTTACATCAGCGGCAGCTATATTAAGAATCGCATAATTTAGGAGGGTCGGGTGGCGGACATTATAGTTCAAGTTTCGTCAGCCGACCTAACCGCTTATGGTGCTGGATCTTGGGGTTCAGAATCATGGAGTGGTGATCAATCTGTAGACATTTCTATTGGTTCAGCAGAAGCGTTTCATTCAGAAGGATGGGGACGACTTACATGGAGCTCATTAGTTTGGGGTCAAGATTTTGAAGATGGAAGTGTTGCTCTTACAGCACCTGGCACACCTACAACGTGGGGATACAACACATGGGGCTATGGTGGATACGGTCAAATTACTGGAGCACAAATAGATCAAGGTGAAGAACAAGCAGACGGTGAATTAAATGCATCAGTCGATGCAAGCACAAATTTAATTACTGTAAGTGTAGCTTCTTTGGCTGGAGTATTAGAAGGTTCAACTTGGGGCTTTCAAGCATGGGGCGACAATAGATGGGGTCAAAAAGATGCATTTATATTTGGTGATGCAACTTTAAATTTATCAACTAATTTATTAAACACTAGTGTTGGGTTTACTGAGGAAAATGTTGATGCAAACACAATTGTTGAAGTTACAGCACCAGGTGATTTACCTTGGGGTTTTACAGAATGGGGTTATGGATCTTGGGGCAATATCGGAGGTATGGATATTGAACAAGGTGGAGAAGAAGTTGTTGTTCCATCTATTGAAGTAGACACAACTGGTCAAATAATAACATTATCTATTCCAGCTGTAGGTTCTATTACGGTTACTGGAGATGCAAACACTAGTTTTTCAGGTATTGAATCTACAATTAGTTTAGGTGATGAAACTGCATTTACTATAATAGATGTTGCAGTTACTGGTCAAACCTTGACAACTTCAACAGGCACACTATCAGGTCAGTTTTTAACAAATGTAGATGTTACTGGAGTTGCATTAACTGGCTCTACTGGCACTCTATTTATTACAGCATGGGAAGTAGTTGATATTAATCAAACAGGAACTTGGACTGTGGTTGACATAGCTGCGTAATGAATTTAAAATTAAGGATTATTGCAATAATTTAATAAGGAATTAAACATGGCTTCTACATTTTCTACAGACCTCAAAATTGAGTTGATGGCCACAGGCGAAAACTCGGGAACGTGGGGTACAAAAACAAATACAAATTTAGACTTAGTTCAACAAGCAATTGTTGGGTATGAATTAATAACCATTACAGCAAATACAACGCTTGTAATGACTGACGCAACTATTTCAAATGCAAGAAATGCTGTTTTAGATTTATCTGGAACTATAACTGTGAACTCAACAGTAAATGTTCCAAATATGGAAAAAACATATATTGTTAAAAATAGTACATCAGGTGCTTTTACAGTAACCTTACGAGGTGCATCTCAAACATCAAATTTTGTAACTTTTTCTACAACTGATAAAACTATTAAATTAGTTTATATGGATGGTATTAATGTAATCGATGCAGGTATCGATACGTTAACAAATCCAGTAACTCTTACAAACAAAACTTTAACATCACCAACTATTAACACAGCAACAATATCTCTTGGTGCCTCAATGGATACCAATGGTTTTAATATTGGTTTTGATAATAACACTGGAATTGATGATGATTCAGGTAATGAACAAATTAAATTTAGTAAAACAGCTTCAGCAGTTAATGAAATAACTCTTGCTAATGCTGCAACTGGAAATAATCCTAACTTTACTGCATCTGGTGGTGATACAAACGTTGGTATTAATTTAACACCAAAAGGAACTGGTGCAGTTACATTCAATGGTACTGGTAAAATTCAACAAGTAAAAGAAAAAGTTTCTGTATTTGCAACTGCTACAACTGGAACTATAAATTATAATTTTTTAGATCAAGCAGTTCTATTTCATACAACAACTGCAACAGGTCAATTTACTCTTAATTTAAGAGGTTCTTCATCAACTACACTTAACGATGTAATATCTACAGGTGAATCAATGACTGGTGCTTTCCTAAACACAAATTCAACTTTTTTTGTTTCAACAATAACAGTCGATGGATTATCAACAAACGTTACACTTGAATTTCAAGGAGGTTCCGCTCCTACTTCTGGTAACGCAGGAATTGACACTTATGGCTTTACAGTTATAAAGACAGCAGCGTCAACATTTACAATTTTGGCATCACAAACTCAATTTAACTAGGAGAACAAGAAAGAATGCCTTTACAATCAACTAGAGGTGGTGCAACAGCAAAAGGATTTGGATTTACAGGAGGAGGGGCTACTCTTGAAGCTTTAATAGTGGCAGGAGGTGGTTCTGGAGGAAATGGATTACCAGGAGCAAATAGTGGAGGAGGTGGAGGAGCCGGTGGTTATAGATTTATTTTACCAACAAAATATCCAACACCGGGACAAACAATTACTGTTACAGTTGGAGGTGGTGGAGCTGCACCAAGCACATCTTCATCAGCTAGAAATCAAGGACAATCATCTTCAATTTCAGGAGCAGGTTTAACTACGACAACTTCAGCTGGAGGAGGGGGTGGTGCAAGCGCTCCTTCTAATGCACAATCCAATCAACCAGGGGATAATGGGGGTTCTGGAGGAGGAGCAAGTTATGATGGTGGTCCAAGTTCAGTTAGTCCAGGATCAGGTAATACACCTTCAACAGACCCCTCTCAAGGAAACAATGCAGAACCACTATCATCAGGTTCTAGAGGAAGAGCTGGGGGAGGTGCTGGAGAAGTAGGAGGTATAGATGGTGCAGGTCACGGAGGAGATGGATTACAAAACGATATTACAGGTTCAAATATTTTTTACGCTGGGGGTGGAGGAGCACAGAGTGGCCCTGGCGGTCAAGGAGGTGGAGGCGATGGTAAATCTTACGGATCGGCACAGCCGGGTCAAGCAGGTCAAGCAAACACGGGTGGAGGTGGCGGAGGTTCGGGGGGTGGAGTTCATTCACCAAGTCCTGGTGCTCAACCTGGAACTACAGGTGGTTCTGGAGTTGTTATTATAAGAATTCCAGCTAGTAAATTTTCTGGACAAACAACAGGCTCGCCCACTGTGACTGATGATGGAAATTTTAAAGTTATTAAATTTACAGGGTCAGGGAGTTTAACCACTTAAATGGCACATTTTGCAAAATTAGATGAAAACAATATAGTTAGAAGAGTTGTTGTGGTAAATAATGAAGTTGCTGATACTGATGAAACGGGTCAAACTTTTTTAAGAAATTTATATAATGAACCAGACGCTATTTGGAAAAAAACTTCATATAATACACGTCAAAATATACATAATTTAGGAGGGATTCCTTTTAGAAAAAATTATGCATGTATAGGTTATACTTATGATCCCGTGTTAAATGCTTTTATAGAACCAAAAAATCCAACAAATCCTTCTTATGTTTTAAACACAGAAAAAGGAATTTACGAGCCCCCTATTCCAATGCCACCACAACAAGAAAACGGTGATGGTTGGGCATGGGATGAAGGCACTATTTCTTGGGTATCTAAAGCAAAAGAAATTTTAATTTAATTTACCTTTATTAATTAATTGTTAGTATATGAATATATACTAATGAAAGATATTTTTTTTATATCAGGGGTATTTAGATGTGGAAATACTTTGTTAAGGTCTATTTTAAATCAAAATCCTAAATTTTACGTAAGCCCAAATAGTTTTACCACAGAGATAATTTATAAACTTCATTTAATTAAAAAAAGTAGTATTACAAATGAATCTAATAGTTTTTTATTATTAGACAACGTGATTAAAAATGTTTTTAACAATTATTATAAGTCTTTAGAAAAAAAATACATTTTTGATCAAGCAAGATGGGGAACACCTGGAAATTATTTTTTATTAAAAGAATATAATTTTTTACCTAAAAAGTTTATTATATTGTTAAGACCTTTAGAAGAAATAATAGCTTCTTGGATAAAATTAGAAAAACCAAAAAACGTTTTAAATTTTTGTGAGGATTTATTTAAAGAACATGGAAGAATAGGTCAGGCTGCCTTAGCTGTTAAATATTTAATTGAAAACGATTTAAAAAATTTACATATTATTAAATATAACAATTTTTGTAATGATCCTGAAAAAACAATTAAAAACCTTTATGAATTTTTAAATATAAAATATTTTAATCATTGGTTTAAAAATTTAAATCAAGTAGATATTTTTTTACCTCAAACAATAATCAGAACTAAAGAAATAAAAAAACAAAATTACAATTATAGTGAATTAGTTTCAAAAGAAATATTAATAAAATATAAAGACATAGATGAACTGTTTAAAAAATACGGATCTTAATACAATAGTTACTTTACTTTTAAAAAATAATATTATAGGTTTTTATCAAGGAAGATCAGAGGCAGGACCAAGAGCATTAGGTAATAGATCATTTTTAATGAGTCCTATGAAAAAAGAAAACAAAGACATAATGAATAAATTTAAAGGAAGAGAAATGTTTAGGCCACTTGCTGCTAGCATCTTGCAACAAGAAGCTAATAAATGGTTTGATATGTTAGGAATGAAAGAATCTCCCTTTATGACTTTTTCTTTTAGATGTATTAAAAATAAAAATAAAATACTTTCTGTAGTCCACGTAGACGGTAGTTGTAGAATACAAACAGTTACAAAAAAACAAAATAAATATTTTTATAATTTAATAAAAATTTTTTATGAAAAAACAAAAGTACCTATGTTATTAAATACTTCTTTTAATATTGCAAAAGATCCAATAGTAGAATCTCCCAATGATGCAATTAATACTTTTAAAAAAAGTAATTTAAAATATTTATATTTTCCAGAAATAAAAACATTAATAAGCAAATGAATGCTACAGTTGTGCCTTTATTTTCAAAAGTTTTTTATTTAAAAAAGTTAAATTTAAATACAAATAAAATTATAGACTTAATTGATTTAGATTTTCATAAATCTGGATCAAAAAACATTTCAAATATAAAAGATATGTCTCTACAATCTAATGTTAAATCAGTGTTAAATCAAAAAAAATTTAAATATTTAAAAAATATATTAATTGAAGAATTTAATATTTATAATAATGAAGTATTGCATTATTCAAATGAATTTAAAATAACTACTTCTTGGTTTACTAAATCTTTAACAGATCAAAAATCTGATTATCACAACCACTGTAATTCAATGATAAGCGGTATTTTATATTTAAACACTGATGAAAAATCAGGAGGTGTAAGTTTTGAAAATTTTGAAAATGTTAGATTTAAATTAATTCCAAAAAAATATAATATTTATAATTGTCTTGAATATACGTTTAAACCTAGCAATGGATTGCTTATATTTTTTCCAAGTGAAGTGTACCATAAAATTTTAAATAATAATTCCAATATCATTAGATACTCCCTTGCTTTTAATTTAATTCCTGTTGGACCTATTGGAGATAAAAACAGCGATAGTTTTATTAACATACAAATTAAATGATAACAGCGTGTATTAGCTTAGCGCATCACGATTCTTCGTTATGTGTTTTAAAAAACAACAAAATTGATTTATTTATTCAAGAAGAAAGAATTACAAAAATTAAACATTCTGCTGTTTTGACTGATGAGTATTTAAAATATTTAAATCAATATAAAATAGATCAATTAATCCTTGTAAATTTTTTAGATCAAAAATTAATAGATGATTTTATTTTAAAAATAAAAAAAGAAAATATTAAAATTAATAAAATTTTAATTGATTCAGTTAATCATCATTTGTTTCATGCTTCTTCTGCTTTTTATTTATCTGGATTTGAAAGTGCTGTATCTTTAGTAATTGATGGGTGGGGAACCTTATTAGAAAATAATTTTTATGAAACAACTTCTATTTACAAAATAGATAATAAAAATAATTTTATAACTATTTTTAAAAATTTAACGTATGATCCAAACAGACATTCTGATTATAAAATAAAAGAAATAAAAGATACAATTAAAGACTATGAGTTAAACATAACACATAGACTAGATGTTGGTGTTATGTATGGAACAGTTTCTAAATACTTAGGTTTTGAAAGATTAGACGGCGGAAAAACTATGGGTCTTTCGGGATATGGAAAAAAATCTTATAAAATACCAAATATATTATATCAACAAGAAGCTAATATGAATTTTTTTAAAAATGACAGAACATTAGATATTAAAAACAAAACATTAAATAAAGAAAATTTAGCTTTTGCAATGCAAAAAGCATTGGAAAAAATATTTATTAAAAACATTGAGTATATTTTAAAAAAAACTAAATTAAAGAATATGGTGCTTTCAGGTGGATGTGCTTTAAATGTATTAGGAAATAGTGTAATTTTAAAAAAATATCCAAGTATCAAACTGTTTATAGATCCGATTCCTACAGATGCTGGACAGTCTATTGGAGCAGCTTATTACTATTATTTTGTTAAAAATAAGCCTAGACATAAAAAAATAGACAATATATATTTTGGTCCATCCTATAATATTAAAAAAGAAATTAAAAATGTTTTATAAAGAAAACAAAAATTTCTTAAAAAAAGAAGAAATAAATTTTATAAATAATTCTATTTTAGATAATAACTTTCCATGGTATTATCAACCAGCGGCTACGACAGATGAATGCCCTGTTTACACTCATACTATAATTCATAGATACGATATAGAAAAAGAAAAACCAAACATAAACTCTAATATATATCCTATTTTTGAAGAAATAGTTTTGCGTTTTTGTAAAAAACATAAAATTAAATTTAATGTTTTTACTAGAGCTTCTGTTAATTCTATTTCTTTTAATAAAAAAGAAATAAATGTTCCTCATGTAGATCATGATTTTAAACATAAAGTTTTAATGATTTATTTAAATGATACAGAAGGAGATACTATAATTTTTAATAAAAAATATGATGATAAAAACAATTTAATTTTGTCAAAAAAACTTCCTATTTTAAAAAAAATAAATCCTGAACCTTATAAAATAGTTTGTTGGGATGGAGATTATTATCATGCAGCTAGCTATCCTAAATTAAAAAACAGGAGAGTTGTATTTGTTTCAACTTTTATTTAAATGAACCAAGAAATTTTTATTTTACAAAAGAAAATTTTAAATAAAGAACAGTGCAAATCTTTAATTAAAGAATATGAAGACAGAAAAAACAATTCTTCAAAAGAAGAATGCACTAACGCTAATACTGGAGTTTTAACTAGATCTACTTTTAAAAAAGTAAATTTATTGCCCGAAACTAAAAATTTTAAAATAGTACATAAAGCTGTTGGAAGTATGATAAAGCTTTGGATAGAAAAAATAAAAAAAGATAAAACCGCTCATCATTCATTGCTTAAAAACAGAGCGTGTTTTGCACATCAATATAGATTGATGTGTTATGACGTTGGAGGATGGATTCATCCACATATTGATTTTGAAGATTTTTCGTATGCAAGTTGTACAATTAATTTAAATGAACAATACAAAGGAGGTGTTTTTTATTTTTTTAATAGGAAAGTTAAGTTTAATTTAAAACAAGGCGAATCTATAATATTTCCAAACAATCCTTTTTGGATACATGAAGTTAGTGAAGTGACGAAAGGAAAAAGATATAGTGTAAATTGTTTTATTAGTAGCTTACCCAACGATGTTCAAGTTTCAATAAACAATCAAGTGGAAGAAGTAAGAAAACAATATAATGAATCACATCCATTTTTTCACAATAATTTTAAATGATAAAAAATAATTGGAAACCACAGATATGTAATTCAAATAAAGAATTTCCTTATTTAATAATAGACAATTGGTATTCTAAAGAAGAAGAAAAACTAGTTTGGAAAGAATTAGATTTTTTAACAAGTATTGGAAGAGAAAAATTAGCAAGAGCAGAAAAAACAATTGTAGCTAGTTTAAACGGAAAACCGTTAGGTAGATCATATAGATTATACCCATTTGATATTTACAATAATAATACCATTAGAACCACTTCTCACATACATAGATTTTTATACAAACAGCAATCAAAAGAATTTCATGATTTATTATTTAAAACAATGCCCCATGCATTAAGCTTTACAATGACAAATCGTGATTCTTCTTTAATATCTTATTATGAAAATGATGATCATTATGATGAACATATAGATATGTTTAATTTTACTTGTTTAACTTGGTTTCATAGAAGTCCAAAAAAATATACAGGGGGAGATTTTTATTTACCAGAATCTAAACAAATAATTGAAAGTAACCATAATAGACTTTTAATATTTCCATCTTATTATAAACATGGTGTAAAAAAAATAAAAATGAAAGAAAATTTAAAAATTGGTTGGGGTAGGTTTACAATAACAACATTTTATTATATTTTGCCAAATGCTTAAAATAGAATCTTCCATTTATAGTATTTTTCCATATCCCGTATATACATCTTTTTTAAAAAATTCTTTAACTAAAGAACAAATAAATAAAGCTATAAAGTTAATAGAAGATAACCCCTATAAAAACTCAGGTAATTTTCATACTACAGACACTTACGTTTTAAATAAAAATTATTTTAAAAAATTAAAAAAACAATTAGAAGTAATTGTTAAAGATTATTTTGATAAAATTATATGTCCAAAATATGATATTCAACCATATATTACTCAGTCTTGGTTAAATTCAACAAAAGAAGGCAATTTTCATCACCAGCATGCTCATCCAAATTCTATTGTTTCTGGTGTTTTATATTTTTCTGCAGATTTAGAACACGATAAAATATTTTTTTCTAAAAACAAGTATGAACAAATATTTATAGAAAAGAAAACATTTAACTTATACAATTCAAGTTCTTGGTTTTTTCCGATAAAAAAAGATCAGGTAATCTTGTTTCCTTCTGATTTACAACACCATGTGCAAATTAAAAAAGAAAATAATTTAAGATTAAGTCTTGCTTTTAATGTTTTTATAAGAGGTAAATTAGGTGAAACAATGTCTCTTACTGAATTAATTTTAAAGTGAAGATTTTAATATTTGGATTACCAGGATCAGGCAAAACTACATTTGCTAAAAAATTAATAGAAGGTAAAAAGATACCACACTTTAATGCTGATGAGATTAGAAAGTTATTTGAAGATTGGGATTTTACAGAACAGGGACGTAAACGTCAGGCAAACAGAATGATGACGATGTGTGATTTAGCAGTGAATCATGTTGTAGTAGATTTTGTTTGTCCATTTGAATCTTATAGATCATTTTACGATATGAAGATTTGGATGAACACTATTAGTAAGGGAAGATTTGAAGATACCAATAAAGTATTTGAGAAACCTAAAAAAGTAGATTTTGAAATAACTAATTTTAACTACGATAACATAATAAAGGAGATACATGGACTACTCTAAACCAACAGCACAGATGCTTGGACGATGGCAACCGTTCCATGATGGGCATTTAGCTTTATTTAAAGAGATATTAAGGAAGACTGGACAAGTTGTTATTATGGTACGATCTATGCCAGAATCAGAAAATAATCCATTTCAATTTCATGAAATTAAAAAACGTATTGAGGATAAACTTAAAAATTATGTAGGTAAATTTGAAGTTATTAAAGTTCCAAATATCACTAATATATGTTATGGTAGAGATGTTGGATATAAAATAGAAGAAATTGTATTACCAAAAAAAATACAAGAGATATCCGCAACTAAAATAAGACAAAGTTTAAACAAGACTAATTAAGTGTTATAATAGGCATATATATGCCACTTAGAAAAATACCAATCAATCCTGGTTTAAATAAGAATATAACAGCCACACAAGCTGAAGGACAGTGGATTGATGGAGATAATATTAGATTTCATTATGGTAGCCCTGAAAAGATAGGGGGCTGGAGGCAAATAGGCTCTGACTTATTAGTAGGTGCAGCACGAGCTAATCATACATGGTTTGATTTACAGGGTAATCGTTATGCAGCAATAGGGACTAATAAATTACTTTATATATTTTATGATGATCGTTTCTATGACATTACTCCGCTTGGCACAGCCTTAACTTCATGCACTTATACCTCAACATTAAATTCAACAACTGTTACTATTAATAAAGCAGCTCATAATTTATCTGTAGGTGATATTATTATATTTACATCTGTAACTACACCTGGTTCACCAACAACTAGTTTTACATCTGCTAACTTTGAAACTAACCCTTTTGAAGTAAAAACTGTTCCAACTACTGGAACTTTTACTATCACAATGCCAGTAACTGAAACAGGAACTGGTGTGACTGCTGGAGGAACAATAACCACAACTCCTTATGAAATTGTTGGACCCTTAATATCTACCTTTGGGTATGGTTGGGGTGCTGGTTCTTGGAGTCAAATAAATACTACATGGGGTACACCTAGAACAGTATCTAATTTTGATATTGATGCTGGAACTTGGTCTTTAGATAATTTTGGTGAAATACTAGTTGCAACTATTAGAGGTGGTAAAACTTTTAAATGGAGTCCAAATGCTGGAGCTGGAGTTAGCACAAGAGCAACTGTAATACCAAATAATCCTACAGCTTCCGTTTTAACTGTTGTGTCCGATAGAGATAGACATCTAATACATCTCGGAACGGAAACAACTATAGGCACATCCGCAACTCAAGATCCAATGTTTATTAGATTTTCAGATCAAGAAGATTTAGAGGATTATGTGCCTACATCAATTAATACTGCAGGTACATTTAGAATTGACAATGGCAGTAAAATTGTAACCGCTATAAAAGCTAAAGATTATGTCTTAGTTTTAACAGATGAAGCTGCGTACACCATGCAGTTTGTAGGCCCACCTTTTA
>Ga0194129_10008793_pt1 | contig 11548 bp, 11 predicted proteins | sample TA2KigCa35mmetaG_FD_150862 | JGI IMG/M metagenome (GOLD analysis project Ga0194129, IMG submission 150862) | Freshwater microbial communities from Lake Tanganyika, Tanzania - TA2015038 Kigoma Deep Cast 35m | ecosystem: Environmental > Aquatic > Freshwater > Lake | place: Tanzania: Lake... | reverse complement strand
CTGGTCGGACCTCGAGGTTCTTTTTCCATGCACCGTCTAGAACTGAAGTGTCAACACCGAGTTTTTCTGCGATCGATATCATTGCGTTAATATCCTTAACGAAGCAACTTCCGCCATAGCCTCTGTGTCCATCAGGACCTGGTACAGCCCAGTGGCTGTCTCCTAAGCGTTTATCATACTTTGAATATTCAACCACTTTATCATAATCAACATTTAATCCGGATTTATCTAGAGTTTCACAGATCTGCGCCATCTCATTGGCAAATGCAACCTTGACAGTCAAGAAGTTATTGGTAAGATACTTCACCATTTCAGCAGTCGTAGAAGACGTTTTTATTATGGGAACTTTTGGAAATGCTGACTGAAATATTTGCTTTACTGTATTGATCCATGGGCGCGGACCACCTAAAATAATTCTATTTTGATTTCGCATGTCATCAAGAGCATTTGCTTCCGTCAAAAATTCAGGATTAAAAACAACGCGTAGTCCCGCGGATTCATATTTTTTGTTCCAACGTTCAGTTGAACCAGGAGGTACAGTAGATTTAACAATGGCGATGCGCTCGCCTGGTATGACGGCTAATTCATCAAGAACTCCTTCGACAATGCTCAAATCGGCAGATCCATCATCATACATGGGCGTAGGAAGGCACACGAAATAAACGTTAGAAAAACCCGGTGTTCCACCTTCCTCATTATCATGAATTAATTCTGCGATGGATCCAGGGTATCCAGCAACAGGATCACCGTGACTGGGAAGAGCGCCGGTGGCATACTTGCCCACCTTGTCGTAAGCGTAGACATCAAACCCGCGTTCTGCAAAAATAGTCGTCAATGATCCGCCGACGAACCCTTGGCCGATTACAGCAATTGATTTTTTCATGATAAATTTTTTATGCCTCTAATTTTAGGATAATTTTTCACAAAATGTTCAATAGTCTCTTGAAGACCTGCTTCAAGTTTTGTGTATTCTATATTAAATCCTAATTTTTGAAGTTTTTCATTGCTGCTAGGTTTTCTATATTGACCGTCGGGCTTCGAAACATCAAACTTAATATTCCCTTTAAATTCCATAAGTTTGGCGATTGTATGACAAAGGTCCTTGATAGAGATCTCTTCTGAGTTTCCAATATTGATCGGCAACTCGCCGTTGTAATTTTGAGCGCACCACCAAATAGCTTGTGCTGCATCTCGAGCAAACGTGAATTCTCTCAATGGTTTACCAGTTCCCCACACTGTAACATCAGATCCAGTTAAAGAGGCTTCAAAAAACTTTCTAATAAGTGCAGGTATTACATGACCGCTATTTAAGTCGTAATTGTCTTGATGCCCATAAAGATTATTAGGAATTACTGCGATAAAATCACAACCGTACTGCTGACGATATGCTCGTGTCTGGACATCAATCATTCTCTTCGCATAAGCATAACCAAAGTTAGATTTGTGTGGTGGGCCGTTATGAAGCTGATCTTCTGTGAGAGGATAATGTGCATATTCTGCGTCAGGGTAGATACAAGTTGATAGAACGGAAACTACTTTTTTTACACCTTTCACTCGCGCTGCCTCAAGAACATTAGATCCTATCTTGATGTTGTCTAAATAAAACTCGCCCATAAAGTCTGTGTTAGCTTTAACGCCACCGACGCGGGCAGCGCAGTTAATCCATAGATCACTATTAGATGATGATTCCCACTTCCAATCTTTTGGATCGTCTGTCAAATCTGCAATAAGTCTTGTAGGAACTAGAAGAGAAGATATGCAAGAAGGGCGTGTTCTTACTACTTCTGAACCTAACAAACCATTTGAGCCGAACACAACAACATTACTCATATCTTTAATGCTCTATTTTCTCTTTCAAAGTCAGACTCATACATCATTTCTACCAATTTAGTAAAATTAATTTTTGGACTCCAGCCCAGTACTATTTTTGCTTTAGAAGCATCACCTTGCAGAAATGGTACTTCGTGCGGACGAAGCAATCTTGCGTCGTATTTTACATAAGATTGCCAGTCAAGCCCAGCGTAGTTAAAAGTTACTTCTACAAATTCTTTAACTGTGTGAGTTTCACCTGTAGCAATTACGTAGTCATCAGGTGTATCTTGTTGTAGCATGAGCCACATAGCTTCAACATAGTCACCTGCAAATCCCCAATCTCTCTTTGCGTCAAGATTTCCCAAGAATAAATCGTTTTGAAGACCAAGTTTAATTCTCGCAACTGCGCGTGTGATCTTTCGAGTGACAAACGTCTCGCCTCGCCGAGGGCTCTCGTGATTAAACAAAATACCAGACGATGCGTGCAGACCGTAACCTACTCTATAATTTCTAACAATATTGTGAGAAAAAAGTTTTGCAGCAGCGTATGGAGACGCTGGGCACATTCGCGTCTCCTCGTTTTTCATTGGGTCCATATTATCGCCATACATCTCAGAAGAAGATGCTTGGTAGAAACGAGCTGTAGGGCACGTGCTTTTTACAGCTTCAAGAAGTCTCATTGTTCCTGTTCCAACGGTGTCTACGGTTTCTTCTGGCACGTCAAAAGATGTTCTAACATGTGATTGTGCTGCAAGATTATAGATCTCGTCTGGTTTAAACTCATTCAGCACTCTGTACATCGAGCCTACATCATTCATCGAACCATAAATCATTTTAAAGTTTGGATGTTCGTATAGATGATCTACATTTAATGTATTGATTACTGAAGATCGTCTTTTGAGTCCAATTACTTTATATCCCTTGGAAAGAAGAAGGTCTGCAAGATAAGATCCATCTTGACCTGTTATGCCTGTAATGAGTGCAATTTTCATGTACTGAATTCTTTCTTTGAAGTGCTCAATGCCGATCCAATTACTTGGTGCATATCATAATATTTGTATTCAGCAAGTCTTCCACCAAAGATAACTTTTTCATACTTAAGTGATAAGTCTTTATATGCTCTGTATAGAGAAGTGTTTACTTCATCGCCTATTGGATAGTAGGGTGTCTCATCTCTGCTGCACTCGACAGGATACTCTTTTGTAATGATTGTCTTGTCAACTGATCTTTCAGTGGTAAAATGCTTGTGCTCAGTAATTCGTGTCCATGCAACATCTTGCGACGGGTAATTAATGATGGCATTGCCTTGATAATCACCGTCGTATATTTCATTTATAAATTTTAAACTTCTATATTGTAACTCACCAAACCTATATTCAAAGAATTCGTCTATTTTACCGGTGTAAATAATTCTATTTGCAATAGCGTCAAGACGAGACTTTTCTGAAAAATAGTCAACACCCAGCTGAACATCACATCCTTCTAGCATTCTTTCAAAGACGGCAGTGTATCCTTCGACAGGTATTCCCTGGTATGTGTCATTAAAATAGTTGTCATCATATGTGAGACGAATTGGTAAACGTTTGATAATGGAAGTCGGTAGGTCTCTGGGTTCTCGCATCCACTGTTTCTTCGTATAACCATAGATGAACTTTTCATAGATCTCTTGCCCTACTTGAGATGTAATCCACTCTTCTAAGTTTCGTGGATTAGAGCAAGGTTTTCTTACTTCAGACAATTTCTTCCTTGCCTCCTCAGGAGTAGTTACACCCCAGAGTTGGTGAAGTGTCATCAGATTAATTGGAAAAGAAAAGATTGTATTTCCTACTCTTGATTTTGGTCGATTTACGTAGTTATTAAAAGATGTGAAGCGGTTAATATAGTCCCATATAGATTTACTTGATGTGTGAAAAATATGTGGGCCATAAACATGTATATCGATATTTTCTTCTCTCTTTGTGTAACAGTTTCCACCGATATGATTACGCTTATCTACAATGAGACATTTTTTACGACGCTCAATTGCTTGTTGTGCAAAAACCGATCCAAAAAGTCCGGAACCAACAATTAAATAATCATACATGTTTTTAGCTTATTGCAGTTAAAACTTTTTTTACAAGTAGTCTTGAAACTTGTTTTTTACTTGTTAAGCTTTTGATTAAGTTGACAGTTTCGACACTCGCTTTGATATATTTATCGTTGTATTCTATAGACTTTTTAACCAAATAATGAAATACATTTACATCATTTGAACATGACAAATAATGAAAACCTGGTTCTAAATTTAGTGTAACCGCGTCCCAGTCTATTCTTTCAAAGACTATTATGGGTCTATGCGCATGTAATAAATACTTAAGCCTGCCTGAAAATCCTTGACCTGGCATGTCAACAAGAACAGCATGTTTAGACAAATCAAGCATTTGAACAAAGTCTGAAGAATTGCAATCAGGAGTAGTATCTTTTAGATCAAAAGGTTCCCCCAAAGAAGCACAGCTATCTACTACAATTTTTCTTATTGGATTTTGACAAGTTAGACCACGCCAGATCGCTGAATTCTTCAGTGGGCGCGCCTTAGACTCTAAATTTATTTTTTCGCAATACTCATGAAAGTCTTGGACTCCTGCCTGCGGCCATTTGAGATTATAAGGATCAGGAATAACATAGTCAGAATGTATTCTAGGACCTGATATTGAAAAAAGCGGCTGATTATTGACTGAATTTGTAGGCCTGTTATCACCTGTAAACACCCAAAACCTAATTGTTCGAGAAGTTGGAAAGTCTTCAAACGATCTTTTGACCAAGAGTGTCATAAGCTGGTGGCGATCTTGATGACCTCCGCCGTCATAAATGACTTTAACTTCTGAGCCCATGACTTCATAAAATAAGAGCTGACTTTTGAAGTGGTCTAAAAACTGTGGATGTATATCAGCAATGATTTCCATTAAAATAGCGATGGTTATTACAATCAGTCAACAATCTTATTTAAATTTTCTATTATCATATCTAGCTCAAAATTTTTCAAGTTGGGATGTGATGGAATCATAAAACACTCATTGGATAAAATCTTTGCTACTAATTCTTCTCTTGAAAATTGTGTTAAATGGGCGTGTGAAGACATTGGATAAAACATCGGTCTCGTTTCAAAACCTAAATCAAGGGTTTTTAAGTCTTCGTGATAGTTCAAGCCTCTTACCCTAACAGCAAACATCCAATTCGAATGTGTAGTATTCTCTTCAGAAATTTGGAATTCAAATTTTTTTGAAAGTTTTTTCCTATATTTCTTAAAAATTAAACTCTTTTTTTGGGTTATCTCTTCAACAATATTCAATTGATCGATCAACATCGCAGCTTGAATATTTGTCATTCTATAGTTGAACGCAAGCACATCATGAACATATCTTTGTTGAGTTTGCCCTTGACTATGTACTTTTAAGAAATGCTGGTAGTAGTCGGGGTGTATTAGTAGCGCACCGCCCTCTCCACATGTTATTGTTTTATTTGCATAGAAAGATAGACTTGATGCAAGACAAGCAGTCCCAGACTTTTTGCCTTCATACTCTCCCCAAAAACCTTCACAATTATCTTCTATAAAAGTATGTCTGGGGAATTCTCTCATTAGTTTTGGAACATTTATGATGTTACCTATGTTGTGTACAATTAAAACGCCCGTTTCTTCTGGGTTGCTTTTACTTATCTCTTCTCTAAGCTTTTCTAAGTCTACACACCAAGTTTTATCATCAGCATCGATGGGAATTAGATTGACATTTCCCGACATTAGCATCGAGTTCCAAGCTGCAACATAAACATTATTTGGAACAATTATACTTTTTAAGTTAGGAACTTTATTTTTTAAGGCTAAAAAAGCTAGATGAGTTGCACACGTTCCATTAAAAATAGGAATAGTAGGCACTTGGAAAAGTGAGCTTAGCTTTTTTGTCAGATCTTCATAATCTTGATTTTGGCATGTAAGTTTATTGTCATTAACTAAAGATGCTATTTTTTTTGCAGACTTTGCAATCTTATAGGGCTCATAAATTTTAATCATTTGATTCATTTAATCTACAAATAAGATAGTTTTTCGTATAACAGTTGTAAGAAATTCATTCAAGCTTCTTAACTCTTTCAATTAACTGAAGATCGTCGAAAAATATAAATTTTTCAAATATGCCTTGCATTTGCATCTCATGACCAAAAGTAATTCTATCGCCAAGTGCTTTTAATTTTTGACTAAAAATTGTTGTGCAAAAAGATCCGCCGCCACCAACATTTATTATATGATCTGCTCGATAAGCTAAAGAATTTCATGTATTAACCTTACAACATTAGGGATCGCAATTCCAAGTTTAGAAATAGTCATGTCCAGTACTTTGTCAGTATTTAAATTTTTTAAATCGTCATAAATTGAATAAACGCTATTGCGCATATTTGAGTATTCAATGCCATATTCAACTTCTCTTTCACCTAATAACACTATTTTTGCGTCAACTAGATTTAAATTTTTTAAAATCTATCTTTGATATTTTTATAAGTTTCGCTATAAAAATCTCGCACTTTTGTGTTAACTACAATGTATGGTTCATTAATTACATAAGCATTGCTTGAAAATACTTTTTTAAAATGTTCAGATGTATCTGGATCTAAAGTAGACGCATAGAATGAATTACGATCTATTATAAGAAGTTTAGGTTGCTCAATGTCATCAAAAGTTAATTCTTTATTAAAGAGAATTTTTTGAGTATAGAGTTTTATAAACGCAAGGTATTCATCTGCATTTTTTGGTTTATAGTGTCTCAGTGTATTGTTACTAAACTGTATATTAATCTTTTTTGAAGACGATTTAAATAAGTATGATGCGTAGCGAGTGACGTCACCAATTCCTATGGTTTCAAAAAAACATTGTCAAAATTCATTAATAAGTCTTGTGGCTTCTTTGAAGAAATTTACCATTATCTAACGGATCACCATTTTTTGCAACCTCTATCATTTCAATAATTTTTTGATCTACTTCGTTAATTAATTGATTTCTTTGAACATTTAAATCACAGGCTTTTTTTAAAGAATTCCATAGATCTTCAGCACCTTCTTCTTTTAAGAAGTACTTATTTTTATACTCTTCAAATGACATTCTTCTGATTTCATACAAGAGCTCTTGATTATTCCACATTTTAAGATCAACAGTTATTAACTTGTCTATTAAACCACCAAGTGTATCTGACATTTTTTACCTCATCAATATTGACTATTAACTAAGGATTTTAGTTCTATTAATTTAGACTTCTATCTTTAATTACTTTTTACTTTTGCAGGGTTGCCAAATGCAATCTTATCTTCCGGTATTGATTTGTTTATTAAAAAGCAAGCACTAACAGCAACATAGACAGAAATGACAATGTCAGACAAGACTGTGCTGCCTGCTCCAATGACAGAATTTCTTTCAATTATAATTTTTTGCTTAGTGACTTTTGTAAGATTGCGAGGTACAGTTGGACTTATTAAGTACGTTTCTGTGTAGTCATCTGTTACGCTGTGAAGTGTGCAATGTAAAGATATTGTTGCAAACTTTTTTACTTGTATTCTATCGTTACAGTTTAAGTAGCAAAATGCTGCAATATGATTGTAACCTTCAAGAACAAGAAAACCATCGTCGCGACCAGCAGCTGCAATGATACAAAATCATCAATTCTAATATTTGAGCCTAATATTAAGTCCCCCAAATTCTTTAGTCCAATAGTCTTTAGTTCTTTTCATTATAATAACCATCAGATTAGACTACTTTCCATCTTTCTTTTCCTCTTATGTTTAAATTACCTCTAAATGTATAATAAAAAGCTTTTTGATTAGAGTTTGGAAGGTTCATTAAGTCAGCAAGACAAAGCAAACTTGAACCCATCATGTGTAATTCAGCTGCTTCTTCAAGAACAACAGCCATGTCAGCTATTTCAATTTCTTTGCTATTTTTTATTATTTTTAGCTGGGTTTTGGGAGTAAATATTAAGCCTCTAGATGGATCATCATGAACGAATGCATATTCATCGCCCTTGCTAATTCCAAGTTTACTTCTTGTAAGATTTTCTAGTTCTACATTTCTTTCAATACAGAAATGAGAATTTTTTGCTTCATATGAAACTCCTACATTGTCATAAAATGAAAAATCCCAAGGTAATGTAGGATCATACCAGTACTGGTTAAATCCAGATCTTATTAAAGAGTAATTATTGTTTCTAGCCCATGAGTCAACAATTGCAACTTCTTTCTCGGGAATTGCATTTTCATGACTTGGATAGTTTTCAATAACAACAATTTCTACTTGCGGTATACAGAATTTTCTTAAATTCTTTGCATAATTGTCGGCGCGCGCAATAAACAATATTTTTTTGTCGGGATTTTCTAACGCTAGTTTATTAGCTATAGGTGCACAAGTAATTAAGTCTCCAAAGCCTTGATGAGTGTGAAAAGCTATCTGATTACTCTTAGACTCAAAAACTAATTTCATTTTTATTCCTATTCCTACTGTGGATCTTTGATTTTTAGTATCATGTCTTCTAAAGAGAAAACTACAGGAAATTTGCAGTTATTCTTTATGTCTTTTATTCTATTGACAAGGTTGATATCGTCTGCATCTTTGATGAGATTTATTATTCTCCATTCGTCTTTTCTACAATCCCTGTTGTTCTGTTTTTCTCTTAGCCACTCAAAGTGCATAGCATACGGTTCATTAGTATCAAAACCTTTCTTTTCACATTGCGTTTTTCTACTCCACGGATAAAAACATTCAGCTTCTGGTCCTATTGGATCAGGACCAACCGAGAGCAGCGACGAAGCATAATATCCCATCAATCCCCAGTCACCTGGATAATCATAGATTGTTCTTTGACGTAGTGCTCTGTGCTTTATAAGATTTCCAGGGGTTGAATCAGGATCTACTATGCATGCCGCATGTTCAAAGTCATATGCACTTATCATGGAAAACCATTCAGAATCGAATAGCGGATTTTCCATCTTGGACAATCTTTCTTTTAAACGATTTTTGCTATCGGAAAATACAATAACATCAGAATGCACAGAAAACAAAAGCGAGTTAGGAAATATTGCTCTAGCCAGATTAAATCTTTTAAAGCCTGCTTTTGACCAAGACTTCACAGGAATTTCAGATGGATTTAAAGATCCACCATGTCGAGGGTGTAGCATCCATGGCCATGGATCAACATGATCAAGATCAAAGATTTGAAATCTTCCTTGAGCATCTGTTTTATAGTCGATAAAAAACTCTTCAACTTGTTTTTTAGCTTTTTCTGTTATCCCATCTCCTACAATTATAATTTGATCAAAATTTTTGAGTGACTGCTGCAAACATGCATAGATTGACATCCACTCACCCATTAGACCAACTACAGCAACTGTTGGAAGTCGATAAGAAAATGTAGTCCAATCTTCTCTTAGAATTATTGGTCTTGAATCACTCATAGTTTTATGTCCTTCTAGCAGTCATAATGTCCAATGACGTTTTCGTCAAATTTTTTATTGATATCAGTAAAACTTAAAGCTGTATTAGTCGATTTTTAGAAAATATTATTTAGTTCTCATCTGTCAAATACCGCTATAATTACATCCAATCATATATTTGTAAAGGTCCATGTTCAAAAAGTAGCAAGAGTCTGTCTCGTTTAAGACGTCGATATTAAAGTCTTGATCTTCATAAACTTTGTATTGATTTACCTGCTCTTTGTACCGCACATTACCAATTTTGCTCTTTTTAAAAGAAGGAGAGCCATTGTGAATAGGGATTTCTCCAAAGCAGTAGCTTCCGCGCTTTTTTACCTCTTCCTTGTCTATTTTTTGGACCTTTGGTATTTCGATAACACTCTGAAAAACGTAATTTGAACTCAAATTGACAGGTTCGTAAGAATGAGTCAAGTGCACCATGTCTTCATTTTCTTGAAAAGCTTTTTTTATAATAGAAATTCTGTTTGGATGGGTAATGTCGTCAACATCCTGAAAAATCAGGATGTCATTAGTGGCATTATTAATACACATATTTCTATTAGCCCCTGCAAGCTTTTTGCTGGAGCTTATATCAATTACTAATTTTAGCTGAGAATTTATTTCTGAAAAAATCTTTTTTAAAAGGTCTTGCTTCTCCTGCGTGTTGACCTCCGATATCGAAAAAACTACCTCGTCTGGCATTTCTGAGAATGTCTCTATATTTTTTAATATGACGGGTATAAAAGAGGTGTGTCGATATGTGACAGGGACACACAGAGAAATTTTCATACTAGACTCTTCCAGTACTCAGGATGTCTAACATCATTTTCGTCGAACACATCTCCGACAAATTCCGCATTATGCCTTTCTGATGGAAACGGAATTTTTTGAAAGAAGGGATCGTGAACTTTTGATAGATGCTTAACACGAGGATAAATAACTTCTCTTAGAAAATTTTGATCTACTTGCCAAAAATTTCCTTTAACATACATTCTAATAAGGTCAGACATATCCCTTAATAGAGGTGCCTTTGTTCCCCACATTCCACCTAATATTTCTGTTGCGTGTGCAGGATGGTCACGCATGATATGAAATTGCTTGTCTGAATTGAGCCAGACATCAACTGCTAATTTTTCTCTTTCAGATAGTCTAGAATCGCAGTCTCTGCTTATCATAACATTCACAGTTGGATCTGAAGCAGCTTCAAAACGCCAAAACATCCCAGTCCAGTCTCCAGGAATATTCTTTTCAATAACTTGGGACCCAAGTTCAAGAAGTTTAATTTTAATCTTTTCATCTACACAAGATCCAATATAGAATCTTGAAGTCCAGCCTGGATATACTAATTTTGTCAACTGGGCATTTTTAATTGCCCCAATAGTATATTTGGGATTGTTTCCCCAAAGCGAAAAGGAAATTACTTTATTCATATTACTTTATTTAATGTCAATACCAATAGATTTCATTCTTGCATAGAGTGAATGATTTGTATAAGACAGATCCGGATTGCAATTTGAGTAGTCCGATTTTAAAATAATTTTCTTTAGATCTTCAAAAGATTCAAAAAATATAACATTGCTATCTTCAAGAAGTTTTTCATGTCTTGCATATGAACCAAATTTTTGCTGCAATAAGACACGCCCTGAGTACATAGTCTCATAAGCTCTTGTATTGAGAGCTCTAAGAATTCCTATAGGATTTAGGACAGAATTATAGTTAAGCAGATTTTTTGTGTAGTCATTCCATGATAAATTTCTTTTCGTGTTTGTTATTTCAATACTTGACGAAATATCTAAGTCATTAGAGATTGATGACAGTAGAACATTTCTAGCATGATATTCAGGACCTCCTGCTTGACCTGAAAAAAGTATTTTATTCGACGTAGGTTTAATCATTCTATTTTCATAGAATTTATTTGAAGCCCACTGGGGTAGCCAGTCTAGACCGTATTTATCACAGTCATCTTCGTCACATGCCAAGATTCGTTTACAAAACTTTGATGCAATAGCAATGGACAAGTGACTCTTTTGCTGCCATTCAGGAACAATTGCATCAATTCTCTCAAAACACCATAACCATAGTTCATGTTTTTGAGAAAGATCTAACCATCTCTTAATTTTTTCTTCACTATCCCACAGATAAAAAAGAAAATCATGACCAATAAACAATAAATCATCGTCTTGCTCGAAGACGTGCTGGTAATTGTTTTCAGAGACAACTACCACGTCTTTTATATTGTAATCTAAAATTGATG
>Ga0194129_10008790_pt1 | contig 11550 bp, 10 predicted proteins | sample TA2KigCa35mmetaG_FD_150862 | JGI IMG/M metagenome (GOLD analysis project Ga0194129, IMG submission 150862) | Freshwater microbial communities from Lake Tanganyika, Tanzania - TA2015038 Kigoma Deep Cast 35m | ecosystem: Environmental > Aquatic > Freshwater > Lake | place: Tanzania: Lake... | reverse complement strand
CACCGCCATCCTCGCTCGCGCGGGGCATCATTCCAAAGTGCTGATCGCCGACGGCAATTATCCGTCGTCGAATACGCTCGGACCGAACGCGCAGCTCGTCAGTTTAAATCTCGCGCCTGGCATCGTCAGTTGTACGCAGGTGCTGGAAACGCTGCTCACTGCGCTGCCCATCGAGGCGGCCAACACGATGGGCATTCCGCCCGATGACCCGCATGCGCTTGCCGGCGATCCCACGATTTGGGCCGAGTATCGCCAGATTCTGTCGAAGGCAGGCCTGTCGATTCCGTTGCAGCCGATTCCGAAGTGGGACTTTTACGACGCGGTCGCCTCACGCGATCACGTGCTGACAATTCAGACGGCCGACCAGCGCTTGTGGGCGAACCTGCTGCTGACGATCGGCGTACGTCAGCCGTAGGTCGGCCTACAATTCGTCGCGGCGTTGTTCCAGCTTTTCGGCCTCGTCGGCCAATTGCAGCGGGCTGAGCGGTTCTTCGATCGCGTACTTTCCCTCGAACCAGCGGAAGAAATCGACGCGACGGCAACGCTCGCTGCAAAACGGCAGAAAGTCTGATTGGCGAGCAGCCTCGCCCACGATCGTCTTTTTGCAGATCGGACATTCGGGCAATTTGATCATGGCGTCCCCTTTTGATGTCGCATCCGCCGTGACTTCAGCTCGGACCTGGGCAAACTGAGCGGCGGAGCCGCAACGATCTCTGGCCGGAAGTGGAGACGGTCGTGAATCGCCGCCGCGATCCGTTCGGCCAATTGCGTGAACGCTTCCGTCTCGCTGTTCGAACTCGACCGGCCAGCGGTTGTTTCGACGTCAATCCGCAGTTGCGGCATCGTGTCGCGAGTCACCGTCTCGAACTGAAACTCAATAACCTCCGGGAACTCGCGGAGGATCGCCTCGATCGCCGTGGGGAACACGTTGTTGCCGCGGATCGTCAGCATGTCATCGACGCGGCCGAGAATCCCTCCCTTCAGCCGCATCAGCGGCCGACCGCATGGGCAGGGCTGAGGATCGAATTCGACGATATCGCCAGTTCGGTACCGAATCATCGGCGAACCGATACGGCCAAGATTCGTGATGACCAGTTCACCTCGAATCGGCGTGGTGGTGTCCTGCAAATCAAATGGTTGCCCCGACGATGAGTCGATGATTTCAGCGATGCACTCGGTTTCGAGAATGTTCAGACCGCCGGGATTCTCGACGCACTCTCCAGCGAGCGGGCCGACTTCGGTCATGCCCCAGTGGTCGATCACGCGGGCTTGCCACGACTCTTCGATGCGTTGCCGGATCGACGGGACACTGCCACCCGGTTCGCCAGCGACAATCAACATGCGAACGGACTTCAGCATCTCGGAGGCGGTCGGGGTTCCCGGCCGCTTTGCCAAGTCGGCGGCGACTTCAGCAAGGCGAAGTGCGTAGGTCGGCGTGCAGCAAACCACTGTCGCCTGATTCTCTTGGATGAATTTCAACCGCGCTTCGCTCGACATGCCGCCGCCGGGCAAACACAGCCGACCCAATCGTGCCGCTCCCTCAAATGCTGCCCAGAAGCCGAGGAACGGGCCAAACGAAAATGGAAACGCCACGCGATCGTCTGTCCGCAGACCAGCCATCTTGAAAAGCTGTTCCCAACAGCCGAGCATCCACTGCCACGACTCCGGCGTGTCGAGCCAGCGCAACGGCTGCCCGGTGGTACCAGACGTTTGGCAGAACCGCGAATACGCTCCAACTTCAAACGTCAGATTCGAGCCGTAGGGCGGATTTGCTTGCTGGTCGGCGACCAACTCCGCCTTCGTCGTCAGCGGCAATTGAGCCAGTTCGGCATTCGCGACATCGACGCCGGCAGCACGCCACTTCGACTGCCAAAAACGATTCGACACTGCGACGACTCGCAGCAGCTCGCGGAGTCGCATCTGCTGCTGCGACCGGATCGTCTTACTTTGCACTTTGCGTTCTGCACTTTGCACTTTGCACGCTCACGGTCTCAATGAAATTACTCCGGCAGATAGTTCAACGTGTAGTACGCCTCCTTGTGAAGCAGCGGCAATCCTGCGGCTGACCTTACACCGTCGCTGTGCAGCTCGTGGACGTGTCCTTCCTGCAAGCCGTTGATTGTCAGACGGACGCTTTTGCCGTCGGCGGCGACCGCTGCGGATTCGATCGTCGGCGTCGTTTGATCGACTTCCGGGCTGCCGTAGCTGGCCTGATAGATGTAGGTGTACGTCGAGAGTTTGTACGACTTCACGTCACCAGCTGTTGCGGGGTCGACTGGCTGAGTGAAGGTCAGCTCGAAGCCACCCGATTTTGCGTGCATCTCATGGATTTCAAACGGAACTTTGCCGGACCAGTCGATGCGGTCCAGCGAGTGTGGTTTCGGGCCGCGCGAGCCCCAGCCTCGATTGGTTCCGCCGACGAACAGCGAGCCGTTCGGGGACATCAACATCCCCAGACTGCCGGAACCGATGCCGCTGCGAAACGGGAAGCACGCACCCTGATAATGACCACGCACTTTTTCCAAATAGACCCGCATCACCGTGCTGTCCGACTGATCGCCAACGAACAGTTGATTCGCAAACGGACCGAACTTGCCCGTCGAGTCGAACGCTATGCCGCTCGCCGACTTGCCCATCTTCGGGTACGGAAAGTAACAGGCGGGCGGTTCGAGTTCGGGAATCTTTTTGGCTTCGACCATCAAGCGGCTACCGCTCTCAGGCTCTTTCGGTTTGGGTCCAAGAGCCTCTTTGGCAGCCGGTTCGTCGTACCATTTGAATCCGCCGGGATGCCCGACGAACTTGCCGGGCCGCAGATGTTTCAGAGCACAGGCTCCGTTCCACGGGCCTTGATTGTCGGTGTAGAAGGCATCGCCGGCGTGATTGAAGCCGATGCCTCCGGGCGATCGGATGCCGCTCGTGGTCGGGATCACTTTGCCTTCCGGAGTGATTCGCAGGCACCAGCCGCGGTACTTGCTGTCACTGCTAAATGAGCCGGTCAGACAGAGCACGACCCAGAGATTGCCATCCTTGTCGAATCGCGAGCCGAAGGCGTACTCGTGATAGTCGCCGTTGATGCCCCAAGCGTCGGAGACCGTTTCGATGAGGTCCGCGCGGCCGTCGCTGTTCGTGTCCTTCAGCCGCGAGAGTTCCGGGCGATGCGTCGCGTACAGCCAGCCATCGCGGTACGCGATGCCAAGGACCTCATGCAGGCCACTTGCGAACTGCGAAAACTTCGCATCCTTGCCCGTCGCCGAGAACGGCTTATCGAGCAAATAAATGTCACCTCGCCGAGTGCTGATCGCCAGCTTGCCATCGGGTGACAAGTCCAACCCGCCCGCTTCCAAAACGATGTTCTCGGGAATGACGAATGACGTGATCGGGAAGTAATCCTCCTCGGTCAACGGCTTGTCGGCAGCGAAAGTGAACGTCACCGACAGCGTGATCACGCTGCAACTAAAAACTGAGGCCCAACGCATTGTGAACTCCAAACAGGCTGCGACAACAAATTGTTTCGAGAGGCGAGGCAACTACCAGACGTACTTCTGTTCGATCTTTGCCGTGCCGTTCGTCAGCTCGACAGGTACGAGCAATTCCATGCGATTGCCGGCGGGGCGGACAAGAGGTTGCTTGGAAGGGCTTGAAGCAAGGCGAAGTTTCCAATCGTCGATGGTGAACCAGCCGTCGGGGCCGGGTTCGATTTTGTTGCCGACGGCGGCTCGGAAGTAGAGCTTATCGAGCTTCGCGGAATCGCCGGACGAGAGGGTCAACGTCCGTTCGATCGAGACTTCCTTGCCAACCTTGATTGCGCGCGGGGCGTCGTCGATCAACAGTCGTCCGAACGAGTACTGCAAGATCGGACGACGCGCATCGTCGAAGCGGTAACCACGAAACTTGTAGCCTTGATCGCGTGCCGGTTGGCTCGGCCAAGCGGTGCTTGGTTCGGGAAGCAGAGCGAACGGAGTTTCGGAACTCAGTGGCAGCACGTTGTCGCCGAGCGGACTTTGAAAGCCGGGGCCACGTCCGACCCAGTGCTTGCTGGCGTCGATGAACTGCCCCTGCCAGAGCCACAACAGCGCGAAGCGATCGACATCCCACGCCAGGTTCGCTCCTTCGGGATAACCGACCGCGAAGCCGCGCGGCGACGTGATGTTACCGCCGTCCGACTTCGGGCCTTGCAGGAAGTTGCGATACAAGATCGGCTCTTTTTCCGGCGTGAGCACGATGGCCTCGCGGACGATGCCAGCCGGGATCGCCGCGCCGCTGCCATCGGCAAGGTACGCCCAGACGGCTTGCATCTGTTGGGGCGGGCTGCCGTCGAGCACGTCTTTGATGGTCGCCATGCCGAACGGCCACGCGGCTGGCATGCGTGTGCCTCGGCGATACACCTGCGGGTCGGCAAGATACCGATAGAACCAGTCCTCGCGCAGTCGCCGGTGCATGTTGTTGAGGTTGATCGCCTGCACGCCGGTGGCCTGATGCTCGTTGAACGGGTGGCACTTCACGCACGACAACCCTTTGTCGCCGACCAGTTGCCGCCCATAGGACTTTGCCTTCGTGAGCGGCTCCTCGAACTTCGGCAAGTTCGCTTCCGTCCTGAGATCCACGGCAGCGAACACCTTCGCCAGCGAACCAGCATGGAAGCGCGGCATTCGAGCGTGCATGTACGGCCGGTCCTTTTGCTTGGGATCGCCCTTCGTGCCGTTCTGCAAGAGGTCCGTCAGCGCCTCTTCGCGAAGTTTGTCACCGACTCCGTCGAGCGCAGGTGGTATGCGTCCCTCGTCGCCCATCTCGGGAACCTGTGTTTCAAAATACGCGTTGCGAACCGTCTCGACCCCGCCGATTTTCCCACGCTCGTGGCAGGCGTAGCAATTGAAGCTGAGCAACGTGTGAGCAATTGCCTCGGCAGGCGTCGGCTCGACCGCATTGCTCAAGGCCGTGATGGCCGCGCTGGCAGCCGAACGTTGCACCTGAGTCAGCCCAAAGAATGGCAGGCCGCGCTGACTGTCGGCGGCCAGGCATCCACCGCTCGCAGCGAGCTTCGAAAGCGGCTTCCCTTTCAACTCGGACGCGAGTTGCTTGTTGTCTACTTTCAACTGGTGACACGACGCGCACCCGAGTGTCGTGAAGAGTTTGCGGCCCTTCTCGACTTGCGACGGATCCATCACAAACAGCTTGTCGTCGTCATCGACGGCAACGGACTTCGGTCGCTCGCGAGTCATCGTGATGAACGCCGCTGCGGACGTCCGTTTGATTCCTTGCCCCTGCATATCAAGAGTCAGCGTCCATTCGCCTCCCCCCTGAAAATAATCGACGATGATTTCGTGCGGTCCGACATCGAGCGAAACGCGGCCCTCCTTCTCGGTGTGCGGATGCACGCCGCCGTTTTTGACGACCTCTTTGCCGTCGATCTGCAATCGGCTGCCGTCGTCACTGCCGATCCAAAACTGGTACTGACCCGGCTTCTCAATTTGCAGGAAACCGGTGAATCGCATGCCAAAATTGTTTTGTCGTTTTCCAACCGACAAATCGAACCCGCTGACTGTTCCGGTCGCGACCGGTTTGATCGCGGCAAAGTCCGGCACGTCGTCCCAGCCTCCTTCAAAGTAGGCGAAGCTCATGTTCGGCGGCACCTTGTGCCCCTGAAAGAAATACGCCGCGACCTCGCGAGCTTCCTTTTCGTTCAAATTCAGTCCGGGCATCCGATCGCTCGGCCGCACGGCGTGCGGGTCTTGCAAAAACTTTGCGAGGCTCGGCAGCGTGTACTTCGCAGGCAGATTGCCAAGCGGAATGAATGTCTGCGTGACCGGTTTCTTGGGGGCGTCGTCATCGTCATCGATCGGCTTCTGTGATTCCTTCGGAATCGGCCCCGCGGCTTTGCGAGGCATATGACACGCGACACAACCAAACCGATGAAAGTGCTGCTCGCCGAGTTTGACCGCGCTGTGTTCGGCCATCGCCTCTTGCGGAGTTCCGGTCGTCGCCAGGAACTGCGTGAGCGCCTCAGCCGCCGCAGTTCGTTCACTCCCGGGCAATCCTGCCAAGAGATCCGGCATCGTCGTTCCCGGCTTGGCTCGCTGGGGATTCGCTAACAGATCCTTGATGAATCGCAACCGCACGCGCGAACCAACTCCATCCAACAGGGGGGCCTGCTTTTTCGAAATCTGCTTCTCAGCGGCTCCATCCGCCTGATGACACGCAACGCAGCCCAATTCCCCGAGCAACAATTTTCCACCCGGCGCGGCGTCCTTCGAAGCGTTGGCACCCGTCGATGCGAAGAACCGTTCGAATCCGGCGACAACGGGGTAAGTCACCAATGGTTCGACAAATGGCTCGCCCGTTGACTTCGAGTCTGCAGCCTGCGATGGAAGACAGAACAACAAACACAACATCGCGCCGCTCAATGGGCGAGCGACAGGACCAACTTTTGGCATGAACAAAATCCTTGGGAAGCCGCACCACGACCAACAGGGGATGGTCCGGGATGCCAATCAACAATGGGAAAACGTCGCGAAGTCTAATGCCCGTGAGACGGTGCCGACAGCAATTCGCAGGCACGCTGATAACGTACGCGACTTCAGGTCATCAAGCGAAACCGCCCGTCGCGAATCGTAAAAACGTGGCCTCAACGAAGAGTAAGAACAAACACAGAGGTCGGCTACTTCTTCTTTTTCTTTTTCTTGGTTGCGGACATATTCATCGGAAAACCAACGATCCCGTAAACGTCCGAACTCTCGGACTCGCTTTCGTCGAGCAGCCCCTCCTCGCGCAAAAGCCGCAATGCGTCTTTGATATTCTTTGGCTCCCTCTTCTCGACTCGTCCAGCTTCTGAAGAACTCACCCGTGCCTTGCGTGCGCCTGCCATGACCTTTGACCTTTCGTAGAAATGAGTCGATGTTTTCGTTGAATTGATCGAAAAGTTTATCGCGTCACATTCGCAAAAAAAGTTCTTGCCGCTCTCCAGGACAGGCGTAGACTGCTGCTGGAGATCGATGAATGCCCTCCCCTGCCTGTGGGGTGATGACTTTAAAGTTAACAGGAGGGACGCCATGTCAGAACCACCGGGACAGCGTGAGAGCTGCCCAAGGATGAAGCGGCTCAATTGAGCGGAAACAAGGACTGTTCACCTGGGATTCCAGGACTTCTGCCCCGTCGGACTTCGCGGTCCGGCGGGGTTTTCTCTTTCGGCAAACTGGCTGAAGTGAACGTCGCCTCATCAATCGCATGAAAACAGCGTTGTTTGTGTGAACTCTGCCGACCCAGGCGATTGGCTTTCCGCCTGCCCGCCCAGGAACGGTGGGATGGCCGTTGATTGCCATGACAGGCGTCAGTAATGTGCCGCACTTCACTAGAGGTTATTTCTCGGTAGCGGATGAATGGTATCTGTTTTCCAGTCTGCTGCCGATGATTTCTGGAGTCCCGTTTACCATTCCCTGAAGGAGACTTTCCGTGGCAAAAGATAAGACTGAAGAAGTTTCGGTTCCCGCAACTCCTGCCGCCACTCTGCAGCAAAATCTGACGGTCGATGATTCCACGGCCAGTGCCGGCTACGCCAACTTTTGCCGCGTGTCGAGCACGCCAGAAGAGCTGATTTTGGATTTGGGGTTGAATCCCAATCCCTACGCTCAAGGCAATGTGACCGTGCATGTCGGCCAGCGAATCATCATGAATCACTTCACCGCCAAGCGGTTGTTGAGTGCGCTGTCGATGGCCTTGCAACGCCACGAGCAAGCCTTCGGAGTTTTGGAGACCGACGTTCGCCGTCGCGTAAAGCCATCCGTCACCGCGACGATGCCACGCAGCTAATGTGATCGCTGAGCACAATACGAAAGCCCCATGTCGATGGACGTTGGGCTTTTTTTGCGCAATCACGGCAAGCGACCAGTCTTTAACAGATGCCGTAGTTGACGCTCGGATTCTGCAGTGGCCGGATAAATGAATGGCGGCTTGCGAGGCAATTTCGATGGCGTGATCTGCCAACCCCGGCTCGTCAAAGTGACGGGAATAATTAGTCGCTGACGCGAAACGGGCTTCGTCTCACGCAGATTACTTAGTGTGAGTTGTTCATTTCGAACAGCATTCTTCCAAGACTTCTCCACACCAACTCGGCCGAGCGCGACATCTTCGACCACCGCGGTCAGCACGTCGGTCGCTTCCAGAACCTGATCGCGATTGAGCGTGACCGGATTTGCGGTCCAGTACGACAGCAGTCCCAACCCGATCATCCAAAGAACAATCAAGCCGGCTGCTAGCGCGAACCAGCGCTGAACCTGCAGCATCGTGCGGGGAGAGACATTGCCTGGCGAGTCCGTTCCCACGACGACAACTCCGTTTGGCGCACGCGGCTGGCGTGCTAGGGTTCGCACTGGCAAACACGATCCACACGCACTCCGTTCAGCGTCGAAATGCGGCAGACGTGTCGATCTCGTAACCCCGGTCAAAAGCTTCTTCGAAGTCGAAAACACCGCTGAAGTCGCTGAGTTGATCCCGTTCCGTTTTCCGCATGTCACCCCGTTCGACCTGATCCCAGACGATGCGGCCAAAGTCCTCGGTCGTCGTGACGCCCCAATGCCGAAAGACCGGGATCGCCATCATGCCGAATTCCTTGATGGCGAGCTCGCGGATCCCTTCCAGAAGTTGCCGCCCAGTGACGTGCGCATCGTCGGGGGACTTCACGAATTTCTTCTGAGCCAATTTCAGCGCATGATCGACAAACTCACGTGCAGCGGGGTGATATTTCGATTGGGCCAGCGGGGCCTGTTTCGTGGGGCTCATGACAATTTCCTGGCGGTAGAAGACATCGGCCTCATCCCGACTTCAGTGACACTATAGCCGGCGGAGGCAACTCGTCGAAACCCTCAGTTTGACTTGTTGAAATTGTGATTCACCGGAATTAGGTCGGCCTTGACGTCACCAACTGACAAAAAAAACACCCGGCTCTTGATCGAAGCCGGGCGATGCAAAGTCCATGACCCGAACTCGCGATTGATCAGACCGCCTTCGTGATCCCTGGAGTCGGAATTGCATACTCGAAGTTAGCATTGGGCTTGGTCGGCGGATCGGCGTCCCAGGAGAGGTTCTTCGGCATGGTGTCGAGGTTTGAATTGAGCGCCTCCTCCCAAGTCACCTCTTTGCCGGAGTACACCACCATTCGTCCAAGAACAGCGGTCAGTGAACTGTTCGCGCCGTTTTCCCCTTCATTGTATGGCGTGTTGTTGCGGATTGCTCGGAACAAGTCGTCGTGCTCGACCTGATACGGATCGGAGCGCTTGACCGATTTGTCACGGCGGAAGCTCCACTTCTCGCCGCCCGCGTTGATTGAGTTTCCGCTGACATCACTGCTCCCCTTTGTGCCGTGAGCGTACTCGCTGACACTATTCCAGACGTTCGGCTGATGGCGGCATTGGCTGAACATCCAGGAGCCGTCCGCGTATTGGTACTCGACAGCAAAGTGGTCGTAAATTTCACCGTAGCGTTTATCGACGCGCACCTGCCGGCCACCCATGCCGCGAGCCATCACCGGGTGTCCCTGTTTGACCCAGTTGCCCACATCGAGATTGTGAATGTGCTGCTCACAGATGTGATCGCCGCAGAGCCACAGATAGTAGTACCAGTTCTTCATCTGGTACTCCATTTCCGACTTAGCCTGCTCGTGAGTGATGCGTGGTTCCCACACACCAGGGTTGTTCCAGTAGACACGCATGGCGAGGACGTCACCGATCGCCCCATCGTGAATCCGCTTCAGCGTTTCAAGGTAGCCGTCTTGGTGATGCCGTTGCAGACCGACCCCGACTTTCAGGTTTTTCTCTTTAGAAACCTTGACCGCTTCGAGCACTTTGCGGACGCCGGGGGCATCGACGGCCACGGGCTTCTCCATAAACACGTGCTTCCCTTTCGAGACGGCGTATTCGAAATGGGTCGGCCGGAAGCCCGGCGGAGTCGCGAGGATCACCAGATCGACGCCGCTGTCGATCACCTGCTTGTATGCGTCGAAGCCGACGAACTTGTGGCTGTCATCCACGGCAACTCGGTCGGCGTGTCCCCGTTTCAAATTGTTGAGGCTGCCGTTGAGCGAATCGGCAAAGGCATCTCCCATGGCGATCAGCTTGACGTTCCCCTCGGTGCTCAGGGCTTGCCCCGCCGCGCCGGTGCCACGACCGCCACAGCCGACCAAACCGACCTTGATGACGTCGTCGCCCGCCGCGTAGACGCCAGCCGTCAGGCTAAGCTGCGCGACGGCCGCCGCTGACAGGGCCGCCGTTGTCGAGGATTGCAAAAAATCGCGCCGTGTTGGGTTGGGTGCGCTCATCAAGGTGTCTCCAGGCTGAATGAGTTTTAAGAGTGACCGGATCGGTGAGAGTTCTAAACACCGCACGGCGTGGCGAAAAGCCTGCGGGTCACAACTTCAGGCCGGGTCAATTTTTGAACTCGCGAGACTTGTCCCCCGACGCATCAACCACGGCAATCGCTCACTTAACGTGCAATTCCCCGTTTCTGGAAGCCCCCCACGCGTTGTCGCGGCGGGTGACAAACGGTGCGGCAACACAACTTGGCGTCTCCTGTCACAACTCGCCGAGGCCCGATTCGATTTGCTCGGCTGTAAACTGCAGCACTTCGACGTCGGCTCGATCCAATTCCGGCAACGGTTGGAAACGGCTTTGAATGACGACAACTTTGACTCGGCAGCCACTGTCGAGAGCGGCTTGCACCAGTCGCTGACGCGATTGGTCCCAATCCAGAAAAATGCAAAAGATCGCTGAAATCTGCGGCAATTCGTTGGCCAGTGCCGCAGTCATCTGATCAAACGGATCTTCCCGGCACGGTGGCACGTCCGCGAGAATTTCCAACACCGCTTCGATCGGAGTTGTGCTGCGACCGGTGCGAAAAACGTGTAATTCCGGACCGGCCGCGAAGACGTCTAACAAATCTTCGCCGCGGGAGAAGACGTCGGCGACCGATGCCGTCAGGCTGATTGCAGCTTCAAGTCCACGCTCATTGCGCCGTCGCAGCCATTCGGGAGACAACCATTTCAGCGACAGCCATTCGCGAGGAACAAAAGTGTCCAGCACCAAGCCCAGCCGATGAAAATACTCTTCCTGATATTCGCGAACGACCGGTTTTGCGAGCCGTGCCCATGATCGAAAATCAATGTGCCGCGGGGAGTCTCCCGGCAGATACTCGCGGCTACCAATGTACTCCGGCGACTCGCCGACGTGCGATTTGAACGTAATCCCGCCTGACTGATAGCGATTGCCAATATCCAGATGAATTTGCTGCAAAGGCTCGAACTGGGGCAGCACCAGAATCGGACGAGACACTTTGTGGCCGAGTTGATTTCGAAACAGATTAAATGGAAATGTCGAAAACGCCCGGACGACGGGCAGCATGTACCACCCGCGCCGCCGAGGGATGACTCGGATCGGCAGCTTCACGGATTCACCGGCGGCGAGCGTCGGCACCATGCGCTCATCTCGCACCGATTCCCACATCGCGGGCAGCTTGAAGACCGCCAGCGACACATCGAGCAACGCCCAGCGCCCATCGTTCGTGACC